>Ga0126337_10002778_pt1 | contig 11221 bp, 10 predicted proteins | sample DipCmetagenome_FD_92527 | JGI IMG/M metagenome (GOLD analysis project Ga0126337, IMG submission 92527) | Coral microbial communities from La Bocana,Puerto Morelos, Mexico - Diploria C A metagenome | ecosystem: Host-associated > Invertebrates > Cnidaria > Coral | place: La Bocana,Puerto Morelos... | reverse complement strand
GCGTGTGGCAAAGGCCAGGTGTCAATAAGAGATAAGAAGAATCTTTGGTTTTTCTATGCGGAAGGAGTAAAAGTACGTTGGGCTGTCAAAGAAGGTCCCGCGATGGTAATAAACAAAACCAAATTTCTAAACCTTTCCATTTCGATACATACTTGGTCTGCCTGTCCATAGCCGCCATTCGCAGGGCTTCCCATCGATCGTTCAGCGAGATCATTTGATCTCGAATCTCGTTTTCTTCCTTCTCATTTACAAGCCCTTCGCTTATCAACTGGTTACCAAACTCCAGCACTGCGCCCACGTCTGACTGATGGGACGTCAGCTCCATCATGAAGTCCTGGAACCGAGTAAAATATAATCAATAATAATCAATGTGTGTAACCTTTCTTGGGTCATATTTTAGGAGCCACACATTTGAGGGTATACTATATATTGACATACTGCACTCAGAATCGCATCCAGATTCTCGCGTCCTTCCGCGCCCTCTTCAGGTACTGGGGAGAGGAGACAGCTTGAGAACGAGGCCGCATGGTCATGTAGGAGCCTGAACTTTGACAAAACATTTTCCATTTCCGCTCAGGAAACAGTTCACGATCCTCAAATGTCTTCAATGCTTTTAAGTTCAGGTGAACCAAGGAACTCGGACTAAAAATTATGATACTGCGGCATCCGCATTCTGACTGATGCCGACAAGAATTTAATTAGAATAGGATCGCCGTTCCCAACGTTAAACTCCTTGCCACAGTTGTTTTTTCCACTTTGAATATATGTCACATGGTCTTTGCAAATACGTCACCAAATTCTTGGAGAAATCGAAATTAACTCCCCAGTCTTCTTAGCGCATCCAAATACCCGACTCATAATTACAGGTATATACAAGCTAGAAATATTTCGACATTTATTTACCTCGTGTCCATGAAACTGCTTTTTTACAGCATCAACATCATCAGAAATGTTCTCCTGTGATTCCAAAGTCCTTTCCGCCTGTGACAGCCAGTTTAACACATCTTGCAGAGCAGAATTGTAGTCTTCCCATTCCTTAAACGAACCAACCGAGTCACGCACGCTACTTGTTTCACTGACCATGGAATCAGGCCGCTCCGATTCTTGAGTACGCTCCACCTGGAGATGGAACAAATTAAATTACGATGCCATATTTAACGACATTTTTATGAAGCTACATGTTCCAATTTTAATTTTTTTTTTCTGTTATGTATTTAAACTACTCAGTGGTCGACAACGACACAAAAATGTATCGGCTACATTCACAGTTCTCGATTGAATATTTTAGTCAGGAAGTGGTAGTAATTGTCAAACTGACCATTTCAAGATAAGTTGTATTTCCGTGTTTACTTTATGTACCACGAAGCTAAAATGTGGGTGTGAAAATCGTAACCAATTCTTCTCAGTTCTAATTCTTTTTTTCTCCTACAGTGCAGTTGCTTGTCTTTTTTTGTCGGGAGGGTGGGGACGGGGTGCTCTAGTGATTGTTCTTAGGAAGAACTCTATGGACAGGTAAGGCGAACGTAATCAAACAATAGACTTACTACAGTTGTGATTGCGGAATGTTGTATAGGCGGCTCCTTCACAGTGGTACTGGTAGTGGTCACGTATCTAACAGGTTCCCTCTCATCGTAACCCTTCTTGACGTGTTTCACGGTGTGCTCCGTGTGGTACGTGCTGCTAATCGTGCGTTTTGACACGGTGTGTGTGTGCTCTGACTTCTCAATTTTGCGTGACGTGTTGGTACTGGTACCATTCCTCTGCACGGTCATGTGTGTCACGCCAGGCGCCAGCTTGTTGTACAAATTCGACACGTACATCAGGATCGATTTCTTGTCTGGTCTGTCACGAACAACATCTGAGAGAGAAATGTGAAAATAACTTAGATTTTGCACCAACATGTATAAATGACTTTCTCTGAAGCAAAGGAAATAATGTCTGGCTAACTTTTCATGACCTTTCAAATTAATTTTAATTTAACTTAAACAAAAACGGGTCCACAGTTGCAAAGGTTCGACTTCATTGGTCAACGACCAGTTGATATCTGATTTTGTCAAGAACAGATGATAAATGCAGTATTTGTACCTGAAGGGTCCAGAAGCCGGTCCACATCAAGAAACTGCTCTGCAACGGAGAAAGCATTTTCACAGCAATCGACAGGTGTCTTGTCCAGTTGGTCACTGTAGTCAAACAGATGAGGCCTGCAAAAACAACAAGAATAAAGCGAATCAAAATTGACTTCAGATCTGGTGACGGTACGTTATATTCTCAGTTGACTCACATGTTTTAAAAAAAAAATGAAGCCTTGGACCCTACTGGATCATAGCTGCCGGAGCCTATCTCCGGTTTCTGTAGCGTGAAGCGGTTAGGAGTATTTCTACTTCCCCTGGACGGGATGCTAGTGCGTCGCAGGTCATTCCCCCGCAATTTGTTAGGTTTCCCCAACAATTTGCCGTACCCATTTATACTCCTGGTGGAGAGAGGCACTGTGAGAATTGTCTTGCTCAACAACACAGCACAATGTTCCCGGCCAGGGCTAGAACCCAGACCGCTTGCTCTGGGACGAGCGCACTAACCATGAGGGCACCGCGCCTCCAAAAATTTCACGTTTAATACCTTTCAATTAACCGTATTCTCCCTTTGTATTCAACAGTCAAGAAGTACATTCCCTAATTTAGTTCTTTGTAGTTTCTATGATAATTGCTATTCGCCTGTTAGTTTAGTTTGGTGTGTACAGTAGTGTTTGATACTTATGTTGTGGTGTTCTTGTTGTTGTTGTTCTTGTTGTTGTTGTTGTTGTTGTGTCAATGCAGTTGTACATCGTTGTTTTTGTTGTACATGTCGGTGTTGCCGACGTAATTATGAAGTTCATTTTGTTTAATCTTAGTACACTTGGATACAAGTACTTCATCAAACGAAAAAAACTAAAATGGCCAAAAAAGTATGTTTCTTCCAAAAGAAGTAAAATGCAGGACAGAGATACAGAAGCAATTTACCTGTATCTATGGATCAAAGCATTGAATGCCAGTCCGTCTCTCCAGCTGGTGGTAAAGTTCTTGACCTCCACTCCGTCATAGCTGAAATAAAATGTACATGATGACCTCACTACATCCACTGTACCATTTACCATGACTATCTTGACAAAGTTCAAACACCAAGTAGTGACTTGCCAAAGGGGCTCCGAGTCCTAAATCCAAAATCGATTGTGTCCTAAATTTAAAATGCGTTATAACAGACACAATTGGCCGAACGCAGAAATCGTGCTTTGAGAATGCCAAATTATCAAGAAAGTATTCTTGAGCGGTTTTCATGTGACGTAGTCATATGCCAAAATTAAAAATCACCTTTTCTTCTAAGGTTTTAGTGTCATCAGATAAAAGGCCCTTTAGGGACCTGACGTTTTACAACGTTTTAACTCAGCATGGTTCTTCATTTTGTCATAGAGCACGTTTGAATTTCCAAGCTTTTGCGTTGCGCCACATTAAAATGGCGGCCCGAGAATGCTGTCGCGTAGGCCGAAAAATGAGTTATCGCTTTAGTTTTAGTTAACTGAACAGCTCTTGCAGTAGAAGAAGTATTTATTTCAACGTATCGGAGCCTAAGACCAATAACCTTTCGTTTCAATAACAAAACTCAATGACAGAGTTTTCTTTTACTTTACGAGGGCCTGTTTGTGTCCTTCCGAAGGACACCAACTTGGCGTCTCCATACAAAGCTCTATAAATTTGGGTGAAACACGTCTCCAAATAACGCGCGAATGAATCACCACACAGACCCTATTCTTGGCATGGTTGTTTATATATCAATCATCTATCTTATCACAGATTCTTTACTTAGTTATTGAACGGTTACGGTACTTAGTTTTGATCACATGACCGGTGACTTTTTACTTGGTAATCCCTCAGATGGTATTTTCGTTATTTAGTGTTGTCAACTTGTTTGCGTTAAAATCCACTGTTTTAAATTTTCAAGAGAACTTAGGATCTGTATTCCGCACAGCAATGGCTGCTAATATGTATATGAGAATAGACTAATTTCTATACTAAAAATTCAGCCTAACAAAACTGACCTCAGGGGAATAAACCCCACAAACTTTGTAGTTCTTCACTATAGCCTCGTATTGAGTTATGTGGTTTTACGCTGAATACACCTAAATTGCTCTATTGAAGATGTAATCAAAAGATTATTCACCCTCTGATAGACTGCCGACACCAAGCTAAAAGTTTTTCTTCTGGTGTTTCCGTATCAGAATCTAGCATCAGATTCTTCAGCAGCAGTTGCAACTAAGAACAAAAAGAACAATGTGTTCATCATTACACAACACCGGTAGATACAGCGGTGAGTATTACAGTGCATTAACTGAAACTGGCACACAAACAATGATAGCCAATCAGATGGCACAACTGAGGCAATAGAATTCAACATCTTCAAACGCAGCCAATCAAATGTCCGTTACGAAACAATGATATCTCAACTTGTTATGGTGCTGACGCAGCTACTTTAAGTACTTTTGCGTACTTGAGGGTTTAAAATGAATTAGTAATGCAAAGGAATATATAAAATATCATACATTTCAACTGAAGAGAAAGTTGATCATTGGAGTTATACACACAGCTTAAACAGCTGTCAAATTAAAACCCGAAATGAAATGAGCAACTTCTCTTCATAAGAGTTAATAATAATATGCTGCCTTTTCTATGGGATCGTTGGTTGGTTTAGAAACTGTTGAGTTACCTTGAATTTTATTTTTACAAGAGTAATAAATTCATTTGATTGACTTTTTCGCACAGTGAACTTACGGCCACACAAATATAGGTTGTTGTTCAAAATCGTAGAATAATAGATTTTGACACTTTTTTTTTTACAATGCAATCCGCTCTCGTTGTCTCTTTATTTATTTGTGTGTGCCGCAAGGGCAACTAAGGTTTATAGGTCTATACATTCCAACAGAATATTATAAAATTACTCAGAAAGGAGAAATAGATGATAAATTGGGAAGTACTAAGTTATACCTCCCAACTCGAATGAGTTTTTCAATTGGAAGAGGACGTGCCACATGCCGTTGGTCAAAACTTACTAACTCTCTAGAGCGAACAAAAGTCAATAAACAACAACGTGAACTTTCGACTCGCACGTGATCAGGTCGTGTTCCTTGAAACCGCGGTATATTTTTGTGCCAGCCGGCGCGGGGCAAACGAGTTTTCAGAGTTTTTTTTTTGTCTATTCACAAAACACTTAATGACTGGCCTCACGGAAAACAGTAAGTTTTGTTCCCCTCGACCTCTATCTAGACTGTAAAACACCTTATTAAGCAGGGTGAAATTGAAGCCTGAAAAAAGAAATTCAGGCGCGAATGGGATGTATGAATAGACGACTTAACCATTATCTATTTAGTGACCAGGACTCGGAATGGCAGCGAGGCTGGAGGTGGCTTTGTTTTGATAAAGACCTCAATGCTTTTGTTGTGTTAATCAAGTTGTTTATGCTACGTATGTATCAAAAGAAGGTCGCCTCACTTGCATGTAAAGGCCAGGTAACTGAGCACACAACTGGAAAATGGTCTATTCAAAACTCAATGCAGTGACCTCAAAATTACCGCTATTTACAGGCAATATATTTCCCACGTTCAGTGTCTCATAGCCACTTTGAATCAAGTTTCGCATCGCATCTCGTTTTTAAGGCCACTGCACAGGGTTCAATCGGACGACAGAAGTTATCTTTTCAAGCGAGAATTATTAAACAAAATAGAAAATATTCACCTGCATGGCAGAGTTTTGCTAAGCCAGCATCATCGACAATAGAAAAACGAGCTTCAGAGAAGAGCACTAAGGCTAACAACGGATTGAGGACATTAACAGAATCGCTGTTGGGATGGAGGCGACAGTTTCGGAAAAATTAAAATGCATTCGAATATCGTGGGAATTTGGAGAAGACGTACAGAACAGAATTAGCACATTTGGGTGAGGGAGGAAATTGCCGGTAATGGCTTCCTGGGAGACACAAGTGACTTGATTATTTTCCCTTCAAGATTTGTTCATTGTTCACGCTTAGATTGTCTTCAGGCAGATGAATTGATGTGTTAGTTGGTGGGAAATAAAATCAGTGGTGACAACTGCTCTCGTATTATATTGGAAAGTGAATTTTACTGAAATCACACTGAATTTATCGACTTCTCTTTACGCGACTGTCTTCTAAATCATTTAAATCTACTTTAAGTTTAACCACTTCTCAAACTCATTTATAATTCATCAAGTTCCTAATCGTAACGGTGTTGGGATATCTGATTTTAGTTTCGTTTGATAAGATATATCAAACACTCATGACAATGACAGTCTTATTTTCAACTCGCTTCTCTGTGTTTGGAAATGCGGTCAAACACGGTCCTTCGTCTTTGATATATTACTCAAACTACATAGTTTTATGAGCGATATCACAAGAGAACATTTGCTTCGTTTTTGCTCAAAAATATCCACGCAAAAGGGCATACTTTTAGTGCAAAATATCTATCTATTCCAATTTCCGAAACAAAAATTTCTTTTGAAGTGGAAACGCTTTTAGGACTTGCTTTCCTATAAAACTAAATCTGATTTTAAGACGACATTACCGCATTATATTGGCGGCTAGTTTGGAGAAAGTGTCTTCTCGTATTACGCGGAGTCGCGTAGCGACGGAGCTTGAAGATAACTTTGAACTTGAATATGATGAGTTTATTGAGTAAGGCTTTTTCCTCTTCCTACTCTGGCACCGCTTTCAAACTGGAATCCTATCGCTGCTGTGACAGTTATTTTTCGTTGGTGAACATCGACACTCGTTTCGCTTGCCGAAGGTGTTGGATTGACATACATCGTAATCGTGTCACTTGCCCATCAGACCTTTCAACATCCACTGCCTGCTAGTTCTGCCATGGATCTTGATTGTGATCTTGGCACGAGGTCGATCCTTTAAAGGTCGCCCAACGACTGGGCAGGGCCAATTGGCCTGTTGTTTTTCTGAACAATGGCTGCCGGCTTTTTCATCTTTACCATCTCTAAAAATGCGTACCTGAAGCGGCGATCCCTATAACAGTAAAAAACAGGGCTGAAGAGAGAGTAGAGCTGAGCCAGCATCATCGACCAACGGAAATACGAGCTTCTGCGAAGTGCGGCTAAAATCTCTCCAAAGAGCAGGAAGGCTAACGACGGAAAGAATAAAATTAACAGGACTGCTGTTAACATGGCTGTCGTTTTAGCACACTTTGTGGCCAACTTAGCTCTGATCAGACCATGGACCTCCTTGATTCTCTCGGCTTTCCATTTGCGTACACCGAGATAAACCTGCAGGTACAAGTAGCCGATTAGTGCCATGCACACAGTTCCAGGAAGAACGCAAACTATATCGACGACCAGAAGATACTTGTAGTCTACGTCGGCGATTTTCATTACGCTTGGTGGAATGGGTACCAACGCGGCTAACAGCCAAGCAATTCTTGCCAACTTCTTAACACGGCCTCTGGCAGCCATAACTTTGTAATCTGCCCATTTTCCTATCGCCAAGTACCTCTCCCAAGCAATTACAGTGAGATGATACACGGACGAGCAGCTACCGATATACAATACCGCGTCGTTCACGAAAGCTATTCCACAAAAAGCACCCACGTTCAAAAACTTGACAAGAACCAACACATCTGAAATGATGGTTAATGGCATAGAGACAGCACCCACTAAAACATGCGCTACCGCCATGCTTGCCAACAGAATGTTCGAGTTGTGTTTTCGCAAAGCTTTACTCCTTTTTACTGATATGACTACCAAGATGTTCAAAAGAATGGTAACAGGACAAATGATGATTGTAGTCGCTGAGGTTATCTTGAACGAGGTTTCGTCACTTAAAACCCATACATGTATTGGTGGGCAAAATAGCTCAGACTGCACTTGGCTTGAAGCGCTAGCGGCTAGATCTGTCCTGTTGGGGCTCATTTTACTGAGGTATCACAGATCGACGAATACAAATGTCGTTCACCGAAAAAAACAGCGTACTCCCTCACGAATAGGATTTATCCGTGACTGGGTCTAATTGCTGGCCAACGAAGGCTTTTTAATCGTCCAATTTGTTTCGGGCAGCTGTTTGTGAATGTACCACTCTAGAACAGCTCTGTTTTGTTTCACAAATGAACGGATGCGTGGTTGCCGGAGCTTCGAGATAAAAGAGCTAATCCGTCAAAAAAAACAGACAACCACTTTTGTTGTGGACATACATCGTTTCTTCTTTTTAAGAATATTGCTTTCCGGGCCAGGCTGAATACTCCTATTTTTCTGCCGATTTTAGGCTGAAAATATTCTTGTAAAATTTTTTATCATAGCTTATGACAATCCGTTTCACGAAATGTATTACTTGTTTTGCCGTTTAGAGAAAGGGATAATTTTATATAGCTAAGTAAAAACATATCATTGTATTGTATTTATAGATTTTCAACGCACGAAATTATATTTCGCAAGAAAATTCGCAAATTTCAGCCTTGATATCATGCTTATAAAATATACTCTTAAAAAAAAAAGAGTTTATCTAACGAGAAAACATTTCCTTTTGTCATCGGTCTACAACATACATGTAAACCAAGGTCAAGAAACAGAAACCAGGAAAAAATATAAGAGCAAGAATGATATGTTTGAGAGTGAAAAAGAAATGTCTTTTTTATTTCAATTTCTTTCAAAACGACTGAGATCGGGCACACGATACAGCTTTGCCTCTGTGGCAAGAGTCCTTATGCAAAACTAAATGTATGTCACCTGTTCATTCATTCTCATGAAAATCAAGTCATTTTCATGTGAAATGTTTTGGATGAGCACTCGATCTGAAAAAAAGGCAAACAGCAACTCGGAAGTGGAAGTAAAGCCTGCATATGAGCCAAGTGGCCCATCAGGCCGGCGCTTAACCCGGTTTCTGTGGCATGAAGCGACAAGGAGTATTTCTACTACCCCTTGGATAGGATGTTAGTCCATTGCAGGATTACCCCAAATATTAAATTCGCCAGTACCTATTTCTATACCTTAGTGAAGGCCATGTGAGAGTAAAGTGTCACAATACAATGTTCCCATCAAGCGCACGAGCCCAGACTGCTCGAAAAATCAAATAACATATTGTTTACACAGACTGCTTAACAATTTTAAAATAAATAATTAATTTTTATTGGAGCTGGAACATTGTTATTTTATTCAATTGTACATGAGGCAGTATCAAAGAATAAAAACAATGGAATCATAAATCGGAATTCACCATATTCGTCACTGGTGTTGGTTATAATATATGTATAGTTTTAGTATTAGTGAAACAGCAGTGCATTTTCTAGCAAGGTATATTGGTTATGGTGGGCTGTATACAATTATGCAAAAAATTATAATACATGATTTTAACAGCCTTTTAGACAATCAACTTGAGAATGCTCAGACTGTCAAGAGTATTTTGCCCAACTTCCCTTTAGTGGGACCTGGATATTTGCAAAATCTTGTTGACTTCAAGCTTTATCAAACATGAAAAATTTAATTTTAGCTTGCTGGTTAATGGGAAATCTATAGAAAGAAAAGTACTTCTAACAACCATGTAAAAAAAGAAGCACATACACACAACAGGAGTGCAGTTGTTTGTAAAAATCTATTAAATCTATTAATAGATTTACTTAATTTAATGTATTAATAGATTCCAAATTTATTATTCAATGATTTTACAAACATAAATGTGATGTTCTGTGTGGCCATAGTTTCACAGTGGCAAACAGTCAATCTAATGAGTTAATCACGCTTGTGATAAACCAACAACCAACGACCCCACAAAAAAAGGGCAGAATATATATTTTCATCTTCAGCCCACAACCCCAGAGGGGAACTTCCATATAAATAGGACAGGGGGGAGCTTTTATGACAGGGGAAGATGTGTTGTTTTAGAATTGGTACCTGGTACCTATTAGGGTGGAAAAAACACAATCTTGGTACCTTGGGGATCTTTTGAATTCATAATTTCTGACAAGCATCCCTGTCCTTTCATATTCTTTTTACATGTGTACACACATTGAGATATGTAATATAAAAGCCCTTTTCTATTTGTAATCTCATCCCTAGGAAAAGTCTGCATACGAGCCTAGGTGGCCGGAGCTTATCCCGGTTTCTGTAGCATGAAGCAATTAGGAATATTTCTACTCTCCCCTGGATGGATTGCTAGTCCATCACAGGGTGACCCCCAGTATTAAATTCGCCGGTACCCATTTATACACCTGGGTGGAGAGAGGCACTGCGAGAGTCAAGTGTCTTGCCCATGAACACAACGTGATGTTCCCGGCCAGGTCTCAAACGAACCCGGACTGCTTGATCCGGAGTCGAGCGCAATAACCATGAGGCCACCGCGCCTCCCAATCTCATCTCTAATATAGCATTAATTTCATCAATACAGCAGTACATTACAGCTATGACAAACACAATTGCCTGCCAAATTTGTAACTGTAAGTTGATGAAAAACAGAAAAGCTGTTTACACCGATCGCTTCTGTTACATACCTGGAAATGTGAAATGATGTACCACATTAGACCCAAGGTCAATTTAGGGTTTCCATCAACAATGTCATCATTGCTGATGTTCACAGGCCGTACCTGAAGAAGCAACAAGTACATGTATCTCATTATATGCTGTAGTTAAGACTAAATGCAAACTAACAGTAACAGAGCTCTTTAATCAAAGTCAGTCATTTGACAAAATACTTGTAAATGTTTAGCACAATAACTTACATTGTTTTCTTCCAGTATTCTGAGAGCATTGTCCACATTGGTCATGAAGTGAACACGCGTGCGACCTCTTTCACTTCTCTGAAGAAGAACAAGCAAGCACCCTGTCAGTTTGTTACTAAAAGATCTTTTTGCCTTCAGTACATGTACAGTGTACTGATTCACAGGTTTTGCCAAGGGCTGGGCAGCAGCACTGAGTCAGCATTTAGCTTATAAATAGCAATATCTTTTGACTACAAATGCAGAATCCTTCACATTTTATTTTTCAATCGAGGAGAAAGAGAATGAAATCTGGTAGCCAAATGTAAACAGAAGTTTACCAGAAATTGCAACAGTGTCCTATCAAAAACAATTTTTTTTTCCTGTTCATTTTGGTTTCGTTTTGGCTTGTTTGTTTTTGCAATTACTTGGCATTTTTAATTAGCAAAACAAATTCACTCAATTCCTACACTGTATAAAAACTCATTGAAAATT
>Ga0126337_10002777_pt1 | contig 11223 bp, 9 predicted proteins | sample DipCmetagenome_FD_92527 | JGI IMG/M metagenome (GOLD analysis project Ga0126337, IMG submission 92527) | Coral microbial communities from La Bocana,Puerto Morelos, Mexico - Diploria C A metagenome | ecosystem: Host-associated > Invertebrates > Cnidaria > Coral | place: La Bocana,Puerto Morelos... | reverse complement strand
GGGGCTAAAGCCCCCCCAGCCCCCCCGGCTCCGCCGTCCCTGACTCAGTCACTCCCTCACTCCATTACTCCACCACTCCATCACTCGGTAACTCGGTCATCTTTCTCTCGGCCACACGATCACACCCTACAATCGCTCTTATGCGATTTTCTTTCATCTCTTGCTGCGTTTTATACCTCACTATATAGCATCATCCAGCACTTTTATCAAAGCTGTATAATCTAAAGATTTACCCTGGCAGTGAAATCCACCATGTGTCCAGAAACCGTTGTCACACGTCGTGTTCGAAATAGGCCCAGTGCGTGTATAACCAGGGTTGCATTTATAGAAACAGACTTCACCATGGAGAGGTTTTGTTTTACAAATATCAGGACTGATTTGACCGTTGGCAGGGGCACTCAAGGCTTGACATTCGCGAACTGAAATGGAAGCCATCAGTGAGTACGGAGATATCAGAAAGCTACAATTTTAAAAATATGTTCCAGCAAACTTTTTGCTTATAAGTAAGCGAAAAATTAATCAGAAAGGCTTGCGGCTGTTGAATTCTTTATTAATTTTGCTAAGTATTTAGAAAAAGTACAGTTTGCTTTATCGATCTCATTTTTAAGAGTACAAATTGTGTTTTCCAGAAAAAAAAGATTGTCTTATCTCCGAGCTTGGTTTATATGTGAAGCAACATTTGCAATTGCTGACCTACAATTCTCTCCTCGAATTTCGAGATATTTCAGAAGACTACCCATATCATGTACTAATGATGCCTTTAGAGTTGCTTTCCTTATTAAAACCCATTATTAGGTTCTTTGAAATCGATTTAAATCATTTAAATTAGTTCTAGTATCTCTGTTATTTCCAAGCGAAATGACGGAATTGCGCATGTACTGAATGCGACTACAGGTTGCCCAAGCCCAGAAAATGAGTGTCTGCATACATATACTGAGACTACGCAAGCGCGGAAATATAAGTGTTTGTGCGTTTATTTGTTTCTCGTTGGGTTTCTGGGCCATAGGCCTATTCATGGCCATTTAGGCGGTTTTCAGTCCCATTATATATCGGAGAAAAGAGTAGTGGAATTAAAAACTACCTAAATGGCGAAGAACTCAGAGTTAACACAAATAAGCACACTTTCTTATGTTATGGTGCAATAGCCCACAGGGAGCCCTCACGTGCGTTTAGAATATGAATAAAAGATTGACCTACCTTTATCGCGGGTGATTTTTGTCTGCGGCGGCCACTTTGAATTTTATGTAAGGAGCTTATGAATCGACGACTTTCGCGCGACGACGCCGTACGACATAGTCTCGGGTCGCCGTCTGGTAGAAATTTGAATTTACGATTCCTATAATGAAGACGACGACGTTGGTGGGCGCGCGGTAGGCAAATTTTCCCGACGTGTTTGAAGTTTGTTTTCGTCTCGCGATTGTTCAAACCAAAATGTCTAACTTCACAAAAATGAGAGCGTGTGATGAAATCGCTTATGGGAGCAGATTCATAAACGAGCAAGAATTTGTACTTTTATATGATGCTTACAAGTCGACAAATCCAGACTTTCCCAATTTGCATTACGATAGGTTCGAGTTTAGTTTTAACAGGAAGGATTTATAAACTTGCTGAACAGCTGCAGCTACCTGACGAAAAAAACAAAAAAAAAACAGACTAAAAGTCAAAAACATTTATGTCAAGAACATCTTCCTGATGTAATTCTTGAATTATCGTGGCAGAATCACCTGAAGTATCGAGAGAAAACTTTGAAAACTCTTCTCACGTTCCGCTGTACTTACGACGCCGGCAATTTGCCTTGAACAACGACGTCGACTTTGCCTCGACGCCAGCAACTGCCTACAAAGGCATGCGCAGGCATGTCACGCAATCCCAAGGTGTCGTTGTGTCGTAAGCTCCCTAATACCCGGTCTACTCGCGGTTGTCCGAGGTCTGAAACCGAAAATTAAACGTCTGATGCGTACGGGGGCCAACATATTAAAACTTGAGAATGGCCACTGATTAAACACAAAGCACGCTTGATAAATGTAGGTTAAGAGTAGTAGGTTTTTTCATATTGGAAACGGGCGTGTAGGCTCCCTGTACTAGTATCAGTACTACTACTACTGTAATTACTACTGTAATTGAATTGTGTCGTTGTAAACCTCTATTGCCTCTTTTGCTAGTCACAGCTGCACATGAGCAGCTATCGGCTCTGTTGTGCTTGCAGGTCTTACTGAAACCTTTCTCAGAGATGAAAGGTCACGGACCTTTTGGTCAGCATTGAAAATTGGGGTCTGATGATTATTTTTAGGAATTTGGGCGAAACAGCCCAAGAACATTCTTTTTACCTCGACAATTTGGTGTCGTCTTAGGCTTCCACCCCCCGATGCCACAAAGAGAGCTTGGATTTCCATCTATTTCAAATCCATGATTACACGTGACCCTGCAAATAGTCCCATTGGGAACCTGTGAATGACTGCTACACGATATCTGTCCGTTTTCCGGAGGCGGCCAGTCCTTTGTGTCGCAGGAGATTTCTGAAAAAGAATAAGCAAGACTATGAACCACTTTTTTTCACACCCAGTTCGCTCTTTGAATAGACCTTTTTTTTTTGCATCGCTGGATTGAACGTCCGGGTTTAGCACTGACCAAGTCAGTGAGTTGTGTTTTTGGGCAAGACATTTTACTCTTATAGTTCCTCTCTACGCCTAGGTCTCTAAGTGGCTAGAAATTATTATTATCTTAATTTCAATTTTTTTTGTAGTTAGGAAGAAAGGTAACTAGTTGTTTATCATAAATAATCTCTAATGTATAATGTGTATAATGAAAGTTATGGTATCGTGCGCTTCCATAGAGGGAGGGCGAAGGGGTATACGTTTTATAAGTTGCTTCATCCGAAAGACACCAGGATGCCAAGCTACAGAAGCTCGGCACAGCTAGCCCGATACAGAGTAATTTGGTTATATCAACTAAGTTGAAAATGTAAATGGGCCACCGTAAACGAGTTGAAAAGCTGACGTTTCGAGCGTTAGCCCTTCGTCAGAGCGAATGGAGGAATTGTGGGTTGTGTGTGGGTTTATATGGAGAAAGTGGAGCTACGCTATTGGTGGAAGCATAGCGACGAGAAAAACATGAATAAATTAGTAGAATGAAGAGCGTTCGTTAATACCTATGGGATTAAGAGTGCCAATTTGAAAGATAAAATTTTGTTCAAGAATTTTGCGACTTTTTGAGCTACCTACCGATGGCTCCCATCGTCAAAACTTTACCATCATATATCAAAGACAGCCAACACGCTCTTCAAATTTTTCGCGACTTTAATTTCCTTGGTCAAGACAAACTTATTTTCACTATGGACATCACATGTCTTTATATTGTCCTTCCTAATGGCGAAGGTCTTCTGGCCTTTAAACATCTTTTTGACCAACGCACTGTTAAGGAACCTAAATATGAAACATTACTTCGCTTAGCTGCACTAGTGCTCACACTCAGTTGTTTTTCATTCGGGGACAACTTTTTCAAACAAACCAATGGCGTAAGTCTGGTTTTTACTACCGTACACTATCGTAAAAGTGTTAGCAACATACGGAGACGAAGTAAGATGTTAATAAAAATCGCCTTTTTAACCGAAAATTTCTTAACGAAACACACTTGTCAACAGTACGTTATTGCGTCTACGCAATCGTGCCAGTTCTTATAATTTTGCCTATCACTCTTATAAATATAGCTCCTGTTCATGGCTAAATAACTATATGTATTGTAAAGTGATAAGCATTACAAACTGTGGCTTTCACAATCCATATATATATATATATATATATATATATATATGTGTGTGTACTGTCTGCAGTTAGATAATGCTCACTCGCATACAAAGCTCTGCTTTCATGTACAGTTTGAGCGCTCTGCTGGGATGAATCGTTACTATTGCAATTGCGCATGCTCACTAGCTTGCTAGTTTGAGCGCTCTGGCAATGGCTTACATACTACCACATGGGTGGTATTTAGGGCGGCTTTTTAATCTTAGCCTCCATCCCAGAATTTCAGCACTGCACTGAACTAAGTATGAACATTGAACACTTCCGTTATTTCTTCCTGATAAATTTTTTTGTGAGGGGCCAAGCCCACGTGCCTTGCACTTTTTAACTTGTAGCCTAGGTTTATTGTAAATAAACTCCTTTCAAAACTTAAAACTGTCTTTGTTTAGATGAGTTTCACACTGATAAATCCAGAATAGTGCTCAACAATGATGGAGCGGTAATAACAATGTTTTCTACTCAATGTCGTTTCCCCAAACAATTTCCCCAAAGATGACTAAATCACTTACGTTCACACTCAGTTTCCGAATATAGCCTATAGCCAGGGAGGCACTTACAACGGCAGCTAGAATCATCCGTGTCTATACTTATATGATCGCATCCTCCATTGTTTGTTTCACATGGATTGCACTTTATCCGCTTCGTATCGCCCAGAATGTCCGTGCGGCAGTAACGCCCACCATGAGCTGGCGCCGGACTGTTACATTCTCTAGTTCTGGTCTTAAACCCATAATAACACTTGGTATTGTACCAGGAAGTTGGTTTCCATTCGCCCCATCCGCCATGTATTGGCGCTAAAAAAGAGAAAATACATTTGCGCTCAGTTTAGGTGTCAGCCACCATTGATAGTTAACCATACGAGCGAAGTTAAAAGGGGGTTTTGACTTTTTAATATGTTACGGCTAGGCTGTAGTACGGTGGCACACATTGAAGATCTCTTTCGGTGACGTCATAACGCGTGTACGAATACGGTTTCCCCGCCGTAGCCTTACTTTGTACCATGGGAAAGTGGTTTCACGTATTCTTCACTACGCGAATATTAGTCTTCTGTTCCCTTATCATTGAACGCTTTTTTCACTGATTGTACAGCCTAGTATGAAGATAAAATACTCAATCATGAAAATCGATTCTAAGATGATTGTTTCTTTTTCAGTTGTACAGAGAAGGTGAACGATTTTAACACCTACCGCGAGATGACCAATTTAGTCATATCAGTATAGGGCCGAACATTCGTAGATAAGAAAGGTTCGTATGTACTAAGTTGAGCTATAATTGTTTATTGCTGTTCAAAATGTATTTTATTAGAGTCATAAATTCTGTATTTTCGGGTTATCAGGTAATCGTTGTACGAACAACTTTTCCTTGCTGAAATTGCGCATTTTATCAGTGATATATTTTGTTGTGTGGTTGGGATTAATGGCGGTTCTCGGAGACGGTAAGACGGATACAGGAGAAGGAAATCCTCGTCATAATCAAGCCTGTTTCGTATAAAAGTTGAATGAAGTATCTCGTTTCATTGAACGAAGCCATTTGTGAAAAGACACTGAGAGACTTAACATGCCGTTGCTGTGCAGCAAATTACAATCTTAATCATTTGAGTTTGGCGATAAAACGGCGTTGTCAGCCTAGTCCCTTACGGCGAAATAGCCGTAGTAGTACCCTTAAAGTCACTATTATTAGCTAGCGGTAGAATTTGTCATTTTAAACACGAGTGTCGGAATGGGGTTTATTTAGCTGATAGCTGAGAAAATGAGAAATGGTCCTGAACTTAAGTGTCAGGTAAAGGGCTCTTGTCACGATAACGGGGCGTATGTGCAGACTTAATTGATACTTATTTCTTCAGTTTAACCAATATAAATTATCGTACGATTATTACGTTCGCCACGAATTCGCTGCCCGCCAGCTGCCTTTCGAAAATTTTTTTATCCGCCAGCTTAAATTGTCCTTTTGTTTGGCAGGAATATTTAATTTATGTTGTTGTTAGGCTGTGATAGTCATAGGATAATTTCTATTGGTTAAAAAATAGGTATCAATTAATTATCCGTCCAAAATAATCTGACGTGAGATGGGCTTCAACCTTGCAGCTTTCCATTAAGTCTGAAGGGATAAGCTGTGCCCCCTGTGCGGAGGGTCTTTGTGGAATCGCTTTGTTTTGGTGGCAAAGCATCAAGCCGCCTACTTTGAGGTCTCAGCGATTAGCTCTCTTTTATCTGTGTATTTCTCCGCTTTTCCTCTGCTTCGGCATCTGTTAAGCGAACGCAAGCGTCTCTTTCCAGGAATGATACTGTATGAGTTGATGGTGTTTGTTCTGTGATTCTATTAGGAATGTTGCGGTACAGTAGTTGCATGTTGGGTAGGAGAGCTTGCTAATTTTTTTGTTTGGCTTATGCTGTCAGGATTTCCTTGTTCAGATTTGCGTGCACTTGGCCGTTGGTCTCGGGCCAGTGACCCGTAAAAGCCCTTAAGGTGGCTCCATATAGTTTTATGGTCGCACCCGCGCTGGGGACGAAAAGCTCAAGTAATCTGCGCGCGTTTGAAGGGAAACGTCAGTCAGTTTTTCGATACTTATTACCTCAACATGATCACAAAACGCAAAACTGAGAGTGAATTTTCTCGCGCTTCCTTCGGTGAAATACGTAAAATTTGGAAATTAAAAAAATTAGTCGGGGCTCGTTTTCCAGGGAAATATGTAAGACCAGTTTTGTGGCAGCGGTAAAAGACACAGATTTGAAAAAAATCGAAAAAACTGCCTTTACAAACCCTACTTTTTGTATTTAAAATTCGTATCCCGCTGGTTGTGATGTGCTGTGAAAATTTTGGAAGATTTCACCGACGGAAATTCAAGTAAATCACAAATAAAGCCCTAAAAACAGCAAAAAACGCATTGATTTGAGCATTTATAATCTAAGGCTAAAACCCAAAATTTTAACATAGATGATACTAAAACACTATTTAATCATTGCTTATTACATTTGATAAGTTTGAGAGGACTGGGTGAAAACACGAATGCAAAAACAGCATTCAAAACTTAACACTTGCACGCGCAATGTCATAAATGATTACCCTATGAAGTCAACATTCAGGATAATAGTGTTGCTTTGAAATTTGCCGATGGGAAACCGTTGTCGGATTTCAATATTTTAGGGCATCCACGCACTGTTTGGACGCGCAAATTGGAATGAGAACAGAAAGGAATATATAAAGTAAAGAGTGGTGACCGCCTTGCTTTGTCGATTTTGTTTTGTTCCGGCTGAGCGCTGCGAGGAGGGTTAGCTAAAGACGTTTTCCATGGACGTTATGTAATTAATTTATAATTGTAGTACAGAATTTTGCTGAAAACGGCCGGTTTTGCTCTCAATCTCTCTCCTATCCCTTCATACGCTGTCAGTTGGGGATTTTGACAATCTTGACGTGATTGGCATATGTGGCGAAATATGCTCGGATATCAGTATGATGTTTAAGCCTTTCAAATGATGCTCTCCATGCTCACCTGGTCGAGCTCGTTCGCGAAGACAAAATTTTTTGCAAAAAAAAGCCAAACAAGCGTTGGCACTATACGAAAACAAGCAGATTGGCCTGGAAACACCAGAAAGCTTACTGCAAGCTCACTATTTGTTGGAGCAGAGTCGTGCTTGGAACGCGCGCATTTTTAACGCCAATCGTCCATTTCTTTTTAGATGAAAATGAGAGTAGGCTTAGTTTCCAGCGGGAATACTGTCCTGTTGTCAGAAATTCGTCTGACAGGCAGCCTGCGTAGCTGGCGAGATTTTGCGCGCGAGTGTTTTTGTTTTAACAGTGAAGAAGCGAGGCAAGGAGATTGACGAGGAGTCATGGAGTCGAGTTAAATTCCCTCGCGGCTATGCTTTGAAATTTAGCAGGTGCCGTCTGGGCTTTCTCCGTTTAGGCGATTGTTTGAAATTATCCGGCGTACTTTGTGGAATTTTAGGTTCTATAAGCGCGTATTTTTGTGCTCGAGTTCCGCAACTCATAGCTACTTTCGCTCCTGATTTCAATCAATCAACACCTAGACACGCAAGTTTCCGATGAGAATCAGCGTTTAATTGCACCGGAATTTAAGGAGAAACAGTGATCATTATCAGAGCCATCTCCTTCTTGAAGCCCACGCTATATGACTTACCCAGGGTGCGAGGGTACTTTCAGAAACTGCGTGGGGGTGTGCGGCCGCTTCCCAGAACCCTAATGTCATCTAAAACTTAAATCTTCAATTTCCTTCACCCTATCCATGAACTGATCAAAAATCCAATACCCTATGCAAGACCTGACCCTTAAATCAATACCTGCTCCAGACATGTTAGTACAATTACCTCCCAAGTTCAGACCAATGTTAAAGGCCTTTGTTATATCCTTTATTAGGTAGGATGGCTGTTTTTAGACAACGCACCCAACTTAAGACTTTAGAGTGAAACTATCATACCCTAATTGGTACCAAAATGGATTGATCAGTTTAGCTATTTCTAAGTAAAACTGGCTAGCAATTTTACTATAAACATCAAGGAGTACTCCCCCCCCCCCCCCCCCCCCCAAAGCAAAGGAGGAGGGGGGGGTTGTCTTCCGGGCGTTTTTTTTTTTTTTTTTTTTTCTTCCTCTTTTTTTTTCTGTGTCTTTTAACAAAAACATCTTTTGTATTTTTTGAAAAAAAATGGGTTAAAAATTTTTAAAAAAAAAAAAAGAGGGACCCCCCCCCCCCCCCCCGAAAGAGAGGTAGAGTGACTGGTGATGCATTTCAGGAGCTTTTCTTTCTTCAAGTAGCCTTCTCAGCCTTTTTCGTGCGGACTTGAATACAACCATAACTGTTCTTATGATATTTCAGTTTTGACCTTCGGTAGGTCTTTTACGGAGCCTGTTTCTCGTCGGATTTGACATGTCGCATCGATAACGTGACTTGAGCGGAGTTGTGCTTGTGAAGGTAAAGTACAAAGCGAAGATCGATCAAAGATATTCTGCAGGGCATCGTGTACAAAGTACAAAGTTCAATTTCAATTGAATATCATAATAGGATATTCATCTGTAGATAACGAAATGAAGTTGGAGCAAGAAACATCGAATACCTTATTTATACGACTGTTGGCTTATAGATCGAATTTTCAATCATCAGAGAAATGATTTAGCAGACTTAGCTCACTTGCGAATTCCTCTCGTAATACAATTAACTTGTTTTTCTTATCCAAAGCAGATCTTAATTTTAAAAATACTTACAACTAAATGAATCCGATGACAGTACAAATGCATTACAAGTACAACAGCCGAGATAACTAAAATGCAATGTCATTTTACAGCTAACGTAAAAGTGTTGCATAAGACTGTTCGGTTAACATTTTGTCAATGCCCATCCATGATTTATAAATGCTGAACGAAACTATATGCTTCTTTATGCCAGTATATATATTGAACACATCAGTTCAGCAAAGAATCAACAGAAAAACAACATTAACAAGGGTACTTACAAGGCCCGCAACCTCCGCATGCATCGACAGAATTTTGACTGCAACCAATCGTTAAGACTAAAACAAGGATCTTGAAAGAGCCCATATTCTGAAAGAGCCTCATGCGAGCAGCTCAGATCAGCTGGAAGAAATAACAGTATTAGCTTGGAGGAGTAGTGTTATTTCGTAGTCCGCAAAACGGGAAACACCCTAGACTATTTCTGGAATATTTCTAGCTGTGGTATTTGCAGGATTGTTGGGCAGTAAGACGATTTTGTTTGCTATGCTCCCTATGCTCGTCAAAAGCAGTCTTGTTTGCAGGTGAAACACTCGTTTGTCCTCTCATGAAGCACTAAAAAGAATGCATGTTTTTGCTTGCCAGTGTGCTTTTTGCCCAGTTCCTAACTTCCACGGCTGTTAATTCGTAGCAGAATCCCCTCGGTGTCGGAGATACTAATAATTTACGTGTTTGAACGGCGTAATGTAGTAGTTTTAAACACATTGTCTGCGTAAAGGATTTCTATCTACTTCCAAAAAAACTTCTATTCCACAACAGTAACTTATGTTCTATTCACGGGAAAGCATTTGCTGCTTAGATTTTGTCATACCTTCTTTCGTGTATGTGCAGGTGAACACTCCCTGTTTTCTGAGCTTACGTTGCTGTGTATTTTATTCGTTTAATTTTTCCTCTTTTTTTTTAATTTTGACATCACGCGCCTAAACCCGGGTCAATTAAGAGGTCTTATTGATGACCACTTGCACAAGCCTGGTTTTAATTAATCGAGTTTCTTGAAGCTTCTTTCTTAATTCTTTGTCTTAACATTATGTTGATAAGAATGAAGACGATGACGATGATTTAATTTTCGAGCCCGTTTTAGAAAATCTTTAGACATTTTTGGTTATTTTTTGAAAACAAAGGGTATCACTAATCAGTATCATTTCCCTGCCAAATATCAAATGTATAAGGGTTAAATTTCTGTCTGCAACGCAGGTTACCCTTACGCAGGATTCACGCAATTTAAGCTGCCTGTCTACCACTTTTTTTTGAAGGCCGACATCATGTGAACCAGGAGATCATTAAGTGGCCCTGTGTCACTCATTATCCCACTTTTCTGTTAACACATTTCTCGTATTTTTGCAAGATAAGGATTGAAACTGCATATATGGAGGCTTACGTAACTGCCCCCGTGTTCTGATATTCCACAGGTCGATAACTTGCATATGGGCTTATGTTACAGAGGGGATGTTCAGTGTTGTTTTCTTTGCGTGTAATCGAGCGTTATAAGAGATATTTTCACTTATCCAGGAGACATCCTTTGTTGCTTGTTCTGTCAGTTAAACACCGGAGCAGGGGAACTCCCATATAAGAGGGACAGGGATTCCCGTGGTACCTTTTAGGGGTTTAAAAGCGGTTTTGATACCTTTAAGGTTCTTCAGCCTCACATATTCCGCAGCGGGAGCTTGCCCGGTACCTTTTAGGGTATTCCAAAAATATGACAGGAAATGTTTTGTGTTAGAATTGGTACGTCCTAGAGAGGGAAAAAAAATTAAACCACACCCACAAAAAATGAGTCTTGCCTCCACGAGCGCCGCCGTCCTTTTTTCGACTATTTTGCAGAATGCGAAATAGGAGTTACGTGAGCGAGCGAGGTCAATCCTTCCTTCCTTGGGTCGTAAACTTTTGTTTGTATTTCCGCTGACCAATGTACAACTTGATTTGACGAAGAGAAAAATGTCGTCGAATGGCTCGGTAAAGGTGAAACATAGTTAATTAGATTAGATAGATTTCAGATATGTACGTCAACAGCATGTGGTGCGAGTTTTTCTTATTTGAATTGTTCTTAAAAAAAAAACCAAGAAAGCATTTGTTGTCCTAGTTACGAAATGAACGCGGGCTCCTGGGTTTTAATAACATGATGCATGCAATGCATGAATATCGAGCAAAATAATAAATTATTATAAATGGGAAGCACTTATTAACT
>Ga0126337_10002775_pt1 | contig 11225 bp, 13 predicted proteins | sample DipCmetagenome_FD_92527 | JGI IMG/M metagenome (GOLD analysis project Ga0126337, IMG submission 92527) | Coral microbial communities from La Bocana,Puerto Morelos, Mexico - Diploria C A metagenome | ecosystem: Host-associated > Invertebrates > Cnidaria > Coral | place: La Bocana,Puerto Morelos... | reverse complement strand
TTCTGTTGCGTTCTCTAACTGGATGACCATTTCCTCACTCAGGATTCCATTAACGAGGAAACGGTCGAGCTGCTGATGCCCTACCTGGAGATGGAAGACTACACCATGGAAAATGCCAAGAAAGTTTGTGGTGATGTGGCTGGGCTGGCATCTTGGACCAAGGCAATGGCCTTCTTCTTCGGAATTAACAAAGAAGTTCTTCCTCTCAAGGTGACTAACATGTCTTGGTTCTGGAGTGGTGTGGGGCATGTCGTTATCTTTTGACAGTACGGCGCCTCCATACGAAGCTCCTTAAATTTGGATAAAACACTTCTCAAAGTAACGCGCGTTTGAATAACCGCGCAGACCTCAATCCTGGCGAGGTTGTTTATATAACAATTATTTATCTGATACCAGATTCTTGAGTTAGTTAACTAAACGTAAGTATATTTCAATACGATTCAAATTTGTAGGCCAATCTGATCATTCAAGAGGCTCGCTTACAGAAGGCAACAAATGAGCTGAATCAAGCTCAGGCTCAGTTGGATGAAAAACAGCGTGAACTGGACGCCGTGCAAGCTAAGTACGATCAGGCCATGCGCGACAAGCAGACGCTTGTCGACGACGCGGAGGCGTGCAGGAGGAAAATGGCTAACGCGACCGCGCTGATCGATGGATTGGGAGGCGAGAAAACAAGATGGACCGAACAGAGCAAGAAGTTTGACCAGCAGATTCAAAGGTGTGGCTTTTATTGGAGTGAGCTATTTTAACAAGTCTCTTGTTTGGGTTGCTTAATGACCATGATATCTTCTCATTGTTTTTTTGGGTCCTTTTCATTCAACCGAGAAGTCCCGAACTTTAGAAACGGGTCAAATGGTAGGGAAAGTCTCCAGAAAGTCTGAAATTTGTTGAATTTTCACAATTTTCACAATATCAACCTTTTAAATCAAATAGAACGGAATTTCCGTTAAGAAATGTTAAAAATTTAAATACTTCTATAAGTTATTCTCTTCTCCGGAAATTTCGAAAAATGCTTCTCCATTTGCCCCTGGAAATTGCCTGAAATTCAAACCGGAATTTTGGGTCCATTGGAAAGCTCCTTTTATGAGGTAATTAGGTCGGTAATGGCGTATGGCGCAAAACAGTTTCGCGCCTAAGGTCACATGACCGATTCCCAGGCCCCAGTGGTGCGTGAGAAAAACAAAACATTTTTTACCTCCTATTTCGTTTTATTCAACCCGTGGAAAATTACAATTACTAACTGTAGAGGATTTATGTGGTTTTAATCATTGTTTCCTGGTAATTCCGTTTCCTTCAGGTTGGTTGGTGATGTGTTGTTGGCCACAGGATTCTTGTCCTATTCTGGGCCGTTTAACCAGGCGTTCAGAACTCTGTTGCTTGACAACTGGAAAAAAGAAATGAGAAAAGTGAAGATTCCTTTCTCAGAGGTAATGCCTTACGTAAATAATTATGACAAGGGTACCCAGATCTTGTGAATTGAATTGTTAATTCAGTCCAGCCTCTTTAAACTGTTAACGCGAACGATATTTTCAGTTAACTTAACTCGCCATAAGTCAGTCATGAGTTCTAAAGGTAGCCGGAAGAAAGAGTGAGTTTTGCTGGAAGTTTATTGGTGTCGTTCAGTGCTTCTATTGTGTTTGCTGTTTGTCTGTTTGTTGATATAATCGCAAAATAACCTAAATTATCGTAAAATATCCTGCTTGAATAAAAGTGAGACGAAAAGTATCCTAGGCTAATCGAAAGATCGGGCCATTCGCCAAGCATAAACTCGAAGTGACAAAAGCTCGGTTGAACTCACCTGAAATGACGGCAACTGTAGAAGTTAAGAACGACTGCTAAATGAAATTTTTGACGGTGGTCGAGATCATTACTTTGTTTTGCCCTGTTTCCCTGCTGTTTGAAGAAACCTCTAGTATAACTCTAAATCCTTAACTCATACGCTCTTGGTTTTGTTTGCCTGGGCGTAACGTTCAGAGTTTTGTTTGTTTCTGAACAGGATTTAAATCTGGTGAACATGCTCACAGATGCTGCTACAATTGGTGAATGGGCCCTTCAGGGATTGCCGAGTGATGAACTGTCAGTTCAAAACGGTATCATCGTCACCAAGGCTGCACGCTATCCTCTTCTTATTGACCCTCAGGTGAAATATTGATAATTATTGCCCTAGGAATAAGCACAATACAGTTGCTGACGAGAAGTGAAACATCCGAAGTCAATCTTCAGAACGTCCATAGCTTGGTATTGGTCTCGATCACAGCCAGGCCAATAATAAAACTATGCAATTTTTGTTTGCCACAGAAGTTTGAATTCTCATTATTGTTTATCCCTACTTTCCATTTGCTTTTTGTCATGGTGCTCTTCAGAATTTGCTCTGTTAAAAATGTGATGAGGTCTGCTTTAGAGAAACAAAAATCGCTCACTGCTGGACATGTAAGCTTTAGGTTCCAACGAGGATCAACTTGTTCTTCAAAACAAATAGCGGAAGTTTTCGATTTCAAACTTAAGTTTAGATACGTTTATTCATAGGAAAATAGCTAATGTGCTTATTTTGCTCAATGATACTCAGGGCCAAGGGAAAGCGTGGATTCGAAAGAAAGAAGGACCGAACGAACTGCAGGTGGGTTTCATATATTATTCGTGTTCCGCTATTCCTTTTCAAATTAAATGCATAATGAATACTTAGCATTTGATGTCACCTAGAGTCACTCTGCTTCCCCCTAGATGGGAAACTAGTTCACAGCAGGGTTACCCTCTAGCGTTAAATTCGCCAGTACCTATTGATTCACCTTGTCAGGGCGAGTCTGGCCCAAGAATATGGCATAAAAGCCATAAGGCACTGCGCCTCACCTCCTATTGATTTCCATGCCTTTGTTGAATAGTTTTTTGCTCTGTGTAAAGCATTTACAGTGATTAAATTGTGTTTTCCATTAGGTCACAGCCCTCAACCACAAGTATTTCCGAACCCATTTGGAAGATGCGCTTTCTTTGGGAAGACCGTTGATCATCGAGGATGTGGGCGAAGAGCTTGATCCCGCTCTTGACAATGTATTGGAGAAAAACTTCATTAAGTCTGGGAAGACATTCAAGGTAAAAATATGCTTGTGATGAAACGTGGCATAACGCGGATAATGACGAGTACAAAGTCTCGTTTGAAACTTCGATTTTGAATTTAATTATTAACTTGACGCTTTGTGGGCTTTCGTATTTGGAGAGCAAAAGTATCAATGACGATAACTTTTGTGCACTTTTCAAAAACATTTCGTATTTTTCGTATGTTCCTGTTTCTTTAGAAAACACTTGACAAAGTAATAACAACAGTGACATTTTGATACCTTACATTAGCCTTGCTAAACTAAAGAAGGCCTTCTCAGATACTCGTTTTTAACCAACATTTGGTAAAGGAAAGATGACCTTTTTGGTTGCACAAACGAAAGAAGAAGAATGGAGTTAGACTTTCTTGATTACCCTTAGTAATGACTGCTCTGTTTTCCTGTCATCAGGTCAAAGTAGGTGATAAGGAAGTAGACGTGATGGAGGGATTTCGTCTATACGTCACCACCAAGCTTGGTAACCCTTCCTACACACCTGAAGTTAGTGCCAAGACCGCCATCATCGATTTCACGGTCACAATGAGCGGCCTGGAAGATCAGCTGCTCGGAAGAGTGATCTTAACAGAGAAGCAGGTAAAGAAAACGTTCGTGTTCTGTTGTGTTATAACGCCTTGTTATTCCCGGGTTATTACATGGAAAGATAATAGTTCTAACTTTCCACATCATCAATATGGGTCACTTTTGAGAACGTAAACCTCTTTATGTATGAAGTTCGTGTTTTTTGAATAACCTGTATCCATCGCCATAGATCCTAGTTCCGATTCACGGGTTTTCTGAACTGGAAACTGATGTCGGATATAGGTCATCCTAAACTTTCACCCTATTACATGAAATTTTCGCCACACGTTAGTGTTGCGATTTAGAAAAAATGCGAAATTACAGTGGCGCGAACATGACGCCAAAATTGTGACGTTTAATACATTATGTAGTATACATTATATAGTCCTGCCGTTGCGTTTTTGTTTATTTTGACGTTATGGTACCTTTGATAAAGTCCATTTACTAAATTCAAGGACACATTTTAAGAAACATTACTAAGGAGAAAATCCCGGAATTTTGAGTGTCGCGAAGTATGCGCATCCCAAAATCACAAATAAACGTGTCGCGAAAATTTCATGTAATAAGTTATTTTAAAACTGTTGTATATATGTGTACTATAACCTCTAAAATTCGTGACGTGTGAAATGTGAATAATTCATCGTGGTTCGTTTAGGAACTGGAAGCTGAGCGCACCAAGCTGATGGAAGAAGTGACCGCGAACAAACGTAAAATGAAGGACCTGGAAGACAATCTGCTATATCGACTGACTAGTACCCAGGGCTCTCTGGTGGAAGATGAGTCTCTGATTCAGGTTCTTAGCGTCACTAAATCTACTTCAGAGGAAGTGAGTGAGAAGCTGTTGGTTGCCGCGGAGACTGAATTGAAGATCAACACTGCTCGGGAGGAGTACAGACCAGGTCAGTTATCATTTGAATTCAGAGTTCGTGCATGACCAATGTTCTTCCTTGCTTCCTTAGACGGTTTCTTCCTCGCTCTCTTCGTTCGTTCGTTCGCTGTTTCACACGGTCGGTAGGCTGGTCGTCGGGCATACATTGAGCTATTCTGCGGTGGGCTTTATGGCATTGTTTGCGGTTGGTTCCTGTTGGAGCTTTTCCAGCACTGATAAGCTGTCATACCTCTTTGCTTTATAGAAATGAAACAAAATTACTTGCCTTGCTTTAGCAATGTAAATGATCAATGACGATTTTTTTTATTCTCTCGCTCTCCCCCACAGTGGCCACGCGAGGCAGTATCCTGTATTTCCTGATTGTCGAGATGTCCTACGTGAACGTTATGTACCAGACCTCTCTCAGGCAGTTCCTGGGTTTGTTTGACATATCAATGGCTCGTTCCCAGAAGTCTCCGATCCCTGCCAAACGAATCCAGAACATCATCGATTACTTGACATTTGAGGTGTTTCGCTACACGACGCGTGGCTTGTACGAAGAACACAAGTTCCTCTTCACTTTGCTGCTGACTCTGAAGATTGATTTGCAAGAGAAAAAGATTCGCCATGATGAATTTAAGGTTCTTATCAAAGGTATGGAGATCTTGCCTGTACTTCGTTCCTTTCTTTTTTCGTCCGTACATGCGTGGATGCATAAGTACCTTTATAAGCTTGATTTCAGGGTTTTAATTGCCCGCCGAGACAGAGCTATAGTGTACCAAATCTCTCTACCAAGTGTGTGTCTAGTGATATATTTATTCCCGTACCCTCTTTAACTCGTTGTTGAATACTTGTTTATCCCGCATGACAGGTGGTGCCGCGCTCGATCTGAATGCTGTAGAACCCAAACCTAAGAAGTGGATCCTGGACATGACCTGGTTGAACCTTGTTGAACTCAGCAAACTGCCTCAATTTACTCAGCTACTGGGACAGGTGATGTTATGTTGTTGTTGTTACTTTTTTCTTGTTACAGGCGTCGCAGAGTATAAGGAACTAGGCCCAGGTCCCAACATCATTTTTGTACGAGAATGAGAACGTTTTTGAATTATTTTTCAGACAATAAAAAGTCCCTCAATTGTGAATTGTTTACGAGTCGGGTTCGACTTGATGTACCTCATTACCAGAGTGTCATTAAAGAACTCTGAGTGTCATTAAAAACGGATCAACCCGCATAATACCAATAACTCTGTTTCCTTTTCAGTCACAACCTTGTCATTTTCTAATTCGCAAATTAAGCCATGCTAATCAGTTTATTTTAACTGGCTTTTGTTAATATTTACGCGTACTATAATTTCACAGGTTGCAAATAACGAATCTGGGAAAGCTTGGAAGACATGGTTTGACTCCGAAGCCCCAGAGGATACTCCAATACCCGATGGATACCAGGGCTCTCTCGACACATTCAGGAAGCTGCTGCTTATCAGGGCCTGGTGCCCAGATCGTACTATTAACCAGGCTCGACGTTACATCAGTGACGCCATTGGCAAAGCGGTAATGCAGACGCAGTAGTTGGTTTTGATCCTCCTGATTACTTTCGGGAGTTCAAACGAGTCGAAAAAGATTCTGGCAAAAAGTGAACGACATTTAACATCACGTAAACTAGTTGCCCAATAGTTATCATTTGAACAACAGTTCTTGATCGCAATAAGGTTTCGTCCATTGATCTTAAAACTCGAGCCACCAACAGCTCTGCAGTTTTCATTTGAATGAGCACTAGAGATTCATCCATAGAAAGTAAGAACTGACTCAGAACTATCCTACTGTTTGAGACCGGGAGTACATAGTTAACCTCAATGAAATTTATCTTTGTTTTACTTGACAGTACGCTGAAGGCGTGATTCTTAACTTGGAAAACATGTGGGAAGAGAGCGATATCAGAACACCAATGATTTGTTTCTTGTCAATGGGTTCAGATCCTACAGCGTCTATCGAGGCCTTGGCCAAAAAACAACGTTTAGGTACAGAATGCTGATTTGTAATGACTATTCTAGTGTTTTAAGCTATTTTCTCGAACTGACAGCTGTAGCAATTACAGGCAGTGTTCCCTGACATTGTGGAATTTTATCCAAATGAGCTCTGTCAAAGAAAAAGAACGCAATTTTGTTTTGCAAAAAAGTCCAGCCAACGAGAGCATTACGTGCGTGTTTTTTTTTCTAGACAAGAAACTAGTACTTACTTTATGTAGTCACGGATTTGTTTCGAGCGTAGCATTCTGGGATATATAATACTGCAAGGTCAAGGATCCCAGCTGTTCAATGGCTAACCAGTTGGCTGTTTACATATCGTTCCCAAGAGTTAGACACTAACCACTCGAGCACGCTGCCTTTACACAGACAAGACCTTATTATCCCAAGACAAAGCAAAATGTTCCTTATACGGAAATCTTTTAAAGCGTTGGTAACGTTGCCACTTGAATAGGTTGTGAACCTGCTCTTTCCGAAAAATACGATAAATATGAAGTATTGGAGCGCATTTTTCTGTGGTCAGTTTGAGAATTAGCGCTATTAGACAGTTGTTAGAATAGGATGGAGCGTGTCACGAGTAAAGTCGTTTAATGATGGCGATTGTTTATTATCTCGCACAGACTGCCGGGCCATCTCCATGGGGCAAGGACAAGAAGTGCCTGCGCGACGTTTGTTGATACAGTTTATGAACGAGGGAGGCTGGGTACTACTGCAGAATTGTCACTTGGGACTCAACTTTATGGATGAGCTGTTGGAAACGGTATGACTGATAGGAGTTTTTGGAAACTAGAAATGTCAATTCTAGAATTAATTATTAATTAATGTCTTAAATGTTCGTTTTGCATGAAGGCAACTTTTCCTGGTGGACGATTTTCTTCATCACGTCACGTTGGCTTTGCGTTGTGACATTTTACTAATCAAGGGATTTATTATTTTCGGTTTTCAGATCACGACAACTGAGAACGTGAACGAAAAGTTCCGTTTGTGGATTACAACTGAAGTTCATCCTAAATTCCCAATAACTCTTCTCCAGTCCTCCATCAAGTTTACTAATGAGCCCCCGCAGGGAATCAAGGCGGGTCTGAAGAGAACGTATGCTGGAATCACTCAGGTTTGGCAAAGATCAATTTGTCGTTTCGTTTATTTTTGTTCAGTTTCAGTCAGTTCCGGGCTATCGAACTGTACTTTCTTTTGCATGGTAAATTTGCCCGGCTGCCAGCTTTTGTTAGGCCTTATTAAAGCCCCCGTATTTTCATGGAAAAAAAAACGTAGGAAACGTGTACGCGATTTTTACATTAATTGTGTTTATCCGTAGGATCAACTTGATGTAACCAACATGTCTCAGTGGAAGCCAATGCTGTACGCAACAGCTTTCCTGCACACCATTGTGCAAGAGCGACGCAAGTTTGGGCCTCTGGGTTGGAATATCCCGTATGAATTCAACTCCGCTGATTTGACGGCGTCTGTGCAGTTTATTCAGAACCATCTTGATGACATCGATCCAAAGGCGGTGAGTTGTGTTCATTTCGTATTAACAGGGAGTGTAGGTAACTATGTAAGCAAAACAAAGCTTAAATTCAGCCTACGATTATTAAGCCTTCTACAAAAGGTTTTTTTGCATGAGAAGTATGTCCAAAGAATTTTTATGTAGATTGTGTTTTATGTTTCATCTCGTCGTGAGACTTATGTTCTTTTCATGGACATGTAGTGTTCTTCTATGCAGCTTTTATGATAAAGACGCAAAGTCTCTTTCAGGTATAAGTTGAACAATGCAAAATTCCTTCCGATAATGAACCCCTTTGCACCGGGAAAACAAGTTTCATTTCAATCAAATGACGTTCATTTTACGTCTCTGTTATTTTCCATTATTGAATTCTCAAAATCTCTTTTCCTTGAGCAAACCGCCCGCTTATATATATCAATTTCAACCATGCAACAGCGGTGCATAACGTTTAATGCGAGACATTTTCTCCATTTCTTCTTCCCGTTAGGGTGTGTCGTGGGTCACGGTACACTACATGCTTGGTGAAGTTCAGTACGGTGGTCGCGTCACAGATGACTTTGACAAACGCCTGCTTAACACCTTCGCCCGCGTGTGGTTTAGTCAAGACATGTTTAAAGAGACCTTTAAGTTTTATCAAGGCTATAACATTCCTCGCTGCTCGCAGATTGCGGACTTCAGAGGTCACATCGATGAGATGCCTTTGTCGGACAGTCCAGAGGTAAAAGGGTTTAATGACGTCGTTGTTTACATTTAACCACATCAGAATACGACTTTGCATAGAAACGAATTCAAGTAAGATTTGAATTAAGCCTAGAATTAAGCCTAAACTTTAAAGAGCTTTAAAGACCTTGTTACACTTGATTACCGGATTGTCCTTGGTTCCAACGCCACCCGACAAAATTTTCTACAAATTTACTGACGAATAAAAATCGCGGACGTTAAGTATTAGTTTCCCAACAACTTATCAAAAATGACCACAAATCTGTTGCTTTTGTAATACATAACTTGATTGCATGGATAAATTTGTTGGAAAACTATTGTTAACCTCCACAATTTTTATGCATCAAAATTCTGGAAAATTTTGTCGGCTGGCTTAGGTTTGAGAAGTAGCACTGTAATACAAAAGGACAGATTGCTGAACTCTTTCAAGTTACTTTTTGTTTTTTTTATAATAATCCCTTGTTGTGAGCTAATTCAATTTTCGAATAGAAATAACACCTGTCTCGAAAACACTTTCTTTTTCTATTTTTAGGTGTTTGGTCTTCACCCAAATGCTGACATAACATATCAGACAAAAACCACATCAGATGCTTTGGAAACCATTGTGAACATTCAACCTAAAGACAGCTCTGGTGGGTCTGGTGAGACTCGTGAATCACTAGTGGCACGCCAGGCTACCGAGATGTTGGACAAGTTGCCTGTGGATTACGTTCCTTTTGAGGTCAGAATACTGCCTAAAGTCATTATAATACTTGCATCTGTTTTGTTTGTCGCTGTTTACTTTGGCTCGAGCAGATTGAACCGTTAGGATTGCCACAAACATCAGGTTATGTCAACACCGCCTATTTCTATCTCGCTTAATAAAATAAACATGCACTGTTTCAGGTAATGTTACGGCATGGCCGTGTTTAACAATCACAGCGCCTGTTTTAACAACACCTTGTGTTTTCTAATGTCACGACCTGGGCTTTCTGTCACGCTCTTTCCACCATTTATTCAGGAGACAATTTCAAACACGAAAATATTTGTATAATGTAACCGTGTAACCCTTAAAATACTTATTTGTGGATCCGTGGTTTATTTTTCTTTGTAAATCGTTTCAGGTTAAAGCACGCCTTCAGAAAATGGGTGCATTAACGTCGATGAACATTTTCCTCCGTCAAGAGATTGATCGAATGCAGAGAGTAATAACAGCGGTTAGGACCACACTGGTGGACCTCAAACTAGCTATAGATGGTACCATTATCATGAGTGAGAACTTGAAAGATGCTTTGGACAATATCTATGACGCTCGAGTACCCGCCTTATGGAAGAAGGTATCTTTATTTTTAGACAGGTCGTGTTCTAATGGGAGAAGCGTTTCAACCAGTCCGATTTCTTAGTCGGCTACTTTTCGTGAAATAATACTTGTAAGGTTGTAAAGAGTAATTCAGGTTTCTTGGACCTTGACTGTCTTTGTTTCAAGACAGTCAAGGCCGTAGCTAGAGAACGGGCATGGGGTCAGGGTGTGGTGTACGTCTTCAGTCGCTAACGCTGTAGAATAAAAATTTAAAATTTAATCCCTTAATTTCCGTGGCAGTTTTTCCTATTTCAAAATTGATTTTTGTTTTCTTATATATAACATCTCCAATAGAATTCGTAAAATAGCATTTCAGAGTCTGGCATTTTCAACGTTTTTTGGGGGAGCAATGTCCCCAGACCTCCCGAGAGGCTCGATCCTTCAGCAATTGAATCGGTGATAGCCGTCTACTTAATGACGTAGCCCTCTACTCCCTAAATTCATGATAACCCTAAATGGATTAGATGGAAACTTTCCAATGGAGATCTTAGATTGTGTTTCACTTGGATCAACCTTGGTTGTGAGACTTTCAAGTGTTATTGAAAAAGGCAACTTTTGGTCGGTCAGGCTGTCGGGATATATGCACGGTTTCAGCTGCAAACGATTGAAAAAGTGTTGGGACCGTCTCAGGGATGCACGTTGAACAAGGAAATAAAGCGGACAAGCTTTTTTCTCGGTAGACGACAAAAAAGTAGACTATAAGTATTCCCTCCTTCACACAGTTCGTCGTGCGTGACGCGAAAGAAAACTGCAAGAAAAAAATTGACCGCGCTAAATTTTACGCGGCCTTTTTTTTCACACAATTTATTTACGGTCTCACCTGATGGACCAAGCTTCTCGTAGTCTAAGATAAAAACAGCAATCACAAAAACAGCTCAACCAGGAGAAAGCGATTGATCCTAATGAAATGCGACCTTAGATTATCTTGTTCAATTTTATAACGTAGCATTAGCAATATGTAAGCTTTAAAATATCTTTTCTTTTCATTTAAGATTTCATGGGACTCCACCACTCTTGGGTTCTGGTTTACAGAGCTGATAGAGCGTAATAATCAATTCTCGTCCTGGCTGTTTGAAGGGAGGCCCAGTGCATTCTGGATGAC
>Ga0126337_10002774_pt1 | contig 11226 bp, 4 predicted proteins | sample DipCmetagenome_FD_92527 | JGI IMG/M metagenome (GOLD analysis project Ga0126337, IMG submission 92527) | Coral microbial communities from La Bocana,Puerto Morelos, Mexico - Diploria C A metagenome | ecosystem: Host-associated > Invertebrates > Cnidaria > Coral | place: La Bocana,Puerto Morelos... | reverse complement strand
ATTTCTTAAATCAGTAGAGCTATTTCAAAAAAAATCAGAACTATTCCTAAAATTACATTAACAACCACTACATAAAAACTTAAACTTTGACAATCAATATTGCTTGAGACAGTTCAAAAAAGACAATTGGTAAAGAAACTATAAATGATATATAAGATAATATTTAATATATTTAATTTCTCAGGCATCAGCATCGGTTGCTTAGTACATAATTTACTACCTATAAACCTGTACCAAATACTGCATTGAAAATAGAAACTATATCCAGAGTATAATTTATGATGCAGTGCTGAGATGTTTATTAATTAATACTTGATTTTTTCCTAAAGACTTAAAGACTTAAAGAGTGGTGGAAGATTTCACAGATTATTAATTATTAATTAATAATAGAAGAAAGCAGGCATGGGTCATGGGCCATAGTCCAAAGTGTCATATAATATCATCCTGATCATCCTGTATACATTATACAGATACAGTATACAATATTATCTAAGATTCAATTCCCTAGATCCCTTTGGAGTTTGAGCCCGGCCGTTCTCAAAAGTCATGTCATGCTCAAATTGTGGTCGAATTGTGGATCCATGATGCAGTGCCAGTGGCAAATGGTGGAGTGCAACTAGGCATAGAACAGTGCTCTCAGGGGAAAGTGTGGCTGAGGCTGGTTTGGTCAATGTAAGTATTTCTAGCTGCAAATGTTTGGTTTCACAACTCATTGTGTACTACTGATACATTTAGTCACACCACTCACCACAGTAAATTTCAGATATGCAAGCACCATAGATTTAGACTCACATTACATTACTAACAACATCTATCAGGTATAGGTAGGACACAAAATATATCATCATTGAATCATATATAATATATATTATTATATAGTCTAGTCCACAAATCATACATGCTGTTACATGCTTTCATGATTTGTAGTTAGCCTTCTAAGCCAATATTTCCTTGCCACATTTCACACTTCTGGTGACAATTTTCTGGTATTGTTTAGGCAGCTTTATCAGTATTGGCAGTATTGGCATTATGGATTGTTCATGGAGATTGCAATTACACTTGATACTAATTGCATAATTTGTTTCTGGTGATTGTGGTGCCTGTAATGAATGCCGTCCATGTTGCATGTAACCTTTTTCTTGCATCCATAAACAGTTGGCCACCCATACCTCCAGATTTTGAAACAATGATGAGTCATCTCCTTTGAGGAAACAAATCCAACCAAAAACATGCAGTCTTGACAACCTCCCAAACTGATAAGTACCCTGCATCACATCAAATCATATAGATGATTTGAATGTCTTTTTGTCCAACATGGAACCTCCATTTCTTTCCAATTCATATCATGACCAACCTTTTGCACTGAACCTACTAGACAGTCTAGTCTGATTCAGTTGTAATCCTTTTTTTGCACCTTGACCCCAAGAAATTCTTTGATTAAAATTTGCATTTCTTGCTATGTCAGGTTTGGCACGGCCATTCAGCGACTTTGGGCAGAAGCAGAAATCAAAGGCGCAAAGAGCACCATGAGTCCGGGGTGTGTGTTTCACAAGGGGATGCACGTCATCAATTTCAAGTTCGTTCATTTTGTTTTGATTTCCATTCTCAAATGTGAGCAGCCTACAAAACATTGTGTTACATTAGCATGTGTTTGTGTATAATGTTTTGCTTTTGGTTCTTGGCGCTGTAAATTTCATACTGCATTCTGACTGACAAGGTTTGGGTTTCCAAAGGCATTCAAAGAACAGTCAAACCACCTGGCTGTATATCATTGGTGCAGCAAGGTGTTTGTAAATGTGATGAAAGATTGTCAAACATACTTGCAGAGACATGTCTCATGGCTCTTGGCTTCTGGACCCATGTGGAAATTTCAAAATCAAAGGGTGTTGATTCATTCATGAGCAATCCAGGTCGTCGAAAATAAAAAAGAAGTGTTAGCTTGGGTTTAGCCAGTTAGAAACAAAGCAACCTGGAGGTGATTAAAACTTCAATATGATATGGTTTGCTTCCCAAGTGAAATTGACAAGATCTACAGCTACAGATCTACATGATTTGCTGTTTACATGACTCATATGGTTTATATGTTGCCTATTGCTTGCTTCTAAAAGTGCACTTGGATCAATAGGTTCAGTTCAAAAATCGGATTTGGATAGCTGGATAGCTCATCATCACTGAAATGTTAAAGTAGAAATTCTGCAACTATAAACTGTATGGTCCGGTATATAATATTTCAATTTCTGGGATTTGGCAGTTAGTGCCAAACAAAGTGAAGAGTAGGTAAATCTTTACATGACATGCACTTGGGCCCAAGGCTTGAGTGAGAGCGCTGCCAAAGGTGGAGCCTTCCTGACTCAGGAAGGCTTCATCTTTGACGCCACCCTCCCACTTGGGGCTACTGGAGCTTTGTGGAGGCCAGCCCTTGTGGATTTGTGTGAAGTGGATCGATGGGATGTGCCATTAGTCAGGATTTAGTATTTTCTGCACTGCTACAAGTTGCATACTGCGATTGGTTCATGACTATGGCCCATGGCTATGACAGTATCAGTGAGTATGATTCAGTATGATTCTGATTCAAAATATAGATACATGATACAGGCAGGCATTGATGTTGATTCATTTTGGCTAGAAACTACTGCAATGATTCAATGATTGTGATTTAATCATGATAAACGATACCAAATGATCTCCATTGATTGATGCAATATGATTCATATGATGTAGTGGTATTTTACTAAGGCAGGACAAGAAGAGTGTACTCCACGCAGTTTACAATATACAGTAAACAAATACAGTTTGGACATGTTTGGAAGCAATGCCTGCGCAGAGGGCCATCAGGCTCAATCCAATTGAAGCAATGCCCAAAAATAGATCTTCGAGGTCATGGACATGGCATGGCACTACAAAGCCTGCAAAGCGTCTAGTGCATGAACATGGTAAGGCACCATGGTGGTGGACTGATCCAGAGACACAGGGTGAAGCAACAAGGCCAAAGTCGAGCAGTGCATGGGGCGAGAAGATTGACAAAGAGTCTTGGGAGAATGAAGGACCAAAATATCATCCCGTGTATGGCTATGAGCTGCTGCCCGGTGAAGAAAGGGAGTACCTTGAAGAAGAACAGACATGGGGAGACTGGGAAGACGTACCAGTTGATGCTGACCCAGAAGAAGCTCCACCAGATGTCATGGACAAGGCGCTTGACCATGTAGATGGTGCATACCAAGAAAGCTTTGACGCTGCAGCTGAGGAGGAAAGCCCAAAGGTACGTCGGAAGCAGCCACAGTACGTGCCACCACCTCCAAAACCAGCGCCCCCAAAACGAGGCAGTGGAATCCGTCTCCCTCCACCTCCACCTCCAATCGCCCAATCTCACCCAGACCTTTTTCTTCCTAAAGGACCTACCTGGCCATCACCCAAGCAAATGCCACCAAGACATGTGGACCTGGCCAGCACCCAGTCAAAAGCCAAAGCACCGCGGCCACCTCCATATCCACCTCCCTCCCACTTGTGCAAGCAGCCAGTGACAGAGGTGGATGAGGGAGAGTTTCCTGACATTTCTGCTGGAGAACTCATGGCCTCAGCGATGGAGATTCTTGTCGGTGCGCAGGACATATTGGGAGACAAATATATTTCTGGAGCACCTAACCCAAGCTTGGAAGAAAAATTCACATACTTCGCCATCCCTGTTGAACAGCCAGAGGCCACGATCAAGCCAGAGGAGAAAGAAGATTGCTTGCCAGCTGAAGGTGGTTTGCCATCTGGGAGTGACCCTGAAGTTCCAGCTGAAGGTGGTTTGCCATCTCAGAGTGGCCCTGAAGTTCCAGCGGAAGATGTCAGAGAAGCCAAGGGACCCGAGAAGAAAAAAGCTGCATCAGACTCAGATGAAGATGACCAAAAAGTCACGAAAGCCAAGATGAAAAAGAAAGAGAAGCAGCCATCAGAGGAAGATCGCAAAAAAACCAAGAAACTCAAGAAGAAAAGAGTTGGTTCAGAGGAACATGATGACAAAGAAAAGAAAGAGAAGAAAGCCAAGAAGAAAAAGAAAGAGAGGAAAGACATGTCAGCATCAGAGGAAGATGAACACAAAGCCAAGAAAATCAAGAAGAAACAAGCTGGTGCAGAGGAAGATGAAGATGGCAACAAAGTCAAGGCGACCAAGGAGAAAAAGAAAAGCAAGGCATCATTAGAGGAGGATCGCAAGGAGGTTGAGGTGATGGAAGAACCAAAGGAGATGCAACCAGAGGCCAATCGACCGCCTTGCCCTGAGTGTGGACACAGTAGTGTGGCCATGGTGAGTGTTGGATTGCAGTGTGAGCTCAGCGAGCTGAAGCCGTTGAAGCGGTTGAAGCCTGAGCCTGTCACTGTCAAGTCTGTCAAGGCATGAGAGATTTTCAAATGAGATCTTCGAGGCAAAGCCTCGCTTTGGATCCCATGGTGACCAAGTCCTTGGTCCAAAAAGTTGTCCTGGGCCTTGAACCTTGGGTTGGTTGGCAATATAAGATGTAGTGTAATAATGTAACAACACTCACAATGACATCGTACTTTTTTCATGTCACTTATCATTTTGATATGTGTACTGCATGCAAAAAGACAACCACTCAGTTTCAAGTCATATAATCATTCAGAATCATGCATTCATAGAAGTAATTTCAATATCATATAGTCATTTCATATCATAAAGAAACATATCATCATGATCCTGGTTGCATAACTATGATTTATGATTTGTTTTTTAATCAAATTATATTATATTGTAATATAATAATATATTTTTTCATTTATCATACACTTTCATTTCATATCTTAATATGAACATTTGATATCTCATACAAAATGAAGAAAATAGCAATCGCAATATCGATATGACATATTTCATATCATATCATTTCATATCATGTCATGTTTTGTTCTGTTTATTTAAACTCATGACGACTCATCACTATAAAAAGAAGTCCCTTGTGGCATGTTTGGAAACCAGAGAAAAGGAGAGTGGGGGCCAATCATATTCTCAGGAAAGAGATATTGATATTTTGAGATTGATCGAATCTTACATATCTCAGCTCATTATGAATAAAATTGAAAGTGATAGAATAGGCGCCCATTCCATTTGTGGAAATATTGAAGTCTTTGTCTTTATCTTTATTATCAGCAGTTTTTCTGTGCATCACCAGGGCCTGATCAGCTTTATGTATGATAATCATGATGCTATTTGGTGATGGCTCATGGTTAGCCGGTTAGCCACCCACTGGTGAGGATTACAATCATTGGCGCCATTGATCTTGCTCCTCCCCATCAATTTTCAAGTGCCTGACTTTAGGTGGCGAGTTAGGTAGGAAGGGTTAGATAGTTTTCCTGCAGCAGGTGCTTCAGCTTTTGTGGGGCAACTTGCTAGAGGGAACTAAGAGACTATGACTATGACTATGACTATGACTCGATTCATAATGTAATTTCCACATCATTCTATCTTCAAGACTTAAAGTCTATGGCCTATGGCCCAGAAAAGGTATAGGCGGTACGGTATAGGTGTCATCAAGCAAGCAGCATGTTCCTGATAGCATTCACTTGTCCTTGGCTACTGCCACCACTTGGCACAGGTCATGCAAGTCCTTTGGCCAAAGGCAGGTTCAGTGGGTTGTGAGATTGGTTTGTCACAACAGAAATCAGTGAAGGTGTCGGTACATTCCTCAGGTTTGGGAGTGGTTTTCAAGGCTAATGACTCTGACTCCGACTCTATGTCTATATGGTATGTTAGATGACAATTTCATGAGGAATGACTATATGATATGATTCTTTCTAGCTTAGAAGAATGAATGAGTGTGTGAGTGAAGGAATGAAGGAATACAGAAAATGAAATTATCTTCATGCATATTGAATCCATGTTGCATGATTGTGAATTATAAATTATGTACTGATACTGTATACTGAATAAACTTTTTCATTTATCATAACGTTATGAAATAGTTCTGCAGAAAACATGAAGACTGAGACTTGTATACATTTTTAAGCTGAGATGAGATAATAGTGTGAAATAGCAATTCACAATATAATAATTCATAACCAATACTTTTTGCAAGCAAGCAGGAATGAAGAAATCAACCAATGACCAGTTGACAGGAAGAATCCAGGGTAGCTCAATGCCCCAATATGAATCATACGTAAGAACATGTACCCCGAAACCCTGGTTATTGACATTACTTGAAGTCATTGCCAAGTGTACAGTATACCTTTTGACTCTCCGACTCAGACTCATACTGATACTTCAGTCAACCCAGTGGGGTTACAGATTTAAATAGCCTTTGTTTTTTTACAACTCTGTTATCATGTTTCTTGAGATGCTTTGCCAGGTGGATCGCCTTGAAGATGATAGGATGCAGGCGCAGCACTCCAAATCCTTTCCTCATGGGGGGGCCCTATGAAAGAGTTTCAAACCTTGCCCACAGTAGTACTGCAAAACTTGACTTCTCTGAAGCATTGGAGTTGAAGGCATGTGATCGATGATCCATATTTTCAATACTCGTGAACTTGTGCTTGATGAATGATTATTAGCTTGTGGATGCTTGATAGTGTATAGAAAAGTTGCAATGTTTCATGATATACAATGCCTATAACTTCCTGCATCTAAGAAAACTCAACAGCCTAGCATAGGCCTGTAATGTGAGCCTAGTGGATGTCCAGGAATACAGTGCAACAATCTCCAGGATACAAAGATATTGCCTATCAGGCTGAGTGATGACATTCGCTTAGCAGTTTGAAAAAACAATAAAGAAAAGCAAACAACCTGATGATGGATCATCTCTCTTTCTGACGTAGATGACAGTAGTCCAGATTTGTTCTTTGCAAAGGTTGTAACCTTCACATTTTTGTCACGCAGTTTGTCACGCCAGGTGAGTCCTTCTTCTGAGACCTGTTTCATTTTGGCATTGTGCCAATGGCTGGATGGAATGAAGGCAAAAACAAGATACACGATATAAGAAAACAAGGCAAGTTCTCAAGGTGGCAAGTGCATCTTTTTTACAACCTTTCAGTTACAACGCGTCGGTTTTGTGATATTTTTCAATTATAAATTATAGACTTATAGACTTATAGATAATTATAGTCAGAGTCATAGTCATAGTAAATAGATAGTCTATGCCATATCACACAACGGCTCCCAACACTGTCTTCCTTTTCAAAGACTTTTACTATGATTGCAACTATACTATGCCAAGGTTCGTTTTTCACACAAGAAGTCTTGATCCTTCCCCTTATGCCAGTTTGGTACTCGTGGCCCCATGGCTCATGACCCCAAAACCAGGGCAAGCACTTGGAATTACTACACACGTGCAGACACATTGCCCAGCTATTGTGAAAATATGTGCCTGGGAAACTTGTGCAAACAGAGGCCAGGGGTGTGAAGTGGAGTTGTTTCATCAGTTCACAGAAAAAAATCGCATCTCTCATGAGATTAGACTTGCGTCATGTGTCATGGCCCCATGGCTCCTACTGGGGACCCCCTTTCCTTTTATAGAAGCCTTTGTAAGTAGTGCTGCATGTCCTGTCCCAGACAAAAGCAGCTATGGGTCTATGGGTGGAAATGCAATGGTTATGTTATACAGGTTATACAGATTCAGATACAGTCTAAATTCTACAAGCTTACTACTGCTTGCTGCAATTCTGGAAACTGAAATTAAATTTGATGTGTTTCATATGGACCAGCTCAAGAAATGCAATGTGATATGCCATTCTGCAGGATGTGATATGATCTAGGCACATTAGAAACCATTGGGCAGTATTTATAGGGATCTAACGATATCTAAGTATCTAAGTACAGAGGAATGGTTTAGGATCCAATGTTGTACTCCCCCCAAACAAAATGCTATCATGCCACTTTTACCAGGCAACATCTTAAGACGACTGTGGTTTGTAGCAGTGCTAAGTTCATATTGTCATATTATCATATTGTCCTGAAAACAAAGAAACTTTGCGCATCAAGCCATAGCCATTTTTGTCACTAGCGCCAGCTTGGTTTCATGAGCAGTATGCCATATGCCACCTAAGCAACCGCCAACACTGTTACAAAGGTTTTTGTTCAAGCCTTGATTTTTTGGATGTGTTCACTCAGTGCAATGGCTGCTTCAAGTGAGAGTTCAGCTGATTTGGAGGAACGACAAATCATTGAGCAAATCTTTCCAATGGAAGAAATGATGACTGGGACCCTTGCCTTCACAGTACTTTTTTGGGCAACAATGCATTTCAAGCTTACATGGCCTAGCTTTCCTTTGCTCTGGAAACACCAGACTACAGCACACAATATCACATTTCATATCATATCATCATATCATATGATTCAGATGAAAACATATCAATCACTTGTAACTTATATCATTTCATATATCATAAATCACTAATCTCATAATCATATCAAGGTTTGGAATTTTCCCCATTCCTGCGCTGCCCAAAACATTGATGTAAAACATTGATGTACGCAGTAAGGGGACCATATTGTGATCTAGATAGTATATCATTATCACACCACATCATGAATCAAATAGTATACAGTTTTCAGAACAGTACTACATGCTGCATGTATTGTACATTCATGCAATGTTTGTATGACATGAAATAAAAATATCTTTACACGATAATTTGAGTTAGTCTTGGATTTAGAAAGAAACATAATTATAACTTATCTTAACTATAACAGATTTGAAAGTAGTACTAGTACAATATTAGATATGATATGATATCATGATTTGATATACACTGATACTTTGAACTGATTGATTCTGATTACTGATTAGTATATTCAAGTCACACTCACATCACATACTGTTTATGTTTTTTCATCTGATATCACCAATATGAAATGACGATTGTAAGATGATTTGATGAAATGATATTTCATCATTTGATAAAATTTTTGTTGAATTTCACTGGCCATGTAGGAAACTGTTTCCACAATTACAGCCTTTCCCGTTCCACGCATTCAGGTCTGAAGCCACAGAGATTGTGGAGAAGCCCGCTTTCTTGGACTGGCCCAATGTGCTTTTGGATTCCCTTGGTTTAGGATTCCAACCCACCAGCTGTGGCAACATCATGGGGAAGAACCTCGTTTCAAAACTGTGGTATAGGGAATTAAAGCAAAAACTAAGCTACAGGTTTGCACATCCTTCCAAGAAATATAATATAATATAGTCATTGTGGTTAGCAACTTTTCTTCACAACTTTTCTTTTACTCAGGTACACAGTGGTAGAAGCATGTGCTGGTATTGGAGCAGCTGCCTACTCCATGCAACTTGCCAGAATCATGTCACGGCTCCTTATACAGTGTTGTTTTCCCTTTCACGCAGCATCTCACATTCAACTATATAGTTTGTTTGTAAACGATCCTTTTGATTTCTGGGGAATGGTGTCACATGTTGTTGTTTCACATGCCAAGGTGTACTGTCTGTATGTGAGCAAATTGCCCTAGGAACTTTGTATTGGACTATATTATTCCATTGTATGTAAGATTTGTGTGTGCCCGTATGTGGTTTGAGTTACGAATTAATGCAATGATGTGTTGGGAGTAAACTAAGTTGATTGAACGCATAAGTTTGCATGATTCGTAAATTGAAAATAACATGTGGAAAACAAAATATAAGATAGATTAAATATACAATATTTTTGTATAATATAGATAGTATTTTTGAATACATGTTACATGTATTATAAATACATTAAATATTATATTATAATTATGAAATATCTGAAATTTCAATATGTGATCAAGGTTCATATTTTTTATGTTGTGTTTTTTCAGTCAAATATTTACAATTTCTGTGTCCCTATGTATTTTCAATAAAATCAAATGTCTTTTCAATTGTCCATGTTGTTTATACATGCCAGGATGTGTCATTCATTTGTTCATTTATTCATTCATTCAGTCAATCATTCATGCGTTAAATCAATCAATCGTTCAAACAGTCAATAAAGATTCTCAACTAATCATTGATATCGTACCATTCAGCTTTCTGTAAACTGTATACTGTACCTCTTTGCATATCATATAATTCATTTTACATGTCTTGTGAGTTGCACATGGTGGTTTTGGTGTATTTCTCTGACATGTTTCTTCGTTTGTTTGTTGTTTTTTATTTGTTTGTTTGTTTGTTTGTTTGTTTGTTTGCTACCCATACTGGCCTGTCCATACCCATTATATGATATGAGAATGTTTTTTTCTGAAAGTAACCATTCAAAGTAAAGCGTTTGTAATTCTTAATGTACATGTTACATGTTTCAGTTTACAATTTTCTTTTTGTGATTCATCACATCACTCATGACTGACCTTTCTCTTGGATTTCATTGCTTTCTGAAGTCCTGGTTCCAGGGCGCGTTGAAGTGATGGAAAAATCAGCAAATAAACGTAAGTGTAGCTTGAGTGTCAATCATTGCCTTTTGTTTGTCATTTGATTCTACAGTTTTAGTCAGTTATAGTTATAAGTTACAGGTTATAAGTTATAAGTTATAAGTAAGTATAAGTTGTAAGTTATAAGGAATTAGCTATTAGAAATAATTTTATCCAAGTGTTTCATCATATTAAACTGACTGATCAGCACAGTATATTACAATATCGCCAGCATCACTGGTGTACAATGTAAGTGTCTTTACATCAGGGGAGTGTATTGCAATTACATTACGTTCCTTAATTCCCCAATGTTTCAGCAGGGGCCTGGATGAGATGCTATGTAAGGCAATCTTTGAGCTCAGCTTTCAACTTCCTTTTCCGTGTGGGTTCATTTTCAGAGCGCTGTCCAATCAAGAGACGTTGGCTGGAGAAGCACTACAGTGACAAAGGTATCTTGCTTTTGTGAAAGGTCGTACCAGCTTTTCATTGAAGAATTCTGAAGAATCATTTGATACCTTAATCTTGATCTTGAGCAATCAGCCCATGGCCACTTCTTTCATCATTCTTTCATCCATTTTTCCACAGACAGCCCATTTAGATTTGGCAGAACTGCCATGCATCCTGCCACAAGCTTAGTTGACCATATCTTTGAAGAGATGATTTATGGAACAGAGGGTGGCACCTGCCTTCAGCGCGAGCGTTGTTGCATTCCTGCTGGTAATGAGGACAAGGGGCAAGGGGTTCTCAAATGTCACATGAGTCATATGGTCACATGGTTAACAGAGTCATTAAAATTGATACCTTTCAGTTACCTTTCTTTCAATTGAGGGAAAGCCAAATGCGTGTCCAGGACTTCTTTGTTT
>Ga0126337_10002773_pt1 | contig 11226 bp, 5 predicted proteins | sample DipCmetagenome_FD_92527 | JGI IMG/M metagenome (GOLD analysis project Ga0126337, IMG submission 92527) | Coral microbial communities from La Bocana,Puerto Morelos, Mexico - Diploria C A metagenome | ecosystem: Host-associated > Invertebrates > Cnidaria > Coral | place: La Bocana,Puerto Morelos... | reverse complement strand
GCGATTGTTTAGATCTGCTCGATACGCCAATGGCTCTATAAACGTGTTTAAGCCAAATATGCAAAGAGGGCGTTCAATTCCAAATAGAAATACGAAAAATTAGCCGTCGTCGTCCACGTTCCGAAGACGACTCAGAACTTGGTCATTTCACGTTGTTGTTATGCTGAGGACGCCATGGAAATGTACAAAGAATTATAACGCACGTGCACAGCTATTGTTTTGCTCATTAAACCTTTTGCTTGGTGCCGTTCTGGCGCACGCGGTGTTTCCTCGCGTGGAATCTCGTGACAAATACTGCTAGTTATGCTAAACGGGGTAACATCTTTAAATTGCATATTCCACCAAAATAACGTTTCTGATGATGCTTATTAAATTGTCACCTCAAGGATGCTTAATCATCCTTTGTAACAATAATCTACGTAACTCTCCTGATTTTAAATCAAATACCAACCTTGCCCCTCCCCATCCGCTAAATTTTGGAACCGGAAAGCAATTAAGACAGTTTGCGGTTTCTTTTCAGAATTTCAGCTGCGCTAGAGCGAACCTTAGCTTAAGAAATCGCTGGTTTCTAGTTTTGTGAGCATAGGTCAGCAAAGGAAACAAGAAAGTTCGAGGCGCTTCCGTTTTGTTTCCCTGTTCTCCGCAGCACGGACCCGGGGGCACGGACTTCCGTTCTGTGGGTTTTTGCTATGTTCACAAGATGTCCACAGTCTTCTGGTTCGCAAAGGGATTGCCGAAAGAAGTTTGATCCGGTTTTTCGGAAGAAATTAGTTTTGAACACTTTGTAGAAGTTGATTTCTACAAAAGTTAGGCGAGGCTTTTTATTTGTAAAAACTGATTATAATCCACATTCATGGCTTTAAGCCACCTTTATATCGAACTCGGTTATATGTTGAACTGCATGCTATCTCGAAATTAAATAATTTTCCTTTGGATTTACCATTTAGTGATTTCTTTCTGCTATCTCGCTTCCCTAAACATCCAGAACTTTGCCCCCTTTGCGGGGTTCACCTCCGCCATCGAAAGCACTAGCACTGAACAGGTGGTTAGAAACAAAATCGAGCTCTCGACCTTCCTTTATGAAACCGAAATTAGGCGTAATCGCCTGCGGTGATAGTGGTGATATTTTCTCGGTATTAACCAGTGGTAGGTATGACCACAGACTGCTCAAGAAACATATTTGGGAAGACAACCAAAACGGAGGTCAAACTATTTTTACCTATCCAGTAGTCTGGATCATTCCAGCTATTCACTGAATGATGAAATGTCAATTGTTTCAAACGTGCGCATGCAAAACTTGATCCCGAACTTTTAGCAGTTTTTAACTAGATTAATTTTCTCTGGCATACGCTTCGTTACGCTGTAGTGCTTCGATCTTTATGGAGGTTTTTCTTCTATTTTAAGACTTGTTGTTTATCCACCTGACCAGGGTTGTCTAAAGTAGCATTGTCAAAGAAAAACCCGCCTGCGCACAAGTCATATCAAACTTTGCTTACTGTACTGGTGTTTTGTCATACAATTTGTACTAACTGAATCAGACGGGTTTGTTGTTATCTAGACATTGGACTTGACAGCAGGTAGAAAGCTTAAATATAGGTTATCGCCTCAACCGCAGCTCAGCAGCAGGTTCTTGATCAGGTTTTTCAAAGTTGCACGTTTATGGACCTAATCCTAAGTTCGAGAAGTGACCCTGCTGATGCCAGACACTCTCTCTTTCCTTTGCAACCCTTCGCACGGGAGAGCCTCGGATCGAGCTATGAGAACTCCTGATAATACAAGTACGAGTTTATTTAGTTTGTCACGCAATATTTTTCGCTTGTCACACAATCATCTTTTGTCAGAGATTGCGTGACCAGCAAAACTTGATTTATAATATTTAGCCTCTTTTAATGTCCAAATTCTCTTAACTCTTTCCACTGGTTTGTATAATTCAGCTTTGGAGAATTCAAATACTTTTCCTGACCAGATTCATGACTTCAAAATGGTGGAGGAATGCTAGGCAAGCCATAGCACCCATGAAATAGCACATGTAAAATCGAAACAACAACACAATACACTTCTGTTCTTTTCTCAACAATTTATTTCCCCTCCTTTGCTATGACGAGCAAAGGACCCTGTTTTTTTTTCCTTGGAAAACTCAATAGTGTTATAAATTAAGACTATACACAGACTGAACTGGAACATGTCTCTGATCACTAAAACTTCAGTAACTTTATACTTCTGTGTGAGAAATACTCATTTCAAATATAAGACATAGGTACTGACCTGCTTTGGAGTTACAAAGGGTTAAAACGGTAACTGTTCCTCTCCTTAAAAAAGGTCTCTCCGTACTAAGGTGTTTTGTCTAAAAGTGTTCGTATTACAAGTTTCACTGGCACGCATGCATGCGTGATAAAACTTTCTTCGATAGAATTACAATATTTCTGTTTTTTCATAAATTTACTAATGTGGGACAGACGTTGTCGAGAAATTGTGGAACTGAATAAACTACATAGAATAAGGTGCTTGCATGCCCAACATGTAAGCAACATATAGCTGCTGGTACTGCTAGGAAACTGTTGCAGCCCATGCAACCATGGCTTGCTGGCTGAAGACTATTCCTGTAAAAACAAGTTTGACTTTTCACATGTTGGTGGTTCACGGATAAAGTTGTCAGATGTGTTATGGTGGCATATAAGGACCACATGTATCCAACTTGTTTACACATTTTTGGGTGTTACTACAAAATTTGAGCAAAATGATAAAAAAGTACTATGGTAAACTTTGTTATAATAATTGAACTTAAGAAAGGCATTGAAAAAGGAGACCACTTATAGTAATTTCAATGAAAAACAAACAGATAAGAAAGGGAAAGGGAAATGCCAAACTCTAACTGCAATAAAATTTACACATTCCTTCCCATAGCACAAGACTATTAACTTGACCATTTATGAGCTAATATTACTTTGAAGCTCATCTTTACACTTAACAGATTCACATATAGGACTGGACACAGACTTGATACATTAAACATACACTGGTTCTTTGCTAGTGTCACTACCACTGTCATCAGACGAATATCTGCGGGCTGATACATAGTTGTTTCCACCGTCATCAAAAAATCTTCTAAATGTGAACTCGTAGAAAGCATGCTCAGGGTGTCTGCCCTGTTTGTGTGGTACTGGTGCATTCTCAACAGGAGCTGCAGCTTCTTCATCACTGCTCATTCTCTCTGATTCATCAACTGGATCAAAGTTGGATATGTCTGTTGGAGAGGAGATCTGTGGAAGATACGGCGCTTGTTTACGACGCACACCATAGCCCCAGTCCACATTAGCAAAGAAAGGGTGCTGTTTGATTTCATCAATTCCATTTGCCCCAAGCCTTCTGTCTGGACTTGTGCAGAGCTTCAAGATCAGGTCACTGGCCTCCCAGCTAAGGGATTGCCTAGGAACATGCAGGGTTGTTTCCCAGTTTATGACCTAAACACACAAAAGCATTATTAGCAGTAGTACTTACCACAAACTAAATAGTGCACCAAGAGGGGTATTCTCCAACTTGTTGGGAAACTATATGGGGGATCCTACAGAGGAGCTCATATGTAAGCATTAACAAATAAATTTAAATGAGCTGAGAAAAAACAGCTATTATGAGTTTTTACAGTTTAACACAGAAATTAAAATAATGTGGAACAACAAAGAAATAACAATATGGAAGTTTGAAAATAAACACGGTGCAGTTCCCAACTAGGGGGACGGGAAGCTGACCAACAGATAAGATGCATCAAAATGGTCCAGACAGTATTTTGACTACAACCAAGGTACAGCCAGCCTATCTCATTGCAATGATCAAACTTTGGAACCGCTGAGAGACAGATCTGAATAACAGAAAGAGAGTGTTATGAATTTGCAAAATTCAGACAGTATTTTCTTACCTTGAGTTGAGTGTCTGCAGGTGTGGAGGCAAGAAATGGTGGGTGTCCAACAAGCATCTCGTACATTATCACTCCTACAGACCACCAATCACAAAGCTGTGTGTAACCACTCCTTTGCAATACCTCAGGTGCAATGTAGTTGGGTGTGCCCACTAAGGAATGGGCAAGACTTCTCATGTGCTTACGAAAGTGCCGCTTTTCCAATGGCTTCATTTCTAGGAGAGACTTCTTTATCAGATGATCATTCCACTCAGGAGGAAGATCCCATGGGAGCATGCCATACTCCATGCTTTGTTGTCTCTCATGACCATCCTTCTCGTAATATTTGCTGTCGTGTGTCCAGCGAAAACCAGTGCAAAGACCAAAGTCTGTCAGTTTGATGTGACCATCTTTGTCAATCAACACATTATCAGGCTTGATATCACGATGAACAAATCCCATCCTGTGCACCGACTCAATTGCTAGCACAAGTTCCGCAATGTAGAATCTTGCTAGATCCTCAGGAAAGATTTCAAATTTAATCAAAAGACTCATCAAGTCTCCACCTGGAATATAGTCCATCACAAAATACAAGAATTTCTCATCTTGAAATGAATAATACAACTTAACAACCCATTCATTGTCTGCCTCTGCAAGAATGTCTCTTTCTGCTTTAACGTGTGCAACCTGGTTGCGTTTGAGGACCTCAGTCTTCCTCAGGATTTTCATGGCATATAACATGTTCGTGTCTACTTTTCTCACAAGCCATACTTCTCCAAATGCACCAGTCCCAATTTTGTTTATTTTCTCAAACATTGTTATATCCATTTTTGATCGCTTTAAGCGGTTATAGTTTGTCTCTTTCTGTACTAGGATTTGTCGCATTTGGTTTCTAGCATCCTGAGAAAGTCCAACTTTTTGCATTTCCTCTTCTAACTGAGAACGTCTTTTGTGTCGTTCCTCTGCGTCCTTCATTAAATTTTCAAAGTGTTGTTCAAAGTAAAATTTTGTTGCTGCTGGAGAACACTTCTTTAGTTTTGAGTTTTTCTCTCTGAATTGTTTGTATCTCTGTCCTGGAGTGAGCATTTCCATGTCAGATTCGGACATTTGGTCATCATCTTCCGTTGTTGGTAGTCTGCTCTCCTGACCATCCATGGTCGGAATTGGAGGCCTTTTACGTGAATTAGGTGAGTCAAGACGGTAAACAACTGTCCCAGTTTGATTTGTCACCTTTGTTGGACCCTCAATTGTGAGTGATGAGTCTGACAATGGTGATGGAGGCCCACTGTCGTTATGTGAACTAGACCATGGCATTTCATCACTGATGGATCCAGAGTTTGATGAGGTTTCTGTGTTCCAGGAGTGCCTCCACTGTTCTGGAACTGGAGGAGGAACTGGTGATCGTGATGAAACACGAGGGATATTCTGCCAATTACTGGTGGTCTCTGACATGCTCACATCTGAACACGTGAATGGTCGTCTTGGTACAGGAGCATATGCAGGTGGAGGATGAAGAGATGGGTCAAATGACTGGACAAAGTGTGGCACTGGAGCCTGAGATGTACTTGGTACAGGAGAGTGACATAACACATCACTGCTGGGTGTGCCATGAACAACACCAGGGTGTTGAGGTGCACTTTGACAGAATTGTCCCTGATTTGATGGTTGGCTGCTTCCAGATGAAGTTGCTGGAAAATTAGTTTGAACAAGAATGTTAAATGACATGGCATTTGCCCCACCTGATGATATATTTCCACACGTTGCTCCCATTCTACCCCCTTGAACGTTTTCAGTACCAGAATTGTTACCAGTTAATGTAACATTTGCAGTCACATGAAATTGAGGAGGTGGAAGAGTTCTGCCAGCACTGTTAACATGTGTTTGATTTTGACTGATTTCTTGAACTTGTTTTGAACCAGATGTAGTGACGGGTTTCCAACCAAGATGCATATTTGGTCCCGTTCGCTCTACATATCTTTGCTGAGGATGAGCTGGCATGTGAGGGCCTTGCCAAGGTTGTGGGGCAACTAATGGAGGGTTCCTTTGGACATGCCATTCAGCCCTTGTGGCCTCTGTTGAAGTTGCTCTTCCACTGGCCTGTCCACTTACACTTGTAACTGTACTCTTAAGAGGAGGATGTCCCATTGGCACTGCATTTTCCATGGCCATCATGGGGGATTCTGCCCGTTTAGGACTGTTCAGTGATTCTTCTGAGCCCTTCCATGACATGCGATGGACAGCAGCATTGTAAGGAGGAGGGAGTTGTGTGCGATTATTATTTGAAGCATTTGAGCCAAAATTAACTCTGGTGTAACCTTGTGATGTTGCTAACTGTGTAATGATGTCCAATGATTCCTCCAAAGGCCTGTTAGAAGTCAATCTTATTGCTTCAGTGGCTGTCTCCTGAAATAGAGATCACATACAACTGTCAGATTTACGTCATGTAACATTTTGAAATCTAATTAACCCAGGAAAACAGAAATAGAAAACATGTGTTTTATAGCACAGCATGGATTTCAATCAACAGGGCAACATCAAAGATTTTTCGGGATTTCAAAAATGTCTCGTAATTTGATATTCAATCATCATTTTTTTGGCAGCTATTTAAAGCTGAAGCATATCATATCGCTTCTCAGGTAATGAAAAATCAGGCCTTCGAGCTCCTTCCTGCATGTTCACTTGAGCGCAGTGCTGGTTTTGCATCCGGAGACAAAAAAGACAGTTAAATTTTAGAACCTTTCGATTTTAAACGCATGATCGTCCACTTGTGTCCATTCTCACGTGCATTGTCCGCGTGAGTGAAAGGAAGGCATGAAATTAACGACAGCTATTCAAAGCAACAAAATAAAAGCCAGAAATCGAAAAGAATCTATAGGAGCCAACCCTTTGACCCGAATTTCCGGGCAAACTACATTCATACTATGAAGCAAAGTTACTATTTGGCACAAGGTTGAAATGCTTGAGATAATGCGAAGCAGCGGATGTTGAAATATAACATGAAATCCACCGGCGGCAAAAAACACCGGGATAGAAGATGCGATAGAGGAGGTCAGCTTTAAGTATAAAAAAAGATGCCCGCAAATAATGACATCTGTTGCAAATCGAGCGATGGCAGGAAAGCGACGTCATAAAAAAACAATAGAAATCCCTCTTGTGTATTTCATAGAGATGTAAATATACCAAATACATTTCTCGTTGTAAACCCGTTGACGAATCGACGTAAACACTTCACAGCAAAGCCATTGTACATAAGTAACGAGAATTGAAACATTGAGAAAATAAGAATCCCAATAGCAAAGAAAAGCCTATTAAATGGAAAGTGCAATCATGATACATACCTCGTCGAAGCCCATGGCCATGAGTTGACTCAAAAACTGTTTGTTGATAGACTCTCCGCTTTCGGAGCAGGACGAATAGCCGGACTCTGTGGTCTCAAACGGTTTTAAACTGCTCCTAATCTCAGCCAAAGCTCTTGCACGACTTATCCGACGGCTAGGATTCTGTGCCATGGATCTCGTTGCGTTCGGTTCTGCATGTCCAACGGTTACCGAACTAGACCCGGCTGAAGTCGCCGGTTGTTGTAAAATCCTTGTTGTTTCTGGTCGTTGCTGCTCAGGTTGCCTTTTAAGATGCCTCAAACTTTGTTTAATGTCTCGCAGCATTTGCTGACTGTTTCCGACAAACGCGATCTTCCTCGCTTGCTCTCCTTCCCGTTCCGCCATTTTAGTAGTAGTTTATGTATGTGTCAATGTTTTCTTTGTGATCGCAGATTTGAGAAGCGTTGAATTCAAGTCGACCCACAATAAAGCTCTGTGTGAATGGCCTTATCTCGACAGGTCCCAAAATAAAGTCTTGCAAGAGCCCGACCCTTCAGCGATGAAATTATCTGCGCTGATACGCCAGCTCAAGATTCTCAAATTCCATTGTTGAATAAGTGAGAATTCAGTTTCACGTTGTCCACCTCTTACCGAGAATATTGACGTTGAATCGTAACTTGGGCTCCCAGACGTTCTCTTGTCTATGATGGCTGCGCTAGAATAAAATATCGACACAACGAAGCTTGAGCGGAGATGAAACTAGTCTGTTAAAGATGAGAAGACCTGCTCACGCAATTGGATATTTGACATTCCACAAAAGACATCAAGGTATCGACTCACTCAGGAGTTATTACGACCCAAAATAACACTTCCGATCCCCGAGTGTAGAATTCGGAGAATCTTCAGCAATATTTCCCTCCGAGCTAAATCGCTTGGGTTCTCTCTGGCCCTGCACGATTTCCAAAACCTGTTGGAAACATAGAAATTGTTGAGAAGCCTTGATAAGGGACAGACAGATTAGCTTGCCAAATTTATTGTTTGCTGTGCGAAAGAATTAGAAAATGACATAGTCCACCCCTTTGGGACATAAAATTAACTTAATTGACACATAGCGATCGTGCCAGTCTGAAGCGTTGTGTGATTGGTTTACGGTTACTATGGAAACTTGATTGGTCGGCAGGCTTCATTAATATTGGTGTCAAATTATGCCGTTTAACTTTTAACATTTTTTTCCCAGCATTTTCCGCAAATTAATCCGAACGCCCTTTGGAGTGTCCGCGCTTGTTTCTGATTATTTGGTCGCGTTTTGCAAATTAATCAGTTTACCACAAGGATGCAACCCTTGGTCGCGTTTTGCAAATTAATCAGTTTACCACAAGGATGCAACCCTCGAGAGAATATGCCAGACAAAACCGCGAATATGCCGTGTTACAGAGCGCCATACCACGACATTCCAATATTATGAATAACATCGTAAATTTATTCACGAAATGTTGTTTGACTCTCTTTCGGAAGTGGAGCACAAAGCGGCTCTTAAAAGTGGCCCTCCTCACTACAGTAATTCAAAACGTAGTTGAATTACAAATCAACAGTAAGACAAGACTGATTGCTTTTTCAAGCCATTTTTCTGAGAGCAATAGGAAGTCTGAATTCCCTAGGAAATACGTCTAGCGAATGGCGATAACTTTCCGCATTGCCTTGAGTGCGTTCGACAAATACCGGAAATGTACAAGTTTTTGTGGCGTTCTTTCTTCCGGCGATGTTTTACGGGAACTGAGGATTAAACTGGTTGTAAAACCTTTACTAATGCTACTAAAGGCAATGAACTAACTCTGCATGCTACTCAAAGATAGGGTTTACGGAAGGGACGTCAGACTTGCCTCACAAACTTTAGAAATGATTTCGCACTGCGTGATGCCACACATGAAGATCAAGCGATAAATTATGATGTTCGACAGTCACGCGAGCACCAATTAAAAACCACGTGTGAACAACTGAACACCGTCGAGTCATTGTAAAATTGAGTGTGTCTCACTCTTCTTGCAACTAGTCTTTTTTTTACACGAAGGCTGCGTTCGCTGTATAACCACGTGAAACTTCTTTTAAGACGGGTATTTGTCAAAGACCTCTAGAAAACCGTTACCCCCTCGCGTGTACACCGCGCGCGTTCATTATGAATATAAAACAGAGAAACGATAATCAATAAAGCTGGGTAATTTTTACCTGAGCTGGATAAGAAGATTTTCTCGTGGCGTGCGTATGATCCAGTTTTCTTCCACACACCAGCACTGCTGTGAGATGCTAATGAAGTGTTTTAATAACAGTTGTTCTTGCTTCATGTAACCTCGTGAAACCTGCGGTTACTTGTATATACGCAAAACGTCCATATTAAGAACAGATCCGGCTCGACAGGAAGTTAGTATTGTCGTTGTGAAGGCAGGGAGCGTATTCGTACTCACATAAACATTACATTGAGCTGCGCGTAGGCGATGCGATCCGCCCGAGAGAGTTTACAACTCCATACTCATCAGCACATACAAAATCGACTAAACTGCTTAAAATTGTTTTGAAAGGGAATTAGTCTGTATTGACGTCAACGACTGCAGTAAAGAAACACAAAGAAGCACCGTTTAATTCCTTGATAACGTTGCTAAACAAATCCACCGTCAATCAATGTTGATTTAGGTGTTTTCAGGGCGTTTTACATTGACGTCACACTTAAGGGCGCGAGACAAGCGAACAATACGTGTTACAAAGAGGCCAGGGAAACAAAATATCTGCTTGCTCAGACGATCTGCTTGATTGGATTTTAGTCAAAAGTTCTGCGTATTATTTACGATAAAGCTCTGACGGAATACAAGAGCCGGGCCTCAGCATTTGAACACTGCGCATTCCAAGCAAAGAAATGCTTTCATTCGACTCCTTTTACGGTAACTTTAGAGGCACTGAAATCTGGATGTTTCATATTTAAATGACAAAAAGAAAAAGGTTGTCTGTTTTGTGTACCATTTCAGTAACAATAACACATCAAGTGTGATTACTGACCCGAGCGAAAAAGTGGCATCAAACACATTAGAACGAAAACATAACATAACATCTATTTTAGTCGTTAACAGATAACAATCACGATGTGATTGACATAGCCAGCCATGGTTGATTTAAGCCTTTTTAGTCTAATAAAGCTTGAAACATTTCTATTTGTACTTGTTTGTTCTTAGAATCTGGTGATACATTACAATTTCTCGAGGCTATTCACTATTGTTGTTCGGGTGCAAATTGTTTAATTTGATCGCTGTTTTTTCCCGTGCATGACCGATCATATCGTAATAAGAAGCACTATCTGAGTAGAAAGTTCCATGCTCTCAAATGTTTATTGATAATAGATTGCTGTCTATATCCATCACAGTCTGATAGCCTAGAATGGGACAGTTTATCCGGCTATTCTTGAAACGAATCTTACTGTAGAGGAATTTTCCAATTGGTAATTTAAAAAATTTATCACTGCGAACCGATTTGTGAAGTTCAGGCGGGTCACATGATTTGGACTGGAGTGGGTGTGACTGCGGCCCGCGCTCGGCTAGGAAAAAATTCTATTTATAGTCACCATTCGTACCGCGACATGTGACTAAACTGGAGGGAAGGTCCAATTTAGGCAACAAACCATAACGCCCATTCATGGGAAAGAGTAAAAATAGATCATAACAAATGGCGCTCGCTTCAGGCTCTGAAATCAATTAATCATTGACGAGTTCGCGAAGGATCAAAACATAACACTGACCCTCATAAATTAACGCGAATCAATGGCTCAATGGTTCGAAAGCGCTTATATTTCAGAAATAAATTCAACGTTTACAGCGTTTGTTTTTAGTAATAATTAAGAAACAAGTACAAAGTTTCATGAAGAAAACAATAACAAAACAGTGGATAGCGTTAAATGCACGCTCTGATTGGCTACTCAAACTCGGAATATCCTTTGCTATTCACCTCTGAGCAACTCGCGCGCGCGCCCGAAAATAT
>Ga0126337_10002772_pt1 | contig 11226 bp, 5 predicted proteins | sample DipCmetagenome_FD_92527 | JGI IMG/M metagenome (GOLD analysis project Ga0126337, IMG submission 92527) | Coral microbial communities from La Bocana,Puerto Morelos, Mexico - Diploria C A metagenome | ecosystem: Host-associated > Invertebrates > Cnidaria > Coral | place: La Bocana,Puerto Morelos... | reverse complement strand
TGCTAAACTTAGGTAGGTCAGCTTGCAAAAAAGGTATAGGCAAGAATTTTTGGAATAAATAATGTAAAATGGTTATAGAGATGTAAGTATGAATCATTGCAGATCTGCTATGAATATGCCCTTTAGACAAAGCTGTCGCAATAGCTTTTTGGTCTGGAAAATTTCCATAAAATAAACATGTTACATAAGATTTTTCCTAAATCAATCTACAACTAACATAATTGCAATACAAATTTCAATTCTCTGTAAAAATCCCTTTAATGTTTCTGTTATCACTCTAGTTTTTCTTGTTTATACAAGGAAGTAACTGATAGCTCACGAAAAATATAAACTGGGCCAAAAATAGTCTTAAGTAGCTATTGTGCTCTCAATAGCCTCAACAGGGAATAATTGAGTCATCTGTCACTTCTCAGGGCATATATTCTGTAATATTTTAAGCTTTTGAAGAAGCTTTCAACGTAAATTTTGTCGAAAGAAAGCAAATGCATGCCTTCAATTTAATCAAAGCAGAAATGTGAGGTGGTTTTAGTTAAATCTGATAAATTATTCCTTCAAGCATGTCAGTCAGTAGAGCTGTTGCATCATATTCAAAGAGGTTAGACAAGGAAGAGTAGGCTCAAAATATTAATAGTCATCTCAAATAGCTTTGTCTGAGAGGATGTTAATGTTTAGACATATGGCTATTGTCAGCATGGCAAAAAGCCAGGTAATAAAGATTGATGTTGGCCCGAATAAGTCCTTACAGCTTGAATTAACAGATTTAAGACTCTTAAATCTCAGTTAGTGTGGAACAAATTTTGACAAGTCGTCACTCACTGATGTGTTTGTTATGACAAGGCAGGAATTTAGAACAAGAAAAATTAGCATTTACTTTAGCTTAGTTCAGCCAAAGCCGACCAATTCACATTTCGTGTTGCGATGTCGAGACTTCGAGGCACGCTTACTGCACGAGGCTAGTTCCCAACGAACGTAGCATTCGGTAATATAATTTAGCATTGTTACCAGAGCATGTTAAGCAAAGAAGCGCACAAATGATGGCAATTCTGCCAGCTTACATTAAAGAGAAAACGGAGCGATAAACAAATTCGAAACGATTTGAAGAACGTTTCAGAACAAAACCGTTTACGAAACTATGAAATAAACATTGAAATAAACAACCGTTGTACGTTGCCGTCGGCGAAAGAGATTGGTTGATCTACTGTTAAAACAAGAAAGCGTTCGTCAAGAAAGAAAAGCGATTACTGCCAAAAGAATAAATACTTTAACAAGTATTTATGATTTGAACACACAAGCTTATAACTTTAATAGTAGAATAATGACAAGCGACTTTCAAAATTACACAATGGTTGCTTCAAAAATCGCTATTTCACAACCGACGCAATTCTGCAGTTGCCTATTTTGTCTATGATGAATAATTATTTTCGCGCCTGCTTATTTTCAGGTGCGGGTAGTTTAATTGTATTTGGCGTTATTTTCGCACATCATCTTGCTCACAGCAATCATAAAGAGACCTTGTCGCATACACTGTATTTGCAAGAGATAAGTAAGTGCCATAACCATTAATATACACGGCACACAGGAACTCTCTTATTTCACTGGAAGCCGTAATTTATAATATTCGTGGCCAACAACAAGCAGCTCTTGACCGTAAAGGTCGTCCTAATTGAATTGATTGTTAAACGCATGTCACTGCTCTCTTCTCTCTGCAATCGAACCAGTTTGAATTAGTCTTTTAAAAGAACTTTATACAAAATAAGCATTCATTGTGCTTTCATACCTTTGGGTATTGTTACGTGACATTTAAGATTCAATTGCTTTAACCGAGTTTGAGCAACTCTTTGAAGGGCGATACACTCCGGCACAGAGAGCGCGGACAGTGGAGTGTTCGTGAGCTGCACTTTCCGTCCTTCGATAGAATTCCAGGTACAGTCTTCCTGCAAAACGCGAAGAAAAAAAGAGAGACCTTGTGTTAGAACGGCTAAATTCGTGCCTGATTGAAAATGCAAAACCCTTCGTATTTTCTCAGAAGCTTGGATCAAGTGTGTAGAATCTTTTAATAAATCCTTTTAAACAGCAATCAGAACAGAATGTATGCACTTGAAGACGAGTTAGCGAACTTCTATTTACATGTTTCATGTTGTCGAGATACACCGCGCAAGTTTGCAAACTTAATTACCAGCGCTGTTGTTAGGATCTGGTGTAAGATGCTGGTAAATGCTGAATAAATGCGGGCAAAACGCGATGAAAGGAGTTCGCTTGCAGCACAAAGATCTGTGATGACACTCGATACTTGAACAAGGTCAGGAACGCGCGGAATGAACAGTGTAGTAAAGATACCGATGGAAAAAACCCTGTGTGTAACCTCTCTAATACAATTTTCACGATTGGTAAATCAATCCGCGCCTTCCGCTTAAACTTACACGGTGGCGCATTATAACAGATTGAATCGCAACTCATCGCTAAGTAAAGTAACGCGACATCGAGCAGTTAGCGCGGTGAACGCCGCACCATACCTGAGGAATCCACAGGGCATTGCCAGCGTTTGAAATCACCTTCAGCCGGTTTCGCCAGGCCTTTTGAAAGAATCCCTCTTTTTGCGAAGACGACGGCGGCGGCGGCGATACCTTTTCCTGCATGCCTGGATCGGAGTCGAGAGCAAGATCATGAGTGTTAAAAGGGACCTTAGTTGCATTCCTAGAAGATTTAACTGCGCCTGCCTCACTTCGACTCTCAAGCTCCCCATTCGCACCCCCCCTTAAAACAGATCCGATGTTAGCGATGGCTCCCGAGGCAAGCTTTTGCAGGCCTTTCTTTTTATGTCCAACCGTAGGAGACCCGTTTATCTCGATTTTCGGAGACACTTCGCTCGAATCCCCGGCATCCTCTCTCTGCGTACTCATAGAATTCGGCGATCGTAGCCTCGTGTCGTCTTCGCTTTGCTCGACGACATCGGCTTCATAAGCGGGACTTATGTTCCGGTATTTACGCTGCCCTCTCGTACTGTTGGTTGATTCGTTCATGGCTCTCGGAGATTGGGTTACAGTCCTGCAAGATGGCGAAACCCTCTCCTCCGAATCTGTTGCCCACTCGTTCTCGCAGGCGTTAAGTACCATGAATATCCCAACGGTTAATATTCTCCCATCGCACCGAGTAGTATCACATCCTTGGCACAAACCCGCAATGTCCGAGCTCTTGGAAACGCGTCGGACCTAGAGTAAACTTTCATAATTTGCCTCTCATTCGCATTTTCTAATGGAATTGAGTTTTCTGTAGCTGGCTGTGAGTGAGTTGCTAATCAGTCATTGATTGACGCGGGGGCAGATCCTATTAATTAAAATCAATAAATACCCGTGCCTGATTGGCTGCCTAACAATAGCGGGTGACGTCACGCGCGAAAAGCCTATGTCATTGTATTTTGCCGCGCATAGCAAGCACCGTGTTTAACAATTAATGACAAGCAAAGCAACTTCAACGACAGACTTCGAAGTTAAAAGCTCTGATTTACAGAGCTGGTTGAGTACACAGAAGAAAAGAATGCCGAGTAAACATGCCAAACAAACAGGCCATTCGTGTGGCAGGTTCGTTTTGATGGCCGCGGGTGATAACGTTGTGTTGCCAGCCTACTTGCCTGTCGGCCGGCGTTTATTTCGTAGGTTGTATTTATCAAGTTGTACAATAGCATACATTGCCAGCGCTCATTGATTCCCAATTACCCCCCACCTGTGGCGTTTGTCGGTTGCAAAAAAATCACGTCTAAGCATTGCGAAGGTTTTTGCAAGGGTTTTGCAAACTTGTCAAAACAGAGTTTGTTTTCTTATACCCTGGGGGACCTGTAATCACATTTTCGTCAGCGGTGCGGAATTGACGTAACTACGAGATACGAATGTCGAAGCCGCGCGCCGGGTCTTTGTTTTGCTGCGATGACCGGAGGCTATGCTCCATTCGCTGGCGTGGATTTAACTTCACATCTCGATGAATCCTAATTGTCGTCCTCGTCAGAGATGCGATACAATAGTAACTCGGAATAATAGGCCAATTATGCGGAGCGCAAGCGACACGAGAGTTAAACAACCGCTTGTCAAACGGACAGACTTGTGTGATTAATTCACCTGTTAAAAATTGCTCAACCGTTGGATGTAGAATAATGTATGAAAACGGCAGGAAAAAATAGAAGGTAGCGTACGTCGTTGAAAATCAAAATTGCCAAAAATAGGGCGTCTAATTATTAAAAAATTCAAACCTACAATTTTTGTGCTTTCAGTGTACTTAATATTCAAATCCCTTCGCTCTTGACGCACCAGTGTCTAAAAATTCCAGCTAAAACAAATAAAGACTTTGCGAGTTTATACAACATTTGTTTTGAGTCTTATCACAGCAAATTTTAATACCTTTTTGGGTCGTCTTTTTATGTGAAACGCTCCATGTTAGTATGCGAAATCTTACTTTCTGTAGTTTTGAAACTATACGCTCATTGCAAATCACACGTTCTCAGTAGAAAAGTAAACTTTCACGAAGCAGTGTTATCAAGAAATTAACATCCAGTTTACATTGGAAATTTTTACGTACTTTTCTCTGTTTCCTTTTCTTTTTTGCCATTTCCTCTTCCTTGTAGGAACGTCACGTTTCACGCAAATTACCGCACGATCAAAGTAGAGGGTCCAAGAGGTCTGTTTGAGTTTGCATATCGTTGTTTGTTTAATGCTGAACGTGCTCGGCTTAGTGAAAGATAAACCAACTTTAGCAAACATTTTAGGAGTTAATTTTACCACTGACCTCTCGATTGATTCTTGCGAATTTTAACGAACGGTCTGAGATCAATCTATGGCGGATCAGTTACAGCGCATTAGTCGAGCCTTCAAGTGTCGCAAAATTCCTGTCTTTGTCAACATTTAATAAATTTCACGATCTCTGCGACCTGGCCTAACTATGAGGTACAAATTCACAGCTCTAGACTGGGTTTTCAGACACTCTTTCGACGCCCTAGGTCACTTTTTGTTGCCTTCTCAAATTTCAAGCAATAATTTTTACTCTATAGGATAACCGTAACATTATATTTTACTTTAAGTGGAAATCGTTGTTCAACTTGGCTCGAACTCAAATTTCTTATAAAACACGCTTTTGGGAGTGTTTGTCTGTTTAGAACGGACTTTTTATCTCTCGCTCTATGCTTAGTTTACTAACTGTTCTGTCCAAACGCATGGAATGAAATCGAGAAAAAAATTATTGTTGAGCACAGTATATGAACCTCGTAGATTACGAAGTAGTGTGATCAAAACACTTTAGATAGCCTCAGCACGGAATTACAGATATTTCAATATTAGAGCCGACTAGCACGGCTACAAGATTTCTCGATCGTTTCTATTTCTCTAGTTTCTGTTTTTTTCAAAATTGCCGATGCCGTGGCGCACGCTATCTTAACACTGACTGCATTAACCATGGGCAAAAGCCGATCGTAAAAAATAAAGAGCGATACATGTACAGCCGCTCACCTTCATAATACTGGCTGTAGGATCTTGGGTGACCCACTCTGTTGTGGCTGGAGACAAAAGGATGGATTGATTCGACTTCTGGCATCATTTCACGCCGCACCTTGAGGCCAGAGGAGAACAATGATGCAGTAGTTAGGCCTCGCTCCTATCTAACTAACCCTTCTACTATGTAGCTCACACACAATGAATGCTCGTCATGTCAGTGGCGAGATGATTGGCAGGTCCCCACTCGGTCACTAGGTCACGGTTACGGTTTGGAAGAGTGAGCGCGCGCAGAAATCTACTGCAGATAGGTGGTATTTCAAAACAGTATAAAGGTCAACGTTAAACACTGCACCGGATCAGGATAGACCAGAATGCATGCGTGCGATAGCGTTCTGCAAAGTAAACAGCTTTGCGGATTTCGGTCGAGGAGAATCTTCAGACCTCCAAAACGTGACAAGGAGATACTTCATGACACCTAAATTAAATGCTAGAGGTCGAGCGACGACTCTGGAGAGATCTCGTCCATCTAGAAGACCACTGCGGTGCTCACGTGGCTGTCTGCATTTTATAGTTAGTTACTGATCATACAGCTCACTCAGACAGCCTACACTGAGTTGAATTGCCCCAGGCAAAGACTATTAATGGCTGGTTATCCCTCACACAAAGTGTTAATCTCTTGAGTTTAGCCAGTTTCATCAGCTTAGCTTTTTCGACCACGGTTAATTTTAGGTAGTTTTTTCTTGCTCTAGTTTGGACAAAAAGCGTGTTGTATGGCTTGTGTGCGAGTTCCGTGTTGAGTTGTGCTGTCGGTTCTTTCAGTGGATTGACTTGATCTATTTAAGGATTTTCCGGTGCTTTTGTTTGCTGTTGAATAGTAGTGTCCAAACACCCGATCAATGAAAAGACCTTTTTTTGTAAACTGCTGACTTGTTGGCAAACATTTCTTGACCTTTCTTTCCAATAATATTCTGCCTTTGTCTAAGAAATGTCATTTTTTTAGGTTGTGTAATCAACTCCTGGCGTTTGTCATGATCATGGCGAGCTTACGACGCTTTGAATTTTGAATTTTCGTTGATTTGCTCGACTAAATAACATAATGGTCATTTGTTCCTCTGCAAACACGCATAACCGCTTTCGTTAAGTCACGCTATCGGTTCTCACGAACTTTGCGGACATGGAAAACGTGACTCACCGGCTCGCTCTTACGTAATGACGTCGTTTGACGCACAATATATAAAAACTCATGGAATTCTTTTAAGAGTAAGAGTGTAAATAGTTCATTCTCAACTCGGAGCTGGTGATAGTGCAATATCACGATTTGTGCTCCATAAAACGAAAGTGACGAGAAGGATATCCGGCAGTTTTCTATTGTTCTAAAACTAAAAAATTTATGCTTATGTGGTCAGGTATTGATTGTCCTAAATACGTGGCGAAACTTGACATCTTGTGCTACTACCTTGCACAGTTAATTGCTAATAAATGTGGATTTGATGAAAGCTTGTTCTGTATAGAAGCCAGACAGGGGAAGCCAGATGGTTAAACAAGCCGTAAAATCTGACCCTCGACGACAAGCTTCCAACACTATACGTGATATGAATTTTAAGTGTCATGGTTTTTCTCTGTCACTCTTGTATTGAGAAACGAAAACTTCTGGATGTCTATTATCCACCCCTTTGTGTGTTTCGGCGAAAATTACCACTTTTCGCACGCTGGCCTCAAATAGTTGCCCAATTTAACCAATAAATCTTCTAAAAAATTTCCTAGAATCACTTCCACTTGTCATTCCTTCTCAAGATTATTGCATACTCCAACGACAGGTGTCAAGAAAAAGAAAATAAACAACTATATAGAGAATGTAGACGTCATTTACCGCCAGAAAACTAACATGTACCAGACTGAGCCTCTGAAGAATCCGAAGACACAACTTTCGTTTTAAACGTGGGGTGATGATGAAAGGGTTGTTATGGTGTTGGCTACCTCAGCTGTCATGGTGCAATCGATGCAGTCGTTAATCATAATAAATTTGCTTACCTAGCTTCTTTTATGAATCTAAATGCCCCCACAAATGCCATTTTGAGGCTGTGTTAACGTGCGCTGACAAGCTTAGGAAGCAAAGCACGGATTGGTCGCCGAGATGTATTTAAGCATTTACGTGGTCGTTGTAAATCTCGGTAAATCAACACCGACGGCGGTTTGTAGCAAGATGTTTTGCTCGACAAACGTGGAGGAATGTTTTGACGAAGCAATTCCGTATTAAACTTATTATACCAATTGAAACATACCTACCTCGTGTCGTCACTGGAAAGTCAAGCTGTAGTTAGACAAGAACGTCGATAAGTAGAGATAAATCAACAAGCGTTTACAAGTTTCAAATTATTGTGCTCCGACTATCATCTCTTGCACATTGAAAGTTTTGACCGCAATGAAGATGACTTGTCATTCGAGTAATAAATCAGCTGTCATGATGGTTTTTATGAGCGCTCCTTCATGCCGACCTCCATTGGCCTAACGACTTCCGAAGTGGTTTTCTACGAAGCGTAACGCAGTTTAAGTGTATCTCTTTCTATTTTTGATTTATTAGTTAGGAGCAACGAACCGTGCAAAGAAATAAACTTGTTGGTGCGATGGCTTGTCGACTTCTGCTAGATGCTAGAGTTCAGCTTGGTTCGTGCTTCTCACGTTTTATGTTCTAGGTAAATTTCTTCAGACTTCATATTTTAGGGGCGAGAGGAACTGAGAACACGTGGGAGGTTTCGTACCATGGGCTTCCTTTCCTTTCTTGTCATTGAATTTTAATTTATGGAAAGGTTTGAGCTTCATACGGAAGGTATCCCCTGATTCTTCGTCAATAAAATGTTTTAGTTGCAGTGATTAAGTCGCTGATCCGGTCATCAAGACAACCAGTTTTAATTCCCCCCTTGCAGCCTGTCTGTTAATAAACTGCACTAGACGCCGGGGTTTAAGCCCGGACGGGGTCATTGTGTTGTGTCTCTAATGCACTTTAGGAAGCCCCAGAATGCAAAGTGCCCCTCTCTACTGACCAAGGAGTGCAACTGAAAAAGTAGAGAGAAACGCTCAAAAAAGTCAAACAGTGGTTGAATTTATGCTAGGTACGAATTATCCTACGCGAATTTGTATTAGGCCCTAATAAATCGTCTCTGGAGACGATTTACCACGGCGATTAATAAAAAGGCAAATTTCCTCATTTTCTCTTGGTCCCTAATATAAATTCGCCGGCCGTTAGCTTAACCCTGACGTCAAGGTTCCTACAAATACGTCAGTAAATAGAGTTTCTGGTTTTCCTGTTTCCTTGGCCTATTTTTATAAAAGTCTTTCCTTGTTATTGTTTCACAGCAATATCCTGTTTGCCGTTTTGGTTGAAAAATCTTTGACTGAAGTTCAAGGATAAGTTCTGAGTGGCCTCATCTTCGACTGTGGCAACCGGCCTTTCTTCCACAAAACTGAACGTGATACATTTCACTTCTCCAGTTGAACAGCATTCAAGGGGCGTCCAACATATGCGGCAACCATTTTGAAAAATTCTTCAAGGCGGGGGTACACGTGAATTTAAGTGAAATTTTGCGAAGTTTAAGCGGAAGGGTTAAAAAGAGAAAAAAAGTTTTGGAACACCACTAGAACGTTACACGCCGCCGAAAGGGCACCCCGGGATTGTGGGCAACTGTTTGGTGTACGTCTACCAATTTTTAACTTCAAATTCCAGTTGTAAAACAACATCAAATCTTCAAAATTTCCTATTTCCATAAATAACACTTATCCTTTAAGAAGAACTATTTATCTTCAAACATATCCAAAAATCACCAACAAATTTACACAAAAGTCCGAAACGTAAATATGTGAAATGAGCATAGAAATTTTTGATTGCTTGAAAATTGAACGAGATGTTTGCGTTAAAACCGTAATACCCAGTCAAAAAACGGCCTTCGGGTGTACCCCGCCCTCTTTAATAACTCCCAGATGAATGCGGATTACATTTGTAATTGCACAAAAACTGTTAAGTAACACCAGAAGATCAAAAGAAGTGGTTATGAAAGTGCTCGTGATATTTTTTGGGGTCTGTACAAGTTTTCGAATTATCTCGGTGTTCAGGCTATAGAATCTGGGTACCATGGATATGACTGAGCTAAGCAACAAAGGAACAACGCAGCTAATTTCATCTCAACCCAATCGATTGAGACGACCCGAGGGCCCCCACCTAGCACGGAAGCTTTTTAAACTCGTTTTTAGTCTCCTTCGTTGAACCGCGCGTACCGATCAGTATGTTCTGGTAATAAGGATTGTAAAACTCTCCTTTAAAAAAACTGGAAACGTGCAAGAGTCATCGTGGGGAAGTAGTCCTAAATTGCTTACCAACGGTCCAAAGTTATATCTAACAGCTGGTGCAAAAAAACTATTGCTTGGAGTGCTACAACACACGCGAACACAAATTTTTCCAGTTGACTTGCACCGTAAGGTTAGCTTTGTGTAGGAAGTTGTGGTATTATCGATCGGAAGTGCGTAAATCTAGCGGTTTTGCGTTTGAGTGCCTTGAAATTGAACCGCGGGATATCAAAGGTAAATATTATGCTAATGATGAAGATTTAAATACCGCGTATTATTCTGTACTTGTTGCGTGCGGAAAAAAAGGAAATTTTCTCTGAGCGAGGGCGTCTAGTAATTCTTTGCTATAGTCTGATAATCAAAGACCGGCGTCTTGACGGATGGCTCCCCACTTAGTTGTCTTTCAGTTTTTTGCAATTCATTGTAGAAGATCTTATTTGAGAGCTGTGTTCTTTCCATTTTGCGTGCATAGCTGCACATAACGAACTTGTACCCACTGCGCTTGCGTGTGGAAAGGATCATTTAATTATTTAGGAAGGAACATGTTTTTCTTTTCTTTTTGAAAGCCTTTGAATGACATGTTGGCAGCAACACTCGATTGTCATGTTCATTCAGATGATCCTTAGGAGGTCTTTCCAAAAGAAAAAAAAATCCCAAACCATTATTCTGGGCCTGTGTTATAAATATCCCATTTTGCGTACATATAAACATATTTACTCTCCTTACATTGTGCCTCTTTGTATACCTGGCTTTCATTTTATTGTCATTGCGGTTTTTTGCCAGGATGCGGGAAATTAGCTTTGTAGATCATTATAAAGTGACAACGTATTCTTGTTTAAAACGCAGCCACGTGACGAGAACCACCCACATTTGACCCGGTAACTCAGGAGGGAACCTACAAGGTGAATATCAGTTCCGTTGCCATTGTTAGATAATTAGAACAACTGGAATACTTAACTCTCAATAAAGGAAAATATATTAAATTCCTGGTCAAAACACTGAGGATTTCATTGTGACTATTCACATCAAGTTTCAAACCGCAATATGTTGTTTAGTTGAAGGAGCTGTAGCTACGTCACGACCGGTTTTAGCAGCTAGTAGAAATATTGAGCCTAATTTTTTAACATTTTTAGTCGTTTACAATCTGTGTCAATCTTATCCATCTTTGTCTCTTTATGTCTCTTTGTGCTTTTCTCTCTTAGTAAACCACTATTTCAGGTTTCCTTCAATTAATAGGCCATTTTTTACATGGCAAAAATATTGTACCTAAACTCCTTCACAAAACAAAACGCATCGTCTTTATGTCTTAATGTGGAGTGTAATTACCGGAGATGCAAGGGGGCGGGGGGGGGGGGGGGGGGCGGTGGGGGGGAGGGGGGGGGGGGGTTCCCCCCCAAAAAGGCACGGTGGGGGC
>Ga0126337_10002771_pt1 | contig 11229 bp, 2 predicted proteins | sample DipCmetagenome_FD_92527 | JGI IMG/M metagenome (GOLD analysis project Ga0126337, IMG submission 92527) | Coral microbial communities from La Bocana,Puerto Morelos, Mexico - Diploria C A metagenome | ecosystem: Host-associated > Invertebrates > Cnidaria > Coral | place: La Bocana,Puerto Morelos... | reverse complement strand
ATGGGCATTAAGTTAAGCTGACTTTCAGTGCATGATAATTGTGTTTTGCCTGGGTCGAGCAAACCCTTCATCAGGAAACATACAGTGTGACATCATGTTTAGCGTGTCTCAGAAGCAACTCTCGTTGCATTTGCTGTGAGTGGTTTCTCTGGAATAGAACCGAAAGCCATATATCCTCATTAGAAAGTGAGTTTAGATTTGCCTTTTATTTGTTAATTCACATTTTGCTCCAAGAAAAGCTGTTAATTGTGATACGGAGTTTCGTTAAAAGCCGTGGGAAAGACTATTCTAGCAGCACATGGCACAATATTTCGATGCACTTTGTATATTCATTTAGATAAATTAACGCTGAGGTCTAGTGATTTCTCAATTGGGAACTGAATTTTCACGTGAAAATCTAAACTTTACACATTTAAATGGCTAAAATTAAGTCGAAACTTAAGCATAGTTAGTTTTTCTTTAGGTATAATGACATTTATAAGACATAATACGAACACGGAAAAAAACAGGTTTCATAAGCGAGCAAATTTCAGTAAGATCCAGTCCTTTGGAAATGACTAATCGAAAAACAGTGAGAGGAATAATCCTCCTCTTGACTTGCACCATATCAAGATTGTTAAAAAAAAATACTGAAATAGAGTGGGTACTATTGAAAATAAGCTGTTGCTTCTGTAACTAAGGCTAATAATTTGTTGTTACAAGGGAAAAACACAAATTTTCCGAGAAGGTACAGTTTGGTGCGTGTAACCTTTCCAGTGCAAACTTTATTTTAATACAGTTTACTTTCTGGCACTCAAACTGTGAGAAAAATAAACAACAAGCCATCTGATCCGGCAACGCTTGACACCCTTATACTTCCCTTGTCGCGGTCATTTCACCAAAAACGGAAACACCGGACGAAAAGCTAGTTATGTTTTTGTTGTTTTAGAGCGGCTCTGTAATGATGATGTTTTTCTATGATGCAGAATAAGAAATTTGTTCGAATTAGTAAAGAATATTTAGAAGCGATGATGATAAATTCAATATCCCCCCCTTGCACATTCGCTGTTTTGTTAAAAATAAATAAAAGGTAAAAGCAAGTGTTTTCGTCTAAAATTTATGTTCTTGCCTTTTTATTTTGATTTTCCCTTCCACCAAGTCTTGCCAATGTAATATTAATAACAGCAATAGATAACGGTAGCCAGAAAATGCTCAACTACTGGGGAAGATTGTTCAACACATCACCTCACATGGGAATTAATTATTTGAGACTGCGAAAGAAGGCAGTCATCACAGCACCTAAGAGTAAATTTGATTCACATAAAAATTTCTGCCTATCAAAGTGCCGAGTAGTACTCCAAGGATAGAGTATAATGTTCCCACTTGCCCACCAACGCAGAATAACAGTTTCTTTTAAAGTTAATCATGATTTCTTTACCAAGAATAAATTGTTATTTTTCTGTGGTAAAAAGCAAAATTCCAACGTGCGATAAAGCGCGGCAATTGTTTTCTAGAAGACTCTACATCTTATCATTCAATTTCATAATATTTCGGCATTTTTGTATCGATATAACTTGATATTAGTAGGAATAAATATAAACTTAGTTACGTAAACTAGGATTGTCATGGTATAAGACTTCGTGTTTCTATTGTTCAGCTTGTATACTATTAGTTATCTGTTACACTTTCGTTTTGAGACTCTAAGACTTTTCATTTGGCGATTTTTGAAATCCGTGGTGACCTATCAGTTATAAAACCTAGCCTCACAAAAGAGATTCCAAGTCTTTCACAAGTCCAGTCCCAGGTTACGATTCAGTCGTTCCACGAAGTTCCACAAATTAGCCATTGAATGCGACATACCGCTTAAAGAAAAAAACCTCATGCATACATACTTAAAGGACCGAAAACAAAACTTTTTGATGAGAGGAAACTGCACCAAGTGAGCAATTATTCATATGTTCGACAATATAGAATCTTCGACCTGAATATTTTATCATGATCTAAATTTAAATTCCATTTTCTAACGCTTGAACACCTGTGCTTCGTAACTGTTTAATACACGTGGATTAATTGCCTGTTAGAGGCAAAGAAGCACACAATCAAAACAAAAACTCAAGCGCAAAGCTGTCTGCAGTTTAGATATTTCGAAGGCTTTGGTGTTTCGTGCTTCCTTGCGGCCTCATGCTTCTGTCTTCGGAAAGCTTTGTTCAGAAGAAACCCACCAGACGTTCAAGTCACAAGTGGATAAAAATTTTGGACCACGATTATTTCTACCATATGCATATTGCAAACTTCTGCGCGACTGCTTTAGACATCTTCTCAAAATAAATAATTTCCAACAACACCAAATTTCGAAACCCAACGTTGAAGTTCATATGAAACGCTAGTGATATGAAACTGATGATGAAATTGTACCTGTGTTTACACAATTTCTCTGAACTTCGAAATCTATCATTTTTTTCGAGTTTCTATGGGAAATAGATTTTGCTGTATTTCATGAAACTATTTATAGACTTTAATAAATATTAATGCTATAAGCGAACGACGTTTGGACCGTTAACGGTCATTTTCACGGTGCGGTAGAAAAATTAAATTAAATGCACAAATATATGGTTAAAAACGCTAAAAGTTAAATAGAAAAGCTTAATGCGAATGGTATGCATAGCTTAGCTTTTTTAGTTTTTTGTCGCTTATTGACCACCATATACATATTTTAGCGTTTTTAACAATATATTTACATGCATGTAATTTTGATTTTCTACCGAACATGAAAATGACCATTGAGCAGTCGACACGCTGTTCGCTGATAGCGTTAAATTTTTATAACAAAGTCAGTTTCAAAGAACGTTTTGATTCTAATGACTTACAGCTAAAGATTTTACAAAATGCCAAAAGGATTTTAATATATACTTAATATTATTCTTGTACAACATTTTTTATCACCGGCTATAAAACGGCGTAAATTGCTCGATTTCCTATCGAATTTCGTGCTTTTATTTGTCGCTCTCAGCTTTTGTGGCAGCTACCTCGAACACTGCACTTAGCCATCTTTGGCGTGATTGTTCCAGTTCATTATTAACGTGGAGACACAAATTTGCCGAGGCTAATTTACACGTAGGCTGTCTTGTCGATTAGTTGATTCGGTCGTTCAAGCCAATTTGTGCGTAACGAATTATTGTTTTGCCGATCTTTTTGGCTTGATTTTATCATTGTTGCATCATGCAGATAGTGAAGACGGGGCCGTTTTTTTTTTATCAAATTTGGCCCAGTGCGGTTTAACAAACCATAGCGTGCAAATTAGCATTTAACCGATGGTTGGACTGATCAAAGACATTTCAACCGCCAGATCGAACGACTAATCAATCTTTGAAATGTATCTTTTAAGTTCTTATCCATTGTATTGCGTTTGGTTTTAGTTCGTCATGTTAAACACATTTTATATCACCAAACAAAAAATACTGCTTAAATATTATAGATTTAAGTCACTTTCCAGATGTTTTTCCTCAATATTTTCCTCCTAAATATTCTAAAATTATAATAAAAAAGAGTTTGACAACATTTCAGTAGATTTTTCTACCAAAAAAACAAGGAATATAAAAGATTTCCGGCGACAAAATTTAAAATACAAACATAGTGTATTTACGTTGGACAAATAGATTTTACATACAAACAGTGGAACATTATTTTTCCAAACAGCGAGGTCTATTCTGCTGTCGTTTGTCTCTAAATTTTGTCAAAGTTTAAACAGCTACGTCTGTTTTTGTTGTTTTTGTTTTGTCATGTATGCATTATTTTTTAGAGTGTTGAAAGCCGAAGCATCTTTCGCTTCCTCCTCCTTCTTATAGTCCCATGGAAAATAGAGATCTGGAGGGAAGGGCGGGGGGGTTGATATTGAAGGATTCGTAATAACATTAGGGTTATTGATGATGCCTATATGGTTAAACTCTTGACTGACCCTTCCCACCCTAGAATGACACAGCATTACCTTTTCGATTTGACGAACATGAATATGTCTGTTCGAGTTCCACACTTTTTTTGTGACTTACCACAAATCGACCTCTTCTCCTTGGATGAAAAGAAGAAAATAAAATTAAATTTTGGCATAACATGGGGATTTAATTTGAAGATAGATCTGTAATTGTGTGCTCTAACAAAGCAAACCGAGCGCTTATGAAGGTCCTAAGTTTACTGTTGTTTCACTCATTATAAGACGGCTTCTTTTCGCACTCTATACGCGTTTAATTTCCGTACAGATTATTAAAAAGACCAGGCCAAGTGACAAGGGTTTTGTATTATGTCCTTGACCACACGTGTTTATCTCTGGCAAATTCACGCGGTTTTCAGCAATCCTGTTAATTTCGAAGTTGGATACGTCCCCGAGATACGTTTCTACGACATTACGAAATTGCTAATGGCTTTAAATTGCAAAACCAAAAATTTAACCTGGCGTGGATGTTTGAAACAATAGGCGATTTTTTTATTTTCTAAGTTTATGTTATTTTCATGTTATTTTTAAAATAGGTGAAGGCCTGAGGGGACGACGTTTAGAATTGTTTATGATTGGTTGCACGTGTGTAGGCAATGCGCGATCCAATGCGAGCGTTTAGGGCTCCTTAATTCGATATTCACTACCCTTTAATTTCCGGCGACAAGGTATGTTTTGATTTTTCATCGTCGAAGTTTGAAAACAATTGGCTTTGCTTGTATAATTACATGGAAAAATTGCAAGCAAACACAGTTTCTTCTGCGGCAGCCTGACTGAGAGTTCCAGATGAGAGACCCGCAATTTACTTTAAGCCCTTCCGCGTCGCCTTCTTCAAGCCATTCAGAGTAACCACAACGGTCAAACTGAAACAGTGTTGAAGCCGAAACTCCATTGAAGGTATTGCTGTGTAAATTTGTACAAAAAGAAGCGCATTTAGCTTGAATTTGGAGCTGATTAGCTTTTTAACGCCGGTTAGTTTGATTCTTTCCTAGTCTTTCAAAATTCACCCGCAACAGGCGAGATTTAAGTGGCGAAATTGTCTCTCAGAAGCGCACGACGTTTTAAGCCTGTAGTACTTCAACAACAACAAAAAATCACTGTTCTCTTTTTAGTGACAGTGTCTTCCTGTCTGTCATCATGGATGAAAGTAAATTTAACTTGAGAATACGGGTTTTACACTGAAACCTATGGAGAGGTAAAACATGACGGGCTCTTTTCAAAATATCAAATTCTTATCACATGTTTGGTAAAATGAAACAAAATCAAAGCCATTTTTCAAAAAACTATGTGCCAGGCTGGCCAGTTAATATTTTTTTTAATTTCTCGGCGGTGCATTAAAACTGACAAATTTGGATCTTTTTCTGTCGCTTTCAATTACAACCGTCCCTCGTATATTATGAAAGATAAGTCGCAAGTGGCAAAAGAAAGTGACATATTAGTATACATTGCGTATAAGAACACGCAGTTCATAGAAGCAAGAAGGCTGCGCACGAATGCACGTAGGCTTACAAGAAAGCGGGATAATTTTTATAGGCTTTGAAAGCAGAAAAGTTCTCGGTCAGTCTATCAGCAGCCTTGCTTTTTGATGCCTTCGTCGTAAATCTCAGAAAAAAAAAGAAAAACATGTGAAGTCGCATAATGTTTTTTACTTAAAATTTTTGACAAGATTTTTCATTATTTCACCAAAATAAATATCTAAATTTGAAATTTTCCTTGCATACCTTTTTTTGTAGGTTAGGGTATAAAATATTAAAACAATATCATGAGTCCTGCGTTCCTGACCAATTAACCATCTTTTAAAGCTATTTAACCACAAAGAGTATTGTCATAAGAATTTTCTTTCAAATGTTTTATTAAGCATTCGATCGAGCAATTCTCCAGGTTTTGGAATTTTAAACTCGTTGATACTTTCAAAAATAAATTTTAACAACGACGAAGTACATGGTGAACGCCAAAACGCTCGGCCATTTTGAAAAATCACCTGCACGCTTGGGAGATTTGACAAGTTTGCTGCTTTGAAAAGGGTTCTGTGGTTGATTTTATTTAATCAGTGTTGAAGGGCTGGAAAATATTGTTTCCTTGATTAAGGCGCCGAGCAATTCAAACAAACGATCAACTGAGTGCACTATAGGTATCCGGGCGTTTTAAAACCACCTACGCTTTAATGAGAAGCTTCTGGTTCAGATTTACAACAAACCACTCCTTAGATTTCCCAATGCCAACAGTTTATAGTTGGCTCCCAATGTCAGAAGTTTGCGAATCAGAAACTAGTAATTCCATGGTCACCTTTCCCGGCTTAACCAGAAACAAGTTCAGTAGGAATCTGAAATAATATTGTTGTATAATCTATGGAAACGAGGCGATTCCGGGGTTAACGAAGGAAGGGAAATATTCAGTGTTTTTCTCTAGTGTCAGGGAAGTGACAAAATTTGTTCTGAACCAAAAAGAAATCAATGAAGAGTTATTAGCAAAATACATAAATGTCATCTTAGAAACCTTTAAAAAGAATCGAGGCTGCGGAAAATTAAGTCTGCTATTCTAAAATAGGCCGTAAATTATTTCTGGTTGAGTTGTGAAATAAATCACATATATATAAAGATGTCTGAGAATTGTTTAAAAGACTAACTAGGTAATTTTTGAATGACGTTTTCAATGATTTATGGAAAGATATGTCTTACCATACTGTGGTTTATATTGAGAGCTGAGCATCAGCCATATAGATAGCATAATTTCAAAGCCATTAAGGCAAATGAACAAAGGAAACTGCCTTCTGGAATGAATTTCTCTCCAGGGACTCATTCATTGCAGAAAAATCAAATTTGAATTTCCTCGCATCGTTTATAACAGACATCAAAACTTATTATTTCTGTCTAATAATGCCACAGAATTTTACCGCTTGCTTTTCTAAAGCCTGATTTTAAAAAAGTCTTTTCTCTTAAATGGTTAATTAAAAAAATTTAAAGGTTGTTACAAGAACGAAAAAACACTTCGCGATGGGCGGTTGATATTTTCTAACTAATGAAGTTATATTTTTTATTTCTCAGTTCAAACTTTTCCAGTCTTTGCATGTGAAGGTAGATAGCTAAAAAACGAGTCAAATCGACAATCGGCTGACCACTTTTCCAGGATTTTAAAAGCAAAGGGGAAAGAGAAAAAATAATATTAACCAGGAACGAACAGTCAAATAACAGCATTGACGGAAACACATTATGCAGAACTCGAAATCTTTGTTTTGCTTGGAAAGAAAGAAAACAGCTGGGATTTCGATCATATGCAATACATTTGAAATTCAAATAATAGTTTTATTTGTAACTGAGCACGTTCTTAAGTTTAGTTATTATTTTTTTATTAGTTTATACCAAAAAAGTAAATATTGCTTTTTACCACGCTCATTTATTGGGTGAAAATTATGCGTTAAATTATCAGTTTTAACATTTGCCAAAAGAAATCTTGGATATTTTGCCTTGGGCGTTTACCGATTTTTGTGCATCACTTAGGCAAGTCTGATTCGTCGCAGCACGTGTAGTTGCAGCCAATGACAATTTGCTGCTTAAACCTTTCTGTTTTGACAGCACCCGGTGTTGAAAATATTGCGTTGTTGAGTTTTTCACGACGTTAAAAAAAAGTAAAAAAAGACGACATAAAGTCAATTATTTCTCCTGTGACCTCATCCAGGCTATATTTTTAACAGTGTGGTGGACCAAATTGAAGATGAAGGTCGGCGAGAACGTACTGCTTGTCTGTCTTAGTAACTCTGATGGGAAAAGAAATACTTACCAAATAGCAAGTGATAGAAAAAGCAACAACAACACATTTGAAATGTTCCGACTAACCGTTGCAGGTTATTTCAGAAAATCAACCCTCCAAACGCTCGACTGCAATTCTGATAATTCATTAGCACACACTTAGAATGAGTTGATAAAGTTTATTGCAAATTTTGGCAGTTTATTTTAGCTTCATAAATTAAAGGTTGTGTATCAAGAGGCTCTATCTTTGTGCCTTACTTTCATATGACACTCAGGTTCAGAGAGCACTTTAAAAATACATAAAACATTCCCATAATCCATCAAGATCTCGCGATCGAAAACGTTGTGATAGTAGTGTTAGATTCATGTAAACTAGTGACTAGCAAACACCTTCCCTTTGATTTTAGTGCTTGGTGGATAAATGCATACCTAAATAGACTAATATTGGGTTTGTGTTAGATGAAAAATATGAATATCTATTGCTGTAGTCAGAATTCTATCCACACACTTGGGGAGTGTATACCTAGCTCCTTAAAGTCACGCAAATCTAAAATAGAAACGTTGTCCGAGTATAAGCTATTTATAATTATTTAGTTTAAATTTGTGCGTGAGCCGGAATTATGGTCCTTTCAGCCCCCAACCCCTCCCTCACATTTGATACCACCTCAGAACTGTAAGGAATTTTTCGCAGCAGCAACAACGACACTCCACAATGTATAAAAGCTAAAGCGGATAATAGGATGACGAGTAACGGTCATTTGTTGAGTGTAAGATTTCTGCGCTAAACAAAAACAAATGTTTCAATTTCCAGAAAAACTGGAACGCAAATGAAAGGAGACGTGCGACAATTTTAAGTAGTTGTAAGCAGATGATGACCTTTCGGTATTAAAAACTTTTCCGCCTTGATTGTTTGCGACAAATGGTCGATAGTTGCTTGTTCTTTCATGATACATCATAAAGAAGGATTCTTTTTACTGAAGTGCTACAGTGGCTATGAAATCATGAAATGAAATTGCTGAGATAAATGAAGTAAAAGAAGCCGAAAAAAAAAAATGTAAAAACATTTGAGCTCAAATGATAGAAACGAGTGTTAATGTCTTCCTCCTGTCCCGTATTAGTTTTTTTTTACAACGACATCAAAGATATCCTAGTACTACTATTTCAGGCTTGGTGCGTTTCCTTGATCTTTAGTAGATAATTGATAAGGTCCTCTTTAGAGAGTTCCACAATCAAATAATGACTTTCGAGACGAGTTCCGCACTCGTATCACAAACTGTCCAAGCAATGAAGCAATGTTGACATGGTCTGTAGCTGTATCTTCCTTTAGCTCTTTTCTCTGTGTTGTTGCCTCTTCTGTACTGAAGGCGACAAATGGTCGATAGATTGCTCCTATTTTTCCCATAAAACCCCTTCCAAAAATACGGTATTGTTAGCGAAGTATTGCAATGGCTACTAAACATGACGAATCATTGAGAAGTTTTGTTATGAAATCGCTGAAATAACTGACCACCAAAAGAGAAAAAAAAAAACAACAACAACAACAATTGCACGGCTGCTGGCCACGTGAATGAAAAATATTTGTACAGTTTAGGCCACTATGTTACTCATGTTGGCGATTTAAAACCGTTCAGTAAGTTTACCTAAAGAGGATGGGATAACGAATTACCGTAATTGGATAAACGTTCAGACTGATAAGATTTCGGCGTCAAACAAAAACCAAATGTTACTAATTTCTGAAAAAAGGGAATGACAATGGACCCGTACGTGTAAAGATTATCAATAGTTATAAACAGATGATATTATGTTTGGAATGATAAACTGTTCTTCATCGCTTAAGCGACAACTGGTACGTTTGCAGTTTGCTTCTTTTTTCATGAAGTATCCCAAAAATGAGTTATTGCAAGTGAAGTACTACAGTGAATGCTAATTTTAGAGACTCAGTCACTGGGAGGTTTTGTTATAACATCCCTGAAATAATTGAAGCAAAAGAAGTAAAAAAAAATTGTAAAAAAAGCGAAGCCTAAATGATGGAAACGAGTGTTAATGTCTTTCTCCTGTCCCATATTAGTTTTAACACAACGATATCTAAGCCGGATAGAAAAAAAAAACTAAGCCGGATAGCCTAGTGTAGTATTTCAGGCTTGGTGCGTTTCCTTGATCTTTGGTAGATAACTGATAAGGTCCTATTTAAAGAGTTCCACGGTCAAGTAATGACTTTCGAGACGAGTTCCGCACTCATAACACAGACTGTCGAAACATTGCAGCTATGTTGACTATGTTGTCATGTTGACATTGTATCTTTCCATCGCTGTTTTCTCTGTGTTGCCTCTTCTGTACTAAAAACCTGAAAATCAGCTGGCGCGTATAGGAAGAAGCACCGAAACCTTATTTGGCTAAGCATGCTAACTCGGAATGTCAAGGTATGATTACGAACTTTCATGCTACTTCTTCTAACTTCAATACATTGCAAAAGACCTGATGACAACAACGAGCCGACATTGATTTGTAAGCTTTGTTTACCTTGGAGATGTCATCGACAGACTTACATATTTGCCATCGCAAAGTAGTTTTTTTCGCTTTCTTCTTCCAACATTTCTTTTGCCCTCTATATCAATTAATTAGCTAGCGCCAACAATTTTTCGGTGCAGTGCAGTGAACTGTATTGGTCTTTATTTTTGATAGTAATCTTGTACTTTATTGCCGTGTATTGTCGACAACTACAAAAAATGGTTACAAGCCCCTTGCCAGTATTTTCGATAGGAGGTGGGGTGGGTGAGGACGGTTATTGCGTGAAAACGCTATGGGCGCGATAAGCGAGCACCATTGGGATCTTGTTACAACTCGTGCTTGAACCGGAATTATGCTCCCCCCGTCGATCTCAGAATCAAATATGAAACGAGACTATAAATCAGATATAAATCAAAGGCCTCTTTGAGGCTACGACTATTTTGCATGATGAAGTACATGCATCAGTATAAGCAGAAAAGGGGAAAATATTTTGGCTTTGTTCCAAAACTAGATTTCTTTCTTCTGCCCCTTATTTAAACCTCTTAAAATCACGCTTTAATCTCTGTTCTGACTCCGCAATACAATAATGCAGAACGCTCTAGACACATACACGCTTTGCGGACCTATGTGTTGTTGGTATTGGAGAGCTGGGAAAGCATGAAGGGCGAGAGTTCGAGACTCGGCCGGGCAAACGCACGATCTTTTTTTTTTCTTTTCTTTTTTCCCTCCGACGTGTTTTTTCTTTCTTTTCCCTCAAGAAGTTAATAAGTGCTTCCCATCTATAATAATTTATTATTTTGCTCGACATTCATACATTGCATGCATCATGTTATTAAAACCCAGGAGCCCGCGTTCAGTTCGTAACTAGGACAACAAATGCTTTCTAGTTTTTTTTTTAAACAATTCAAATAAGAAAATGCTCGCACCACATGCTGTTGACATACATAGCTGAAATTTATCTAATTATTATTTAACTATGTTTCACATTTGCCGAACCATTCGACGACATTT
>Ga0126337_10002770_pt1 | contig 11230 bp, 15 predicted proteins | sample DipCmetagenome_FD_92527 | JGI IMG/M metagenome (GOLD analysis project Ga0126337, IMG submission 92527) | Coral microbial communities from La Bocana,Puerto Morelos, Mexico - Diploria C A metagenome | ecosystem: Host-associated > Invertebrates > Cnidaria > Coral | place: La Bocana,Puerto Morelos... | reverse complement strand
TTAAGAAAAACACAACGTAAAGCTTGGGATGGTATGAAAAGTTTGTTCCCGAGATACGTTGGCACATTTGGTTGAAGGGGGGGGGGGGGGAGTTGTACATTGTTTTTTTTTGATGCGCGGCTTGGGTGTGATTGGAATACTTCCGCGAGGAGTCTTTCGGCCCTGGGGTGTGGCCGGCAGTGTCCAGTGATCAGTGACCAATGGCTCAGATACCATGCAAGTGTGCAAGTTTCAACGCATGATTTCCCACATCTAATCAACAAAGTAAACGACAACTTAGAGGTCAAGAGTGTTCTGGTCAAGCGCACTTGGGGGCAATGGTTGAACAAATGGAGGTTGTGCTTTCGCAGACAGCGGAAACCAATGATAGCTCTGCTACGCCAATATGTGGTGTGTGCGAGGAGCCCATATCCAAGGCACATCTAAGTTCCATCGCAAGTCGGCATTTGTCGTTGCAGTACTGCTTGAAGGAGCTTGGGATTGAGAACCCGTCAGCCGTCAGAAGTGAGAAATTCAGAAAATCTATAGATTTGTAGGTATATGAAACAGAATGGACTGATATAATAAAACTGTGTGTCAAACAGTATGTTTCCCATCGCCCCCAAACCTGCTCAAGCAGGACAACTATGCCGTGCGGAGTTTTACAAGGTGCTGCAAGACCCAAGGCACTGAGAAGCAAATGGAGGACTTGAAGCAATCCAATTTGCAACTTTGGCAAAAAACAGTGCAATCTTACAGAGACACCAAAGAAAAAACAGGCGCTGTCCAAAAAGTTGTGTGTTGTGGGAGGGTGAATATTAACATGGTATTTCAAATGTGGACATATAGTATTTTTATTGTGACTGTGAGCCTGAGTTTGATTATAACATGAATCTTCAACTTCAACTGACCACTGATTCAAACTACGGAGGTTATCGGTTATATGTCCGATCGCTTTGTGCAAGTCTCTTTTTTCGTGGATATTGTTGCTGTTTATCTTTTATGGTGTAATTGCGTGTTGTCAAGATTTCGCTGCACTGCCGTAGTCGTGCTTGCTAGGTGCCACAGCCAAGTTCGATGTGTTGAAGCACTTGGACAAGATCAAAAAAAGCCAGTGTGAGGAGGAGGAAGTGGTCACGAAGCCCATGATTTTTTCGGAATATATCAAATTCCACAATGAGCGACCGAGCCCTTTTACACTATCTCACAGTCAAGCTGTTGCTCAATGGCATGTTGACCTCCAAGATCCCAAGATACGCAAAAGCGAGCGCAAGATGTACAACCCGAAGTCAAAGCAGCAGGAAGTATTTACCCGTATCCACGTCCAGGTCGATGAGCTTGAGCATCGTAGATCAACCACGGAGTTCCTATTTGTGAATTATTGCGACGTTTTTGACTTATAGTTTCTTAGATCTTCTGATTTTTGTGTTGTTGAAGTGTTGGTGATTTGTTCTGTTTTTTTTGTTTAGTTGCAACAGATTCCGTTGCAACGTAGATCTCCAAGGCGGAGCAATGAAGTACACCGAGAGAGTTCTTCCAAGAATCCAAGCCCAGGTGTGGAGAAGGAGCGGGCATAGTGGCAAAGTGAGACAAAGTAACGTGTTGAATATGTTGAATTTCAAGGTTTGCTCTCACGTGATTTTGTTTTCGCAAACAAACTAGCCCAATGAAAGGAATACATGGAGCGTGTGAAGAAGTTTATACCGGCGGATGACTGGAAGGCTGGTAGTGCCCAAATTTCTTTGTCCTTGGAATTCGAGGATATGGTTTGGGGTGGTGTGTTGCGCAAGCCTTGTTGACATGTTGCATGCTGTTGGGTTAAGATGTTCCTGACATGTTTCTTGTGCCCGCCCCAATTCTTTTTGAGATAAACTGCTCATCAATTTGTAGGACAATGTTATTAGTGGCGCACCTGGCGGTAACAAGAATCGCAACAAGGGCGGCGGCGGTGGAAACAAGAAAGGAGGCGGAGGAGGCGTTCCAAAAATCGAGAATTTGGAGCAGCTTGCATCAACCAAGGCGAATGTCTTGGGAATCCAGGTGGAAAACTCGAAGAAAACTTTGGAGTCCGCACTCGATGAGGCCAACGAGGTATTTTCCAAAGCTGGTCGCAAAGCTGTGGCTAGATGTGCATTTTTTACCGAAATGAAGTTACGGAGCGGTCGATATCAGGTTGATATTATTTAATGGCATCTTGTTTGTCGTTTGTTTTCTGGATTCTCTATTTGGGACAAACGGTCTGAATTGCATGGCAGCAACAAATACTGCGGAGTCTTGCTGTTTTTTCTGTCATGTAGGGATCTAGCCCAGGTCCAGGAAAAATGCATTGAACTCATGGACAGCGGTGTTACCGAGAAGGACATTACGAAATGCATTCTGGATGGAAGTGACCCCTACAACCTTGCTCATGAATTGATCAGCAAAAGTGTGTACAAGTGCGGCTTTCAGTGCCTTCGGATGAAAAGTGAGGTTATGTAGATGAGAGATGTACAAAAAAAACAAGTTCAAATTATTGCTATCGGTGACCTACACTTGTGCTCAGGGCAGCGCTTTGTTTGTCTCCTTGACTCAGGTTCATGGGCAGAATGCGTATTTGCAAGCTTGTCCTTGGCACCGAGTCACCTTCAGGCACCAACACACTAGCAGATGAGCTTGAGTTTCTCAGCTCCAGTTTTGTGTGTTTTGTTTGTTCCTTGTGCCGGACAGCTACTATCAAATTCAAACCTGCACGGCCAATCACATTGAGGTCCTCGGGAATTTTTTCTTCGGAGGCTGCCGCCAGTATTGTCCCTGTCCAAACGTTGCTTGACACAAAAACATTTCTATTGAAGGGGGAGACCAAAGAGGAGATCGACGAACGCGTCAAGCTGGTCAGGGAAGTGATCAAGTTATACAAGGTCATGGGAACAGCAATGAAGCGTGGTTGTACCGACATGGCCAGCGCGCTGAATTGCGTCAAGACCAGTGAAAACTTGCGCAAAGACACAAAAACCACTAGCAGAGAGAAGCGCAAGGCACTTAAGTTACCTCCAAACTGCAGCACTTCCGACCCATCGTGCCTTAAGATCTGCAAGGTGTTGGAGAAGCCCGGCTTCAAATACAGTGAAGGGAGGTTAAAATGCAGTTTTCCCAAAACCAAGGATGATGTTGGTATTCTGCTGCTTTTAGTTTCAATATGTCAGTGAACTCAGGAAGCGTGGTAGCGGTAGCGTTGCAGTTGCATCCAGCTTTGAGCAGTTGAGAGACAAGCTGCTGGCCTCTGATGGTTCTGAGCCCTTCATTATCAGGCTCAGCGGCTCTGAACTGATTGAGTTGTGCTGCGTGAATTGAACGGACCAAGAGATTGAACAACACCGTTGCTTGCATCTATAGATATCTATAGCAAACGTGCCTTCCATTTGTAGCAAAGCATGTGAGGTATGTTTCTATTCTAACAAGTTGGGATGCTGGGGAGAAACTTTCAATATGGTCCATGCATCTCAAAGGCTGACTAGCTGAGTTTCTAGCATTGCTCTCCAGTCAACCCCCTCGTAATCGCTAGCAACCACAATGCCACAGGCGTGGGAAGAATATCATGAAGACCTTGTTCAAAGAAGATGCCGTCAGAATGGCATTGACAAACCAGATCGCGCGGTTCAAAGAGGGTTGGATCGTGCCAGGGATGAAGCAGAAGTGTCAAGCTGTTCTTGGGGAGGCGCAGCGTTGCTATGTGGTTTCCTTGAACATGAACATGGCAGACCTTGGTCATTGTTTGCTGATGCTACCATTTCGTTTTTTAATTGCACGAATTTAATAAAGCACCCCCTACATTTGGTTGCAGGATCCAGCTGTAGCAGAAGAAACTTCTTCTGCCAAACGTGAACTTCTCCAACTGCTCCCTGGAGAACTGGAATGGCCATTTGTGCCACCAGAGGTTGTGTCGCTGAACCGCATCAAGAAACAACTACTAGGTAACTTGCCACTGCAGTGCCAATAGACCCATTGTGTTCGAGTGGCTTGAATGTGCAGAATTTGCATATTTGTGCATGTTTGCTTGCTTGGACAGTCTTCATCATTTCCACCTTCTCACATTCTATTGATAGGTGCAATTCAGTTTGACTTATGAGGTCTCAAGCCCAGCTCAAGGAGGAGCAGAAGAATGCTTTGGAAAAATTCAGCAGTTCGCTTTTCTGCGCTGGCTCCGTGAAAGACCATGTGTACCATGGGGCAGAGCTTTCTTCATTTGCCAGTATCCGAGTGCAGCTGGAAGGAGGCAGAGTTCTTGTTGTTGCAGATGCGGCGGAGGTGTTTGCACATCTGAAACAGAACAAGACGGATGATGATGATGAGGCCTGTCCGGTTCATTTATTACATAGGTGAATGCCAATCCCATACAATTTCTCTGATTTTGTGATCTTGATATTGTGAACGTCATGAACATCATTTCACTGTCACTGATTGCGCCGGACAGTGACCTGCCAAGAGGTTACTGTGGAAACATGCATGACGTGGATGCTGCGCATGGAGGAGGCCCCCCCAAGCGATGTGGTACTTTCGCTCAAAGCATATACCTGCAAGGTGGGGGATATCATCTATCTCCCCCCTGGGTCATTGCTGGTGGAGAAAAGCGTTAACGAGAACAGCGTGTGCTTGTTGCATGACTGCACGGATCTGAGACATGTAGGGTTTAGTTGACCATTCATTCGTTTGTCGCAGAGAGTGAGATCCGTATCTGATATTCGATATTCAATCATCCTAATCATACTTTGTACCAGCATGATTGCTGTGGCGCTGACAACTAGAAACACTATCCAGTCAAATACTTTGGGTTCCAATCACCAGCTTGGCGATATACGCGTGCCAAGGAGAATGCCTCTCCCTGTCATGCCGAAGTCTTGCCACGAATCTTTCCGCTTGGTTGCAGCAGATAAAATGCACAAGCCACATGTGGCCGCGATGGTGATGGTATCCCAAGCTTTCGAGGAACATCAGACACTTGTTCCGCATCTACTGTCGGTGGCTGTTTTTCAAAAAAGCTAAACAAATAGCACTTTTGCGTGATGACTTGGTGGACAACTGTGGGCACCGTTTCTGGTGTCTAAAGTCTAAATAGAAATCATGGAAATCCCAAAAAACCACCGGACTGTGATTTTTTTCAATTTGGCTGAAGCGCCAAAAACTGTTTTTACCTCTTTGTCGTTTCGCTGTTTTTCAAAAGGTAAAACAGTAGCTCTTTCGTGTTTCGGCCCAATTAGCAAAAAATGGACTCATGGTTGATGACAAAGTTGCGGAATCTTGGATTTAATGGAACATACCCCCACCGAACATCTAGAGCTAAGTGGTTGCCGGCTTGTGCTTACAGAAAAACACCACCAAACCACCAGAAAAAATTGCTGGCGTAACGTTGGCGCCCAGGAAGGAAGATGAGCGTATCCAGGGCGCCCCTCCCAGTCTAGATGGCACACCGGGCACACAGCAGCAGTCACAGAAGAACCATGAAAAGGACAGGGATTGGGTGGACCATGGCAGCATGAGCGCTGCATGGGATGTCATGGCTTTCACAGTTGGCGTGTCATGGGCTTTATCGGGAACGATTAGGGATCGGTTTCATTCACAATATAGACCCATGAATTAAGGGGTCTCATCCATTGTTGATAGAATCTTACCACATCTCGACATTGACACGGTCTTAACATTATCAAGTATGACTTAGCTAAATTCAAGAGGACTGTGAAGATCCCTTCTAGAGAACTGTGCACGTGCCCTGCGTATCATATAACTTTGAGCATAAGGGCATTATAGTTTCAAAACGTTTCAGGTGAAAGACCGACCGTTTTTTTGCGGCCCAAATCCCTTCAGAATGATGAATAGCCGCAGATTGCCTTTGTGATTTGTCTTTTTGGCAGAAGCGGTAGAAACATGTGCGCTCAATGGCAATTCGTTAGACATGTGGAGCGAAAATTTGCGGACCTTTCCATTTGGATATCTCATTTCCGGGTCCAGGCTTTTGTTGACATGTCACAGTTTGCACAGCAATGGACCCAAACCAGCAAATCTTTAAGCCAGCAGTTGGAAGGAGTCACTGGACCAGATCAGTTTTTGAGGCACAAGTTTACATATCAAAATACAAAGTGGGTGGTGAAAGAATGCCTGGACACTGATGCTGGGCGTGTGATCATCGCTCAACATGTGAATTTCCCGGAGGCAATCATTGCCACAAGGGTTCGTCAGATGAAAGCCTTAGTCAAATTCACGATGACGGATTTGGTCAACATCAACACACATGTCCAGATTTTCGATCCAAAACCACAAGCGCCACTGGGGTTGACATTCGCACCCGACAGCACGCCTCGTGCTGTTCACGATGCGGTGTTCTTTACCTTGAGAAACCTACAATACAGTGGCCCCGATCTGACTACCCTTGAGGTCCGTCTAGCATTGAACAATGACGTCCTTTCAGATCAGACTGACAAGACCTTGAACGCCCTTGTTCAGAGATTGGATTTGCCAGGGTCAGAGGGTATGGATCATTGTATGGATCCATAGATCAGTCATCAGTGGTCATTTGTCAATGGTCGATGGCAAATGGGTCGGTCAATGGATTAGTTTGCAGTACCTCGACCACATGTTGAGGCTTCGCAGTTAGTTTCACTCACTTGACCACTCAATTCGCCAAGTCAGGTCAAAACAAGTGACAATTGTTTGGACATTTGGTTAATATTCAAGTTCGGAGATTCTTCACGTCGCTTCATGCAGCACGTCAATCGGAATTAGAAGGGGAGTTATACAATATTTCGATGATTAATTGGATTTCCGGATTCCAGATTTCCATATTTCCATGTCTGTTGCCTGTCACCTGTCGCGTACTTGGCAGGACGACCATGACAGCAGTGACAGTGACCTTGAGGACCCTATGCTGACGATGGATAATGTTGCGGGGAAACTTCGCAAGATGGGAAACTTTGCTACAGGTAAGCGTTGGGGCTTTGTTTTTTGGTTTTGACTTGGAAACTCAAGTCGGCAAGTCACATTTATTTTGGCCTCAAAAAATTGACAGGTTTTAAGTCAAAATTTGACGGGGTACCAGCCGGGTCATTAGCGCTATAGCGTTTAATTTAGTTTTGGTATGTTTTGGTGTCTGAATGTTCACCATGTCCAAGTGTTTCCTGGCGATGTGACTGGATTGCGTCGCGTACCTCTTAGGAAGAATGGGCTTCGCGGTGGAGCTGTTTTTCAAAGACCAACCAGAGGAAGTCAAAGGGGTCGTTGTATTTAACGACAACCAATTCAAGTTGGCTGATGACGAGGCAGTGGACCAAAACCTCACTGAGGACGAAGTGGTGCAATGGTCAAAGTTGACAAAAGATGAAGTGGATGTCCTTCGCAAACATCCAATGCTGTACAGTCAATATTTTGAGATAACCAGAATTCCTTCTCTCCCCGACCCGGAAAAGGCAAAACCAAGTGCAGAGCAAGAGCAGGAGACAGCGCCAGCAGTGCAGAAAACCGATGCAACTGACGTAGACGTCATTGTGGCTACGCAGCAGCAGCAAACAAAGCGAACCGCTGAAGTTCAGTCTCTTGAAACATTGCCTGTGGAAAATGCCAATGCAGCGGAGGTCAAAGAGAATGACTGCGAGACAGCAGCGCCACAAGCGCCTGCTGAAGTCCTGTCTCTTGAAGCACCGCCTGCGCAAATCACAGCGGAGGTGAAGGAGCATGGCCTTGAGGCACCTGTTCCAGGGACACCACCTGCTGAAGTCCAGCCCCCTGAAGCGCATCCCCAGGAGCAAAAAGCAGCGGATGTGAAGGATGCAGAGACCACAATGGAGGTGAAGGAGGCAGTGACCACAATGGAGGTGAAGGAGGCAGACATCGCAGCGGAGGTGAAGGAGAATGGCTGCGAGACAGCAGCGCCACCAGCACCTGCTGAAGTCCAGTCTCTTCAAGCACCGCCTGCGGAAAACACAGCGGAGGTGAAGGAGAATGGCCCTGAGGCACCCGTTCCAGAGACACCACCTGCTGAAGTCCAGTCCCCTGAAGCGCATCCCCCACAGCAAAAAGCAGCGGATGTGAAGGATGCAGAGACCACAATGGAGGTGAAGGAGGCAGAGACCACAACGAATGTGAAGGAGGCAGACATCGCAGCGGAGGCGAAGGAGAATGGCTGCGATACAGCAGCTCCAGAAGCATCACTTGCTGAAGAGCCCGATCAGCCCCTTGAAGAATTGCCTGCGGCACCACAATGCAAGGCAGCACTTCCTGCAGGGTCTGACCAGCCCCCTGAAGAGGAGCAAACAGTGAAGGCAAACTCGCAGTGCAAGGCAGAAGCAGGAGTGAAGTGGTCTGGGTGGAATAGGTTTGAAACACCTGGAATATTCCACAAGGCACCAGGACATTCTTTGCAAGATTTGTTAAAGAAGAAGAAAGCACACACAGGAGTCACTAGAGTGGTGGGGCAACTGTTTTTGTCATTTGTCATTTTTTGTTTGTCAATCTATGATTGTAAATGATTGGTTTGACCAGAGCAGAGTAGAGCAGTAGTTTGAAGGATCGAACGTATCAACATGTGCACTAGTCTCTACATCGGTCAGGTCAAGCATTGTTATCCTGGCGTTTAGTCTTTTGATCCAATGTTTGCGCTGCAGGAACTCATTCGGCTAATGTGAAAGAGCTGCTGCAAGCGAAGGCATCTGAGCCATTGGACAAGGAGAGTGACATTCGAATCCATATTTCTGGGTCTTCAATTTGCAGTAGCTGGCATATTGATATGTCTTTCAGTTCTGTGGTGGTCCATGGCCATGGCATTGGTGGCGGTGCCTATATATACCATGCAACCCATTCAGATTGTATGCGCTTAATCTCAGATATCAGTAAACATAGTAAAACAATTTTCAATGATTTTAAAACTTCATGAATTTTGACCACGCATTTCCATGAATTCAGATTCAGTGATCAGACGTGTGACGACTAATAAGAATCCAATATCATATATCTAACTTGACTGGAATTGATGACGCTGATTTCCTCCACACACCCGAACTTGGGCCCGAACTGGCCCGAACTCGACTCGAACTTGAACATCAGTCTTCCCAGTTACCAGCGAGTGCTTTGCAAGGAGACGCAGTGCAAAGACTCACTTGATTCAGAGGCGGTGGCAGCGAAACGTCGCCGCGCGATGCATTCCTTCGCACGCGCATTTGCGAAAACGGCCCACCAACGGGCACAAAGGTCGAATGCGGATAAGCGCCCAGACGTGAATGATGTTCCACAAGATGACGGACACACCCACAGGGAGCAAAATGACAAGACCAAGAAAGAGAAAAAGGATAGGAAAGACAAGAAGGAGAAGAAAGACAAGAAAGAGAAGAAAGAAAAGAAAGATAAGAAAGAAAAGAAAGACAAGAAAGACAAGAAAGACAAGAAAGGGAAGAATCAGGAAAAGGACGCCAGCAAAGATAACGAGGGCAAGGTAAAGAAAATCCCACGGAAAAAAAAAGAAACGGAGACCGGTCCAGAGACAATGCCTGCGAAGAAGTCTGCCACTCCTAAGCCCAAGGCGGGTATAGAGACTGGAACACCGGACATGTTTTTTTATTTATTCAATTTCATCCAATGTCTTCATGTTTCTTGATACGGTGGATGGTGACTGGTTGATTGGTATTGTACATTTTTACATTTTGTGTGTGTGACATGCTAAAATCAAGAGTGGCCAGAGGGTGTTATGTTTACCGCTCTTCTGCAATATGCGCTTCACATTCTAGGCCAAAAGGGCACCAAAGGCAAAAGCGGCAGTGAAGACCAAGGATGACCATTTTCCCGCTGTGTTATTTTTGTTGATTTCTTCTCTGATGGGGATGATTCACTTGTCATGATTCACTTGTGGATGATCTGCTTACACTTGTCATTGGCCATGCCGACGTAGATTGCCAGTGCATCTTTGGCCAGGACAACGCGAGTGCGAAAAGGCAAAAGAGTGTGTGAGAGGATGTGTGTGTAAGCATGCGCAAGCTGGTGAGCCAACAAAGCAATACACCTTCAATATGTTCATGCAAGAAGTTGCATTGAACTTTGCGGTCATGCCGTTTTTCCCTCGATGTTTCAACAAGTATTCGAAAGGTGTGTTGTCTTTGACGACAGTGTTTGGGGTGTGTCTTGCCATCAATGGAGCAAGCACTGTTTTGCGGGGTGTCTTGCAAACACAGCAAGAAACTTTTGGGGGTACGTTTTGCCGACGGAGCAAGAAACACTGGTTGGGTGGGTTGAATAATATGGATTTAGACGTAGATGGAATAATATGGATTTAAAATGAAGGACAACTCCGCCTATCCCCAATCCAACGGTTAATATACCATAGGCTCATAGACCATTTGATAAATGTTTTACTCAGTGGGAAAGGATTCAAGTTTTACCACCTGGCGAAGTGTTGTTCGTCTTGCCAATAGAGCAAGAAACTATTGCTGATGGATTCGCGAAGAAAAACAGCAGCGATGGACTTACCCCATCTATTTTCCCCAATCCACTGGTTACTCGGTTGTTTTCCACATGTTCACACTAGACCAAATGTTTGAGTTCAATTTTCTATTGGTTCATGTACTCAATGGTCTGCCTGGACCTGATTCAAATTTTACCACCCGGCAGTAAAGACAAAAATAAAAACGAGCAGGGTGGGACACCCTAGAACCACCTACCTGGCGAAATTTGATACAAATTTAAATGCACAATGTAAATACATGTACATATGCAAATACATTTTGTAGTTGCATTGACATAATTATTCATGTACATATCCATAAACGTATTCAGTTTCATCTTCTGTTTCATATTCATGTGCATGTTCGAATACGCAATCATTTTCATCCTCTATACATACATATTTTTACATTCTCACTTATCTACATGTACATATAAGTGTATCTACATTTACAAAGACATTAGCAGACATTAGCATGAGGATATACATATACATTTAGATACATGGAGAATGGAGATGTGGCGTGGTAGGTGCTATGCAGCATCAAGGCGTGTCAATTGAGTTCCAAATGTTTGTCGTGGTCTCGTTCCTCAGGAGAGCGAGAGGAAACTCCAGCGGCTGAAATTAGCTGGATGACAATACACTGGACTGAAGGATCAGGTGCTGAAAGGTGGACGAGTGAAAGAGAGTCTGTTGTGCCACTGCAATTGGTGGTTTTCTTTTGCCTCCACAGAAGAAATCCACTGCAAAGTCGGTTTGCCGAAGCTGTGGGGAGAGAGGTTTACTTACCAGTCAGCG
>Ga0126337_10002769_pt1 | contig 11231 bp, 6 predicted proteins | sample DipCmetagenome_FD_92527 | JGI IMG/M metagenome (GOLD analysis project Ga0126337, IMG submission 92527) | Coral microbial communities from La Bocana,Puerto Morelos, Mexico - Diploria C A metagenome | ecosystem: Host-associated > Invertebrates > Cnidaria > Coral | place: La Bocana,Puerto Morelos... | reverse complement strand
TTACAATAGTCTTACCTGCGTGTACAATTGTAGGTCATCGCTGTGAACTATAGTTTTAGCAGCCTGAAATTATCAGTAGGACTTCAGAAGAAGACAGTTACTACAGTCTTTTTTTGTAAGATGCACACAATTTGCGTTTGGGAAATTTTGAAATTTTTTATGTAAATCCTGAACTGTTAGTAAGCGTTTACAATGAAGTTCTTCAGAATTTTCCCAAACTTTAGACACAATTGTTTGCATGTAAGACTATGCAAAAATAAGAAGCAACAGTTTTCTATACGTTAATATTTATAACATAACTAGAAAAGAAAAGCCAATATATCAGTGTTCCAATATAGATATGTGAGTCTTAATCCTCATAAACATAATATTATTTTTACCAGATGGAGTTATAAAAGTCTGGGATTATTCAACTGGTGAACCTGGAAAGCTGCTTCGCTCAGTTCGAGAACACGATGGCTGGGTAACAAGTTTCTTATTCTGGTTAGTGAAGTGTAATCTAAAACATGAAGTTGGTGTTTGGTCAAGATTTTTGAGCTCACCTGGCTTGGAGGTGCACGTTTGAGCTCTGATGATTGTCTTTTGGTTGTTTTCTTAAGTAAGAAACTTTCTCTGACAGTGCCTCTCCACCTAGCCTGTGTAACAGTCTTTTCCGTTTCCTTTCAGGCAAGCAGGAGTTGAGCGAGAGCACAGGGACTGAGGTAACAAAAAATTAGTGGCTCCCCCTGTTACTCTTTTTGTTCTCGCTCCATGCATTTGCACGACTTCCCATTGGCTCTTGCTTTCTCCCACTAAGAGGAAACGGAAAAGACTGCTATGCAGGCTACTCTCCATTCAGAAGTATAAGAAAGATCCACAGAATCATCATAACTCACTACAAATGAGTTGTCCAAAAGTTTTTTTGGGATGGCATGTACAATATTACTAACCAAATTAAAAATAATGTAATTAAAATAGCCTGTAAAACATGGCTTGCGTTAAAAGCTGAGATACACAAGGAATGTTTAAACAGCGATTACAGTAGAACTTCTTCAAAATGGCCACCTTGGGGATAGAGGAAAGTGGTGGTTTTAGAGAGGTGGACATAATGAGGAGGTTAGAGATGTAGTATAACACCATTTTTGGGGGATTTGCAACATTCTTATTTTTAAAAGTGCTGATTGTAGCATAAAAATAACTAACCATCTACCAGTCTTTATTTATTTATTTATAGTCATTAAATTACTAGTCATTATAGAGAGGTTATTTTGCAAGTCAGAATATGTTTTGGTGACTGTTGCCATTGTTAAGAGATGGGCATTGTAGAGAGGTTAAAATAGGACTTTCTGCCTGGACTCTAAAAAGTGCCTGTTGTTGAGAGGTGACCATTGTCGATAAGTGGCCACTACTGGAGGTTCTACTATGCGGTAGTAACAAAGTTGATGCTTCATGTCAACAGGGCTGATGCAAAGCTACTGTTTTCAGCAGCAAATGATGGAACTATTATTGCCTGGGGTTCTGGTGGTGCAGTACATGATAGGATTCCAGTGAGTTATTGAAATTTTGTTTTAAAGTATTTGTGATGTCTTTCTTTTTCATGTTTAACTAAGTGTAGAAGCCATATGGAGCTGAACAGATTTTATTCAACTTGATTGATGAAATAGCTTTGTTGACCTCCATTAGTGCAGACTGGATCGTCTCTTGCTTCTCATGAAACACTATACCTATTCATGTAAGGTTTTTCTAAAAACCCCAATTATATTTCTGAACTTCAACCCAAACTACAAATGCAGTGGAAAATTGAACATTGTTCACTGACTTGATTTTGTAATTCTTCCCCTTAATATAGTTTTTTTTAAGTAGCCTAAAGTTGTAAGCATTTTTATTGTTAGTAACATAAGTGATCATATTGTACTGTGTTGCATTGTACATGTAAGTAATATAATAAATCATATTGAATACGAAGTATTAAATTAAATTAATGTAAGTGTATGTATTAGTCTTGTAAGTAGTGTACTAGGTAGCTGTGTAAGTATTGTAACCAGTGCGTGTAATAAAAAAGAGAAAAAAATATGATTATCCAAACTGTTGATAGAAGATACATGTAATAAATTTATTCTGCTGTTGTATCATTTGGGGCCAGTGGTATTCCACATGGGCCATATTGCCTGTGCAAAACAAACATGGCTGCATATTTGTTGGGAATAAAGTGTTGTGTTCTCAAAAGCTATTGTACCTCTGATGGTTCCCAGCCGGTCAACAAAATTCTTATTCCCTGGAATTAACAGATTCTCTACTGATAAGTAATATTATTGATATGTTTAGCAGTCAGAACTCTTTGTGACTATCTGTCACTGTGGCACATGAAATTTTAGTTAACTACATGTACATCTACACCTAAGAAAATACTGAGTTTACACAAAATTTACATTTATGGTGAAAAGTTGTAATTACATGAAAAACATCAAACTGAAAGACATACCAGTAAAAATATAAAATATTTTCCCCTTAGATTGGTTCTCCAGTGTATTGTATGTCATGGAATACAAGAAGAAATCAAATAGTTGCTGCTGTGGATTCGACAGTGCAGGTGTTTAACATGAGGGATCCAGGTAACTTGTTCAAGGTCTGCATTAATATATATCAAGTGTAGGGGTTCAAGCATTGTGTTGTGTTCTTGGGTCTGACACTCAAACTTGTTCCCAGGCTCTCTCTCTCGTCTGCCTCCCTAATGTTAGGAGAATAGATCCTGATTGCAGCTGGTCACATAGCTACCCAAAATCTCAGTGGTAAAAGAAATTTGTTGGGTGGGAGTGGCGGTAGTCTCCTTCGCAACCGCTCAAGTGGGAGTCATGCAATATTCTCTGTTGGGGAGTGTTGTGTGACTCCAGCCTGAGCGGCTCCAAAGGAGACTAGAGGGGTGGTAGAGTGCTTTGATTGTTAGTAAATTCCTGTGATAAACTTTGAGTCAATTTGTGTTATATCCTTGAGCAGTAGCTAAAAACTATCCTATTTATCAGAGTTTGAAGTCAAATTTTACCAATGATGCATGCTACTTATTTGTTGACTCTACCCTGGTGGAAAGGTTTGTGTCACAGGTGGTCAGATGACCAGCCACAACCAGGGTTTTGCTCTAAACGATGAGGGAGGCAGAGGAGATAGAGCCTAGGAAAGAGGTTGCCTGACACTTAAACTATCACAGTATCTCTCCCCTTCTAAGTGTATAACTGGGTACCAGCTAATGAAGTGCTGGGTTAGACCGACAATGGACTTGCATCCCTTTTGGAATTAATCTTCAGTTTACTCTGGACACTCTTATGTCTTCTCAGACTAGGTTACAGTTTGAATGTTAAAACTGAGCTTTCTAACTTTGCTAAGAAGTTATGTCTGCATATAAATGCTATAGATTGTTATGTGATTGGATAGATAATTTTTTTCTTATTGTGTTTTCAGGAAGAGAAATGGGGCATGTGATTGACACAAGAGGTACACCATTTAATATGACTAGAAATAGTGTTCACTATACAATGCAGCTGCCCCCGCTTTTGATATCCTGTTTATTGGATGTGTATTGAATATAAAGATTGCGTATGGAACAACGTTTGAAGCCTTTTATTGACCTTCAAATGCTGCAAGATGCTGCTAGAAGATGAAGTAACAAAGGTTGCAAGTACCCGAGACCACCGTGCATGCCTAGTGTCATCAAATTGAGAATGCTTCGCCCATTACAAACACATTTCTTACTTTTTCAACAAATATTCTTTGTCCTTGTATGTATACACCCGGGGACTCCTAGGGTGCCTCCTCGGGTTTTGGCTTCTGGGCCAAAACCCTGCGGGGGCAATTATGGTTTCTTTTCCAATTTGTAGCTGTTAGGAATTTATAAGATCAACAAAGCTACTGATCATAGCAACTCATACTTGTTTTTTTTTTTTTCATTTCAGCCCATGTCTGCAGAGAGCATTCTGATATCGTCAAGTGTGTTGTTTGTTATGAGTCAAGAGTTTACAGTGGAGGGTAAGAGATTTAGTACAAGTCACAAAGATGCATGATATACAATTAGGTTGTGTGATCTCCAACTAGAAGAAGCCTCGTAATCTAAAGGGTATTAAATCTTGTTTAACCCATTGATGCCTGTGCCACTCATAACTGCTTGTGACAAGCATTGGCCTTTGTTCTGACGTCATCACCTTTGAGCAAAATTGGTATCCTTTACACTCAAGCTCTGCAGGGAGGAAAGCTCTTTTCAATGATTCCCAGATTAGAGTGATTGGGTCAATTGAGCATAAAATATGGCCAAAAATGCTTGGCAATTGGAGTGAAAATCTTTCTTGGGAATTCTCTATGCAAGCCCAATAGTAGGTCAACAACTGTAGCAGAAAGATAAGAAAAGGAGAAAAAGGAAACGCAAAAAAGCCTGAAGAGGTAGGTCCCGTAATTACTAGCTAGTCTTCTTGCCCTAAAATTGCCTGGTCCTTGACTTTTGATTTGAGCAAATGACCTAGTAAAAGTTCCATAAAACGCAATGCTAGTGGAAAGAAAGGTATGCTGTCATGTTGTAAATACCTTTTTGAGTAGATTGGACCTAATATAGCATATATCCATGCTGAAAATGTCCAAAAAGCTCTTGGTGTCAGTGGGTTAAGGAAGCAAAACTCTCGCGTTATTCTTGTACATTGCAGGTACGATCAGAAGTTTATTGTCTATGATTTAACTTTTTCATACAAAGGGAACAAGAGTTTATCAGTTGTAACAAAGTAAGAATTTGAAACTTGCACTGGAAATTGTAGTACATGTCAAATATTTGTCAAATAATAATAACAATAAACTTTATTATTGTGTCAAAACGTTCTGGATACTGTAAACAGTGAGCTAATATTTATTGTGGACATCCAATACTTAAAATATTCCAATCAATAAAGACACTGGAAATAATTAAGTAATTAATTACAGCATAAAAAAGACTAATGCTGATTAGAATGATTAAAAATTTAATTTATTTCATCAGGTTCTTTGTTCTTAGCCAACTTTTAAATTTGTTAAGGGTTTCTGGACTTTCAAATGTCTTTGCTCAGCTTTGACCACAGTTTATGCCCATGATATATAGCTTATTAGGCTGTGTTTGTCTTGAGTTACCATGTTGAACCAGGGGCATGGTGAAGTCAGCATTTCCCAGAGCGTAACAGCTTACATCTCTACTGTGGTATCTGAAAATCTTTACATCTGAATACAACACCTGTAGCTAGCAGGTGACAAACTATCCAAGTGCTAAACCTCATTATATTAATTTTTTAGGGTCAATAAAGCTCATGATGCCGGGATAATCTGCATGTGTCTTGTACATGACTCGGACAATAACACTTGGTAAGTATTGTTAGCCAAACATTAGTCTTGTAGCCTTCTTAGAGAACTAGGTCATTAAAAGACAGCTTAATTTAAGAGATTAATATATCATGCAGAAAACAAATAAAATAGTAAGTTATGTTTCTTATAAAATATTTTTTAGGGTGTTAACAGGTGCATTTGACAAAGTTGTGAAAGTTTGGTCTCAAGATGGACAAGTTATGCACAAGTTTGAAGGCTTCAGGTATATCACTTAAAACTACAATTTGAAATCTCATTCTTTCAACAATTGTCAGAACAAAAACCCAAGTACTGTAAAAGTACTGTAAATAATGAGCTACATTCTTTATTGCCAGTTGTCTGCCGAGCTAGTGTACATTTGTAGGTTTTATATCTTCTAACCTGAGCAATAAAACCAATAGTGCTGGGCTAGTCATACATGCATGAAACTCTTACTTCTGTCACGCTTAAGAACTGTGTTAAGAACTGCTGGTAAGAAAAAAATATCTCTCTGGCATAATTGAAACTCAAGGCTCAAAAAATAAAAAGGCTTGAGTATTATATACCAGACAGCAATTTTTCAAGCCCTGCCTGCAGGAACCTCTGTTTTTTCTGTCCTTTACATTGGTGTAGGGCTTCATTTTAGTATTAGTGAAAGTGTTGCGAAGCTGCTAATTGACATTAGTGAATCCATTTGGAACTGTCAACAGTGGTGCAGTAACAGGAGTGTGTTATGTCAGACCTATCAAGACAATATGGGTGGCAGCTGGGACTGCTGAAGCTGCTATGTATGATCCCAAATCAGGAGAAAATGTAAGTTCTTAAGTTGTAAGTTATTTTCCATTCCAGTGTTACCAGTAGTAACCATATGGCAGATAATCATGATGTCTGGGACATATGCAAAAAAGAGAATGCTTGATGTCAATTAGAACAGAAATTGTGTACAAATATTTGACTCTTCAGTGTAATCAAACTGACAATAAGACTTGAAGTTGGTGTCAGCACTAGTTAAGCACCCATCAGAGAGCATTAGGAAAGGATCATAACAACATTAACTTTCCCATTTGAAAAATGCTAACATTCTGACAATACACCCTATGCTTATCCAGCAAGCACTTGGTCTTACTAAAAGCACTGCTTATGCACTGATTATTTTCAAATAAATATTTAACTTGACAAAATACGTGGTTCCTATTCATGCATGTAACCTCTTTACACCCCGTCAGTGTGGGACTACAGCCGATTGCAAGTCATACTTAAATAAGCAACTCCCACTCAGTCAAAGAGTGTATTAACTTTATGCGTATGTTTGTGAGACAAATGAGAGCCCATTATTAAGCTCTAGACTACTGTTCCAATGCCTATGGTACAGCCAACAAAAATGCATGCGTAAGAACTTCTTTTTGCTTCCGCAAGCCAGCAACTTCTTGCAGATCACTTACGCTTGGATCCCAAGAGGAACGGTTAAAAGTTAAAACCGAAATTTGAAATGGAAGAACTTATTTGGGCTAACAACCTAATTTCAGAAGTTTTCAAATAGATTTGACTACCAACACAGCATTGCAAATAGATCTCTGATGGTTTAACTAGCAGCAACTTCTTGCGCCCTCTTGCGGCCTTCAGTAAACCCCCAAAACAGAACATTTTTACATCTTATAAATAATAATAAATAAATATTTATATACATGCAGCACCTATCCATGCCTGCTCTAGGTGCTTTACATGGTGGCTTGTGTGTTCTTGCGGTGCAAGAACTTCTTGCCCGTGCATTATTTTAGGTCTTTACCGTATTACTATATATTTATTAGTGTGGCTTAAGGTGTTATGCTACATGACTGCTGTCAAATTTAACTACCATTAGCTACAAGACAGTGTACTAAGGTTTGTATTGGTTTCAGGTGTCAGACTTTATAGGAACTTTTCAAAATGAAGACGGCACTGGGTGAGTGAAATTTATTATTTATAAGAGATGTGTATGACATATTTGTTGCTTTAGTCAGCAATATACTTGTAAAGGTGAAGATTTAATTAGTGATTCTCTGTGACTGTTATTTAGTATATCTATGATGCTAATTTTCGGATTTTCCAAATTAAAATGGTCAAGAGATAGCCAATCCCCTGGGGGGGTACTCCCATATGGAATGGACAGGGATGCTCATCGGAAATTTCGAATTTAACTCCTAAAAGAGACCAATCCGGGAGTGGCCAAAGCTTATGCAGACCCCTAAAAGAGACCAGTTTATATGAATTGAGTAAATATAAAGAATGAAAGTTATTTCTGTTTTGTTATTTCTTCATGTGCAACCCTTAACGAGACCTTGATGGCTAAAAATAATGACATGTTGCCCAGAACACCCTAAGCGAGACCAAAATCAGAAATTTACACTCCTAAGCAAGACAATGAGCATCCCCGTCCATTCCATATGGGATTCTCCCCCCCCCTGGCCGATCCTAGGCCTGGGGTGCAAGTTTTAGTTACTGTATGTACACACATCATCTTATAGGTAGCTTTATCCATGTTTTCATCCATCACTATAACATCTAAGTAACTGTGGGAGAACTGAATACTATAGCTAGAGTGTAGGGCCTATGTTGTGTTTACATGCATGTAATGTTTTTTTTTTTTTTTGCCTCATCTCCATCACTGTATTATCAGCATTCCACTGGTAATGTTTTACTACGTCTCTGACTTGGGACACGTCATAGGTAAGTACTGTTCAATTCTTATGTGTTGCATTACATGAGGTGCTTTTTCCATCAACCTGCAAAACAATGTTGGTTCCAGAAAACATCAGTTCCCACACCAAGGAAGCTTATTATAAGTGTATTATTTAGAAATTCCAAGTGAGGAGGAGTCTGACATAAGCAAACATTTAAAGGAAACTTGAAGCAAAACTGAAATTTCCAGAGGGATGGAAGAGGTGGAGTTTAAATCAAATAACTCTAGGGGCAGGTATATTTTCTGGAACAACCCATTAGAGAAAATCACAACAGATTCTTAAAACCTGTGCATTAGTTGTATTAGCTAATTGGGATAAACAGCTTTATTATGTGACTAAGTTAGTTTAGAGGGCCAATAATTAAAATCAACCAATCAGATTGGTTCATTACCAGTCCGATATTCACTAAATATAAGACCAGGCAATACTGTCCCAAATGATCCCAGAGGATCACTCTTGAAGATTTTCTGGTAGTTTAAGTTGAGTAATAAATCCTGTAATAACCAGCATGTTCAGGACCATACTGGAATAATAGAGCAGTTGTGTTTAGAAGTGCAATTTCAATGTCTGTCAAGGCAATGACAACATGGCTACATATAGTCGGTTAATACGGCCACCCCGTTAAGATGGCCATATTTTCATGGCCTGTTGGTAACTGTTTCAATGTGGTTCCACTGTACAAAAAACTTTCCTTGCTCAACCTATGTTTAGATCATAGATTTAGCCACAAATGAAGTTTACAGTCACCATTTAATGTTGAATGCAAATAATCTTGGTATAGGGGTCACTCTCCCAGCCAGCCCAAGTGCTTAGATACATGTAGAGTGCCTCAATCTTCTATGTAAAATTTTAGGAACCAACAGCAGACGGCATTTAATTACATGGAAATACAATTCATCTGGTTGTTTGACAACGTTAAAGAACAAGTGTGCTATGGAGTCTCTTACCTACAGTAAGTTGTAATCTATGGCTTCCGCTTTTAAGATGTGTGGCCTGTGTCCCAATACCCTTACCTTTTAAGACCCAACTCTGTGATTTTTCCTTCTCTATTTGATACCCTATCAAAGACTTGACCCGTAAAAAACAATACCCTCTTTCAGACCTGCCCTGTTATTAGTTCCCTAGTTCAGACCAGCATTGAAGGCAATGCATATGTGCATTTATTTGGTGGGATAGTTCTTCTGAAAACATACCTATACTGGTCATTCAAGACTAGAGTGCAAAACCCATACCCTATTTGAGGCTGGTGCCCCAAGCAGCCTAAATCGATACCTAAGTTATGACCTAAACGGCTGAAAACCATACTCTTTGGGACTGCGCATGCCTATGTACCCATATCAAGGTTGTACATCCCCACCCTAGGCTTTTAGTGCATGGACGTTTTGTTAAGACTCTTTGTAGACATGTTATTTTTTGGACAATTTGGTAGTTCAGTTTTTATTGCTTTGTTATAGCCCGTAAGGTGCCTCTGTTGATCTTCAGTGGAGGAAGCAGTGGCCACGTGTCAAAATGGGAAAGATTACAATCAAATAACTTCATGTACAGGTAATGTTGTGTCAAACAATATACATGTAGCAGTTATATATATTAGACTGGATAGTTCAGAAAATAGCACTAGCATGTACATGTACCTCCCCCACCTGACCCCTGACCACTCTGGAAATTCCAATTACACTGAAAGCTTAATACATCTCTTTAGACTTTTTGGTCCTGCAGGTTTGGTTATGTACTGATCATAATGCGGTGATGATATGAAACTGTGCACACTTTGTGCTTAGAAATACTGTAACACAGACAGTTGTGTGTTTTAATTGTAACAGACAGGAGATGCTTTTGCAAAGCGAGGCCAAGTCCCGGTTAGCAGCCCAGATTGCTGCTAAGTATGATTGGCGCAGTCCAAACAGGCATGCTACTGGTGATAACAGGCCAAAACCATCATTTCTTAACACTATCAACCAGGTAAACTATCCCCTTACAATTTTTCTAACTTGTTGAAAAAAGCATTTGCAGGCGTCAACTATAAAATTCAATTATAAGTATTCTAGTGGTTAGATGCTTTTTGGCTGATATCTAGCGGCCAATATTACAAAGTCGTATTGAGATTGAGAGTTGAGTTTTACGTTGTACACGACAAAGCGAACAGCTACAGACTTTGTATTCTACCTCCTCTTGAAACTAATCTTTTATTTGAAGTAAACTGCAACTTTATGAAAAAATATATAAAATGTGAGTTTTATACTTCCACTAGTTGTTATTTTTTGTTTTTTGTTTTTTTTGTTTTTCAGATGTCGTATGCTTCTGAACATACCAGTAACATTGCTCTACTGAGATCAATTTTTGTAGAGAACCTTGACTTATTAGTGGTAGCATCAGAAGATAATAACATTTGTAAGTACACTTTACTTGCTGTGTTCACAATTTGTCTTCTTACACGCAGCGGTTTTGTGATTACTCTTGTAAAACCGAACCTGTTTAATCGCAACAAATAGGACTAATTGAAAGGACCAATCAGAACGCAAAGCAAAACTATGTAACCAGTGGCAAAGGCGCGAAAAGCAAGTAACAGGTGCCAAGGTTAAGAAAAACGTGAAACCCGTACCAGGATTCATGACGCGGGGCGCGAAAACATGAAGCCCATGCAAATTGCAGGACCATGTAACGTGCCAGGGAAGGGAAGGTGCGAGAAAAAACACCAATAAGTTCCGGTCTACACCATGCCGGGGAAATTTGAAAACGGAGGATTCACTCTGAAAACGCATCAAATGTTTTCCGTCAACTCTACACTCTATACTACAACAGTCGGGGTTTAGAACCACCTTAAATTTTCAAAACTTTAAGGTGGCTCTGAACCCCATATACAGATATTTTTAAAACTTTGCCAAAAGCTGCATCTTATTCTGCTAATCAAAATTTGATAACGTAAAAGATTCACTGTGTCGTTTTTGAATTACAAGCCCTTAAAGCTACAATTAAGGGTAGATGGTTTGAACCCAGGAGTATCAATAGTTCGTATACGGTGTGATCGTCTGGGTGAGGGTAGTTCTGAAACGAACTGTTGTTAGTGACTGATGTTTCAGGTTGTCGAAACGTCAGTCACTAACAACAGTTCTTTTCAGATGGCAACCTATCGTGTCGCGAAAATGATAACAATGTGTTTGATACCTGATCATAGCATCAATTGAAAAAGAG
>Ga0126337_10002767_pt1 | contig 11231 bp, 8 predicted proteins | sample DipCmetagenome_FD_92527 | JGI IMG/M metagenome (GOLD analysis project Ga0126337, IMG submission 92527) | Coral microbial communities from La Bocana,Puerto Morelos, Mexico - Diploria C A metagenome | ecosystem: Host-associated > Invertebrates > Cnidaria > Coral | place: La Bocana,Puerto Morelos... | reverse complement strand
TATTTTTGGTGGTTTCGTCCATGTTGCAAATATATATACATCCCCTTATCATTTTTTTGTCGTCTTTGTAACAAGTTGCAATAGAATGAGCAATGATTATATTTCGAGTTTAGATTAAGTTCACTTTTTCACATAGTTAAAAAACCCTACCATCAAGGATACGCCAGTATTACAACCCTACCATCAAGGGTACACCAGTATTACAACACTACTATCAGGTATATACCAGTATTTTTAAAACTATCATCAGGTATATACCAGTATTATAACACTACCATCAGGTATATAACAGTATTATGGCACTATCAGAATGTGTCAACTGGGGTAAATTCGGTTTTAACGGACTAAATAATCCGTTTTTTAAGAGAAAAGAGACAAAACAAAAATTAAGGTCTATATAAATTTATTTACATTGATGAGCTGTGTTTACTTTACTTTGTCTTTAAAAAACTGATACAGGTCTGCACAACCTCCGATATGTAAGCACTATTCATTAAGTTAGCAAATACAGAAAATACTAAATTTTCTTAACATTTTCCGATACGAAGATAAAATATTGTTTAGTGCTAGCCTTGACCTGTCCAACACCCAGACGTCGGTGTCATACTTATTTTATAATTGCTAATAAGCTACAAGGCGAAGTTTCACTCGATTGTGATGTCTGATTTTCACCTCATTGTACTATTTCCATTTATAACACTATCTAGAATTTTCTGCCAAGAGTAGCAAGCCTTTCATTTTCTGCTAAGAATCTGCACAATGTTCATCTGATGTTCCTTTGCACGAAGACGAAGCGAAGCAATGCTGGAGACGCGGGTTGTCTCCCTTGCTAATCCACCAGAGTGCTCCGGTAGGCCCCCTTCTTCAAGTCGGAAAGGAGGGGCTATAAAACACGTGCCCCCTGTCGGAGGTAGCATGCTACATGAACACGGACATTCTCGAGGGTCGGGGCATGGGGGGCGTACTACACCCGGAACTGCGGGGCGATAACACTGTAATGAATGGGGAGACGCTTGGTAAAACGAGGAGCAAATGTCGCGGGTACTGCCATGTCCTAGGCCCGTGGGAAACGTTACCGGGTACGAACTGCTGGGGGAAAACGGCTCCTGGTGTAACCACGGGTAGACCATGCCATGCCCTGGGGGAACGGCTCCAAATGCACACAGCTTTTCACGTTTCCGCCATTTCGCTCGTCTGTTCTGAAACCAGACCTAGAAGGAAATAGGAAATGAATTTAAAAAAAAATTTTAACTCTCGCTTTCTCCTTTTTTCCATTCTTTGCTTGAACATACATTTAAACAACACCTCACCTCATTCATTACATTTCCTTTTGACAAATAAATGTTGAACACGTTAAATATCGAAATAATGCATTCCTAATCATAAAAATAACATACATTGTGAATTGAATATACTTTACGGCCAGACTTCAAGACTCAACTTAGTTTCGTATTTCCGACATTTCTTTAAAATCTACCGACACCAAAATCAATACAAACTTAATTATCTCAACACAAAGCATACGTGTTAAATAAACTAGTTAAAATCGCTCAAACCATTTTCGCATGTTTTGATGTCCGAACAACGACAATTCGTTTATTTTAACGGCTTGTGCTCTTGGAATTATCAGTTGTCTTTATTTCATAAAAGCAAATTTAAAATAATAAAAAAGCACTCCTAAATGGAAGACGATGAAAACACTTTCGACAGGTAGGGATCGGTTTATTATTGCCATGTTCTTTCTCCAGAAAAAGGGCAACAGTAAAGCTGTGAAATTGTTTTAAATCCATCAAATATGATTACGAGAAGCAGTAAGCATGACTTAGTCAATTGGCAATTTAGCTTAAACTTACAACGCTTATTAACGCCACTGAACTCGTTCAAAGGTGGCATTAAAATGCTGATAAAAATCGCCAGTTGCAGACAGAGCAGACCAAGAAAATTTGACCACTGCGTAGCAATTGTCATGTGTTGTTTCTTGATTTTAAGCCAAGTTGTACATTATTTTTACCTGGATTCTCGCTTCTGTTAAGCCAAGTTTTGAAGCTAATTCTTCCCGTGCAAATACGTCGGGATACGGCGCCTTATCGAATGCTCTTTCAAGTTCTTCAAGTTGATATTGACTGAATGTTGTTCGGTAACGAGTCTTTTTCTTTTTCGCTGTGGCTGAAGCATCATCAGTAGGAGAATTGACTTCTTCGTCTCCATCTCCGGTGATCTGTTCGTTTGTCTTGTCTTGAACGTTACTTTCAGCTGTTATAGGTAAGAGAACGATAAAAAATTGCATCAGACGGAACAAAATTAAAACTACTATAGGTAGAGCAGTGTTTTTTTAATGGCAATTCAGGAATTACCTCAAAGCAGCCAAATCATTCTTTAACTATTTCGTTACCTTTTTATTGCCCTAATATGACTAAATCTCGTTTTTATCTCACAGAGAAATTTCTACTGAGCCGAGTGGCTATGAAAATATATCTGTGCTTTTACTAAATCTGTTAAGCTGACCTCAAATAAGACAAATTTTACACCTTCCTACATCCTAACTCTTTGCGAGATAACAAATTGGAAAGCACAACAGTGAAATTCAACTCTCCTCTATATGGGAAAGTTAAGCTACCATTATAGCAAGCCCCCAGTTAACAAGCTTAATAGCCATTCCAGTAAAAAACGAACCGGGATTTAAATTCATCGTCAGCCACCGTGAATTCAGCACAGTTCCAAACCACTTTTCTCGATCGGAGCCGATTAACTGCCTCAAACAGATGGAGAAAATAGTTCTTATAGGTTTAGCAGGCAGGCTGTCTGTTGCGTGATGGACAAAACTTCTAAAGTTTCAAGGGCTTTATTTCAATATTAGCGTCCGCCCAATGAAACTGCTTGTTTCGGCTCAATAGATATATACTTTAATTTTGCATACTCCGGGTTCTTTCTTTGCCATATTGTCGACGCGATTGCGTTTGTGTCGCCCTTTTGTTTCAGACTAAAGAAAACAACTGCAAAAAGGGGCAATTTATTAATCATTTGTTTTGTTTACTGGAAACGCCGAGACTCAGTAGGCAGGCCACAAAGTCATTTTATTTCAGTTCGTTAAGGTTCGCGCGAATTGCGAAGCGGCACGCGTGAAAATAAGTCCCATCGAGATGTTATTCAAATAGCTCGACTTTTGTATAGCAACCAGAAAGTAATAAGTATTCTTTCATACAAATTGATGTAAATTGAATTGAATATCAGCAGTTATTAGGGTCAAGATGGTGACAGCTGGTGCAAAACGCTGGAGTTGAGTGATAAAGTTTGAAGCCAGAAATAAACTAAGTTTACGAAATGCCACGCTAATTTTCCCTGTGTTATGTTTTAGTGTCGCCATCTCTTTTATCCCATCTGTCTTTTTTCGCTGGGGTCACCTTTTACTTAAACTCTAATATAACTTTTTCATTCTTAACATTTTGGTCCCCGCTCAGCCGAGACAAAAGTTGTCCAACTTCGCTGAAAAAGAAGCGGTGAATAAATTAGCGAAATGTTAATATACGATTTCTCGGCATCGCATCTTTTCAACCAATACAATTTTACGAAAGAAAGCATCGATCTTGAACAATCTAAAATCGACCTTAATTTTTTTGTCCACCTCGAATACAAAAAAAAACGTTTAATAAAATTGCATCACTAAGAGATAAAATAAGTATAAACTCGATTAAAAACGGTTCGCGAAGCGAGACACTCAAATTCAACTGATGGTACAATTTGTGCTCCATCCGCGAACTGCTTTCATTAATGCTTTTACACAAAATCGATCTACATGTGCCAAAATCCTATTATATTTCTTGTCAAAAACTCGACGAAGTAATAATAAAATTCTGACGGTCTATAAAATAACAAGCCGCTCGGAAAGTTGGGCAGGATGGTTTTTTAAAATGCGCATGAATTTCGAAGAATAACTATAGTGACTCTGTTTGTGTCCGCCGTGAGTTTTCCCGCTAAATTTGCTCTGTCATACAGTCCGAATATAAAGATTTAACAATGACACGTTTGCTCGAACTTTGCCTAGTCGAGGAGGTAATTTCCTGAACTCTGAGAGCCTCTTTTGTAGAGGGGAAAGCGCAGCTCTTAACATGAGAATCCTTGGATGGCAGTTTTAATATAATTCACGACAAGTTGTACATAATGAAAAGAAAAGAAAAAGCTCTGAAGAAGAATAAACTTAAAAAAGCTACGGATTTTGCTATGAGTCAACGACATCGATGAGTTAAGTTTGCAGTTGAAATTATCATTCTACCTTGAACGTTGATTCAATATTTTAATTTCTTTGAACCAAAAAGAGCAACCTGTCCTGTTATCGTCAATATGCATGTAGTCAGTGCTCTAACAGACAGTCGTTACTAGCACGTTTGTAATTACCTTCGGTTCCTTCTGCTTCCTTCGCATTTTTACTGCTAAGATCTTTGAGCGAAACAGGCTCGCTAGTAAGGCCTAAGATTCCGTTTATGCTATAGGAGACAACGCCAAATCTTTCTTTGGTGGGCACGCTGTCGGTGTTAGAAGTTTCCATTTCGCTTTGCGTCAAGAATACTGTCAGCAGCTTGTTCAAAGAGTACTTCGCATCATAGAAAGCGCTTCGCTTTTTCGTTCATAATGATGCCGGGAGTTTAGTTAGTCGTGCATGAATGGTAGGCCCGCAGGGTGAATTATAACCCTCACACGGTGACCGACTGGCTAAATTAAATTGCTATTATTAGCTAAGGGATTCTTGCTTGGCGGTTTTCTTTTGGGTGAAAGTTCCCTTTTCACAACCAATCAACGCATTTATCCGCGAACACAGTTATTGGCAAAACATTCATTCAAGTAAAATATAATTAGAATTTATTAACATTAATCCCTATCTAGATTAACATAACAATCCTATAGAACTCCAATAAAGACCTAATTATATCAACATTAAACTCCCTTTATGAGATACGAGAAGCGCAATATATAATAAACACTGCTCCAGGCGAAATTCTCTGTTTTGCCTTTCTTTCCTAACTTGGCCATCGTTTAGTGATTAAAAGGCTTCTCCGAAGCAGTCGCTCTATTTCGAAAAAGAAACTTACAGCTACGTTTCGCGACCATTCGTCGGCTTACTAAGCAAACAACTTGGGGAAAAGGAAAATTCGAAATAATGAAATTTACACATTTTTGATGAGAAGTAATTGGTCGTAATTGCCGCCATCTTGCGAGTGTCGGGCGAAAAAATCATTTTAATTAACACTGCCTTTCTTCGCCTGTCAGCCACATCAACAAATATTTTCGAATTTATCAAGCTTTTAGAGTACATCTAAATAACTGCTTGAGTTATCATTGGAGATTTAAGCGTGTTACCGCAAATTGCGCTGCGTTATCAACACACGGCATCACAAAGTTTACACCATTCATATGACCACTTGAAAATGTTTCAAAACGACGGAAACTTCCGAAACACAAGACCGGGTTCCGCGTCCCTGGATCATTAGAAATCACATTTTTCTAGTATCGGACCGCATGAAAATCAGTTAAAAACCGCGGATATTTTCGCTAAGTTTTCGCTACAAATATTTTAGACCCGTGCACAAATTAAGCGATCATGCCATTTCAATTTCCAAGGTTTAATTGGAAACAATCAAATATCACTTTTTAGTTTTGCCAATACTACGGATGTTGAAAAGTTCGTCTCGATTATTTCATTACCGTCTCAGAGAATGGCATCACAAGCGAAAGTGAAATATTCATTTACTTAAAGAAGACGAAATGAAACTTTTAACGAAGATACTACTCTTAAGCACTTGCCTTTGCAAAAAAAGGAAATTAAACCAGGGTAGCTTAAAAGAGATTAATGCAATTAATGCTGTTTATCACGCTCGTCGGGCCGACTTCGTTAGCTCGCGAAAAAACTGTCAGTTTTCAGGAAATTAAAGGAACATGCATCAACGGAAATTCGTTTGGGATTAATAGCCTCAAATTGAATAATTCTGCCGGGCGTTCAAGTGGAATCTTCGAAACAGGAGAGTTGGATCTTCAAGTGCAGTATTTGCGTGTTTTTCAACGGCTTTGTAAGGGGTATTACGCCGGCATCTTCGCAAAGGTTTAGCGCGTATTGTCGAGTTCTTCACCGACCTGTCAAAATCTATTGATATGTAATTAACCTCTTAATTAATATCATCTCCTAATTAGAAATGATTAGGAGAGGCGAGAAGCCGCTCGCGTTAATAAGATGTTCGTTTGAGCAATCGCAGGAAATTATAAACAAACAAAAAAATTCAAGGCAACAACGCCGCAAGATTTCGCTCGGAATTTGAGTGCCGCGCGACCCAGCCTTATGAAGCAAACAATCTCAAGACTATTTGCCGACGATATCTTGAGGTATTTCCGAAGTTAAACTCGCTAACTTCTGTGCATTTGAAGTGGACACTTATTATTTCATGGACTAATTACTGTTGGCACTAATTAGTCTGTCTAAAGTGCGACAAATTAATTGTTTCAATTGAAAATCTTTTATCCGACTAATTCTTCTTCAAGCGTGACCGCTTGCCTAAGGTTATAACAAAGTGTGTTTTTAATAACTTGCACCGTTGGAAAAACTGAGCGGTCAAAACTGCTTCATAAACTAAGAATCATTTGTTGTCAGTAATAGGTGATAGTATTTTCCACTATCTTGTTATGTTTCCGATACATATTCCGTTTTCGCGCGCTTCAAACACAAGTTCGTAGTCAAATGGTGTGTCATTAAAAAAAAACTTGTATACTTTATAGCTTGCCTCGTCTTTTCTCAACTTCGGTCTTCTCAGTAGTTTAGTATACAGCAGTGAAATTATATGCTAATTAAAATGCACTTCCTTCAATATAACGATTGCTTTGACTCTGGTATAAGAAAACACCGAGAAGCTTAAGGGTTTTTTGAATCGAAAAGCAATTAAATACTGTGACCTTATTTCAATTAAATGAGTCGCTGGAATGGAATGTGACATGAACAGCCAAATGAGTAATCGATCTCAAAAGCCGATTTCAACTCACCTGTATGAAATGTTTTGAAAGGTGGTAGATTTCATAAGTCGACCTTTTCTAAGATTAACCACATATCTGCACGTAGAGTGGATTTTTCGCTGAAGTTCTTTTAGCACCCAGTAAAACAGTTCTAGAAAAGGGTCAGTATCTAACTTGAATAAGTACTATCATATCGTATTATATTTCGGACAGTGCGGTCCGCTTCTCAGACTGAACTTGAAATATTCTCTTTCCTCCAGGGCGAAATAAATAATACTAAAAAAATATTTACCTTTTCTCGGGGTTTGCATTTAAGATACATATCATTTTTTAGATATTTGTTTTTGTTTTGTTTGATTTTTTTTTTCATCACTTTATGATCGATTCACGCCGGCGCGCTTGACCTCTGAGCTTTTCGGCTCGCCACTCCTACGCACGCGCAGGACAGGACAGCTTACCAATATTGCAAGCTCCTTACCCGTGTTTCAACGAACGTCTTTATTAGTTACAAATCAAAGCAACTATTTTGGTTTGAAAACAAAGCGCATCCATTACTCATGTTTCGAAAATAACATTTCTCTAAAGAAGAGTCCGTTGCTTGAAACAGTAGTTTTGTTAACCTAAGGTAATGTTGCGATGTTTTCTTCTTGGAAAGGCTGGCGCCTTGTATATGAATGATATCGAAACAAAAATGAATCTGATAATTCTCTTGATATCTTGAAAAATTACGATGATTTTAACATCAGTCTTTTTCAGGTTTGAGAAACACGAGTAGAACTTTGATGGGGCCGCCCTTAGAATACCGAGTTCAAAATAAATAATTATTTAGCAACTAGCCCAAACCACGTATTAGCTAAAAAATGTGTTAATTTAATGAGGATTTACTTATTTCTAGATATTTCAAGAGCTCTGCAAAATGGCTAAATTTTCGCTTTAGATTTCTTAAGAAAGACTGAATGATACAAACTGAGCGAGACTGACTATGAGCAAAATAAACTTCCTAAAGTCCTTTCCAATAATGGCCTGGTCTGGCCTGCTAGGTCGCATGAGGGAGACGGATAAACAAAGAATTAAGCGAAGGTGGACAAGTCTATGAGCAAAAGTGCCCGTGAAATTCTGCAATTAATTTTCACATATTCATCAAACAAGCGGTGGCAATTTGCATTCTAACTTTTGTTATCTATTAGTAAATTTGCCGAATGCCCCCCAAAATTTAGCTTTTTAAGTTTGAATAGTTTTTCACAGGTTAAATGACTAAATATCTCACGTAGAAAATACTTTCTCAGCGGAACTCTACTAAACAAGCTATCACTCTGTTTATAATTAGCCGTTTTCCTGTCAATAAAAAATATGGCTTTTTATCGAGACTATAAATGTTAACAAAGTTTTTCACCCCCTACAAAGAGATCATTTCAGCTATCACTGAATTTGACAGAGTTTAACAAACCGTGCTTTTGATTTGAACATTTTCATTGTGTGAAATGTCACGCTGGGCATTTGCTGTGTAAGTTGAACAGAAAGGCCCATATTGTTAGAAAACGCATCTTCTTGAATGAAAAATAATATAAAACGAAGAAAAAGAGTCGGTAAACCAAAGCTGTTTGGTTAGTTTTACCGAAATTTTACTACGTTTTAAACTAATACAGACGTTTGATTAAAACGTGGAAGTCTCTAATGACAAAACGAATTTTGTGACCTCGCTGTTCCAAACATATTTCTTTTTTTGTTTTTTGTTTTCTGTTTTTTTTTGCAATGAATAGCTTTGTTTCAAGATTTTGTCGAGCAATATGCGTTACCACATACGTTGGCCTAAGGCAAGAAAGGAGATCGATAATTTTAAACAAATTAAGTCTTAGTAAGTAAACAGTACTGTGAAAGCCACTAATGGTTTTACAGAATATTGAATATCTTATCTTTGTATCATACAAACGTTTCAAAATTACAGCATTATCTGTGGATATCAATACGGAAAGTTTTTGAAACAAAAGAGGAGTAATAAAAAATATTTTAAACAAGACATTTGAAAAAATTTCCTATAGTTAAAGAAACCATATTTATTTCATCTCCGATATTGCCAATATTGTAACCAAAATCAAAATAGTGAACTATACCTAAAGGTCAGCCCCTTTTATTGAAAGCTTTGTAACTACACATTCTGTGTGGAGATATAATTGTTTCTCTTAGCAATAGATTACTCACCACACAAAGCATTTTACCGCGTGTTTTACTGTCGAAAATACTGTGGTTGTTTCGCGAAACAAATACTGAACGGGACAAACATTTTAGCCGTTTAAGCGATTTTATTAAAAAGCCATTAAAGCTGGCAAAATATTCTGTTTCTTTATCAAAACAAAAAACACCATATTGTCAACTAATTAATCTTGGCTTCACAATAAAACAACCTTGCGTTGCATTTAGCAACCCTCTGAGGAATAAATAAATTAATTCTTTCGTCGCTTCGCAAGAACAGTTCTTTTAAGTTCTTCAAGTGAATAAAGTTCGTCATTTCTGTTGAAATGAATGCCATAAGGATTAAAGGTGCCATAAAGGTGCATTAATTTTTGAAACTAATCTTCAAGAAGCCAGTGTTAATTGCGTGAATTTAACGCAAAATGTGGCAACATCTGGGTAATGTTTGGAATTAGAAAAGGAAGTTATTTCAATTCTAAAATAGCCATTTATCACGGAGACAAAACACAACGCCCTTGTCAAAAGAAAAAGTCACAAATCTTTATCGGTTTTCTTGGTGTTGTCGTACTGATAAAACTAAGTATTTATCTCTCATAGACTGGACGGCTATGGAGGGAGGAGATAATGCCAAATAGATCTTTGTTTTATCTTTATTGTGCATGTCATTTTGATTTTATTAACAGACGGTTCGTGCCAGCAACAAATCTTTCCAATATAGAACTATTCTTTGAAAGCATGATAATATTTTCGGCCAACCATATTTTCTGGCTTTCAAACAAGTTGAAACTAGAGATATTTACCATTAGAGAAACCAATCAGAGAACCCGAAAAATTATCTGTCGATGTTTTTATTAATAGCGTCGCCAGTTATGCATTTATTTTTAATTTTTCGTCTTTTATTTTATTCCGCTCACGGGAAAGAAAAACACAGAATCCGGAAATACGGAAGAAAATGTAATGAGACATGGACGGGTTGAACCGATGAAGCAACAAAATAATGAAGTGCACGAGTTCAGTTTAGGAATATATATTTTTACTTGTTTCTAAAACAGCTTTGCAACAATGTGACCGCGCCTGTTTAAGAGACAACGGTACAGATCATCTTCCACAGTCTCTGTTTTAATTTAAATTATACAGATCATGCATTTCTAGCCATTCCTCTCACGTGCAATATTTGGATAATTGAACACTTGCTAACTTGAAAAGCCACAAAAAAAAGGAATTCCTTTCAAACTGCGTACCTTCATTTTGTCATAAAATGCGCTTTCTGAATTAGATTTCGTTTCTCAAAACTGCAAAGTTGCTGGCTTTTTTCAAAACCTTTTTGCTCCCATCTGTCGAGTAACATTTCATTATCCTAAGTGAATTCATGCAAAGGACACCTAACTGACAAATTCAAATTGAAAATCTTCAATCGAATTTTGAAACTGGAAATCACACTTTTGCGCTAAAGAGTGTTTTCACAGTACGTCACGGCAGCCATATTGGCGTCTAACTGCGCCCATGTTAAGACCGCACTACGCCGTAGAAATTTGAAGACGCTGCGTTATTTCTACAGATAGACCAACCGTACAAACTAATCCGGGCACGAAAACGGTGCTTCGAAAGCTCTTCAAACCGCAGGAGTTTGAAAACACCGGCTTCTAGTTTTAGTGTAAACGAACTGAAAACATTCTTGAACCGTAGTTATGCGAAAAAGTTTATTTCATGCTAACCATGTGGTCTCCCTGACCGAGTTTTCCTTGAACAAAAGTCCATGACCGGTGATGGTTGTTTTAAAATTTATCCAATGTTAAGTGGACTGGCCCAATCCTGTGAGAGTTGAACTCTTTTGTTAACCTTTCATGGTTGTTGTCACTTGAGTAACGCTTTGTGGTACGTCTCCGTCTGTGAAACCACTAGCTCTATATTCGAGTATTTTATCTTGAGTTTTATAATTTTATTTCAATACGCACAGTGTAAATCACTTCTGGACATAGATGGTAAAAGCACTATATAAATAACCATCATTATTATTATTATTATTATTATTATTATTATTATTATTATTA
>Ga0126337_10002765_pt1 | contig 11234 bp, 5 predicted proteins | sample DipCmetagenome_FD_92527 | JGI IMG/M metagenome (GOLD analysis project Ga0126337, IMG submission 92527) | Coral microbial communities from La Bocana,Puerto Morelos, Mexico - Diploria C A metagenome | ecosystem: Host-associated > Invertebrates > Cnidaria > Coral | place: La Bocana,Puerto Morelos... | reverse complement strand
CCCAAAAGGACGCTCAGCATCAGGCAGGGATCCCAAGAAGTCCACAACAGTGAACAATCGCTCCATCTGATATACCATAGAGTCAGGGAAGTCTCGTAGATTAACCATGATTTTGGCATCAGGGGACAGCCACTTTCTGCTCCATTCAATTCTTTCCGACAGTAGCTTGCACATGTCCTGCGCAGTGAAGACCTCCCAGTTAATGGAATCGATGGCGAGATCTATCTCGATGATGGGATTGACCAATTTAAGTTCCCTCATCTTACTCAGGCCTACTGGAGTAGTTTTAGTGTCAGGGATACCGTCTTTTACTGCTTCAATAACTTCAGTGAAGGCAAACAAGTTGCTGACGTCTTCGCCTTTAGCCACGAGCTGACTAATGAAGGTGTCGTCAACGCGTGTCATGTGCGAGAAGGCTGCTACGATAATGAACTTGAATCCACACTTTTGTACCTCGTTGTAAATCTTCCACTTGTTTTCTAGCGTGTGGCCTCTCAGCTGACCCACGGTGCTCTCACGGATTGAATTGTCCAGTACAATCAAGTCCAGGTCTTTCAGTCTAGCTCGTTTGCCTTTTTCTTGGGCAATGCTCTCACCCACCTCTTTTATTACGTCTTCAAATGGCATGTTACACTAGGTTGAAACCTGGAAAATATTACCGGAAAACATACTTAGAGATCAACCGAAATACTGGCTTCCAAGGGATGCTCTAGTAACTCTAGTAAGTTACCTTCTAACAAGACTCACGCCCTCCATCCTCACTTAGTGGACAAATAATTTTGGAAAAAGCACAGTTTGGAAACAAAATATATGATAATTGCAGCGTTTTTCTGATGACCATTAGAAACCTAGAGATGAAGGCCTAAAAACGGAATTGTTGAAACTCCGCCTCTCTAAAAATATCCGGGATCCGTTATTAGGATTGATCATAATAAAATTTAATAAAGCGTTCGATAAAGGTTCGAACGTTGCCAAACAGGTCTGGACTTTTAATCATGCAGTTGACTTGAGAACTCTTCTGTGATCATTGAGAAAGGAAGCAATCGCACCAAAAGGACACAGGAATCATGGCACACAGCCAAAACTGTAGAGGCTGACAACAACTTATGCCCACTACAAAGACAATATATCATTGTCTTAAACAGACATAATTATTGTATTAGATCCAAAGGCCCTGTTCAGGGATATTGTTATTCCAGCGAGCTTTGAATTTACTCAAAGGCTTGAAATTGCGGATATCCAGTATTACAACTTATTTGCTCCAATTAAGGATTTTGTTGTTTTTCAAAGAAGCCGTTGTCATTCATTGACCTGGGATAGGGATTTTGTTAGTATTGTTAATGCATGTTATGTAATTATTTTTTTTCATATTCAAGCATTCTTTTGTTTATTCGATGCTGAATTCTCTATCGAAAACCCCTCGGAATGAAATTCCCAGCTCAAAACAAAAAACTATTTGTTCTGTTCTTCTGATGTAACAAACTATGGATTATTTAGTTATCTGAATTTGTATGGCTATTAAACGTGATGTAATACTCAGTGGACTTGTGACATATTCTTTGTAGATTGTTTTCTCAGACCAATTCTTCTCGCTGCCAACTGATAGGTTGCAAATGACCGACATGTTTTAAATCAAATTTTTAATTTTTAGCCTTGTCCAAAGTTGTTCATTCTGCGACCATTTTCAACTTGTATCTGTATGTCAAGGTTTGGACTGGGAATCTCAAAAGGATTCTTTTGGACTTCACCGGACTCTGTTGGCTTAGGTAGCTCTTTTAACCGCATATAATATATATAACTAACAAGTGACATTAATCTTGAGTACATATGGAGTTTAAAACAGGTCTGTTTCGTAGGCAGCATCTGAAGCTAACCCTCTCGTCAGTTAATTTCGATGTACACTGAAGCCTACTAAAAAAGACATCAACAATATGCTTGAGCAAGACGCGATAAACCGTTACAACAGGCCGTTAGAAAACCTCATAAAAGACGGTTACAATCAAATCTTCTAAAATTTTGAAACTTTGCGCGAGCTATGAACATGTCAATGTTTCTAGTGCCAGCATGCGCACGCTAGGAAAACGAGATGTGATTAGTTAACTATATCTAAGAATGAACTTTCGTCGGTGCCGGCATGTAGAAATTTTGCTCTGACGAAGGGCTAACGCTCGAAACGTCAGCTTTATAACTCATTACGGTGGCCAATTTACATTTTCAACTTAGTTGATATAACGAAATTACTTTGTTACTCCCACCGACGCAGCACCACAGTTTCTTTAGAAACTTTCACCCTTTATAGATTCGAATAGGGCTTAGCCTTGGCAAGGCTGATGGTTTCGAATAGGCTCAAAATTACAATGCATTCGAAATAACAAATGAAAACAATAAGTTTAACGGTTTAAAAAGATAGGTACTGGACCACTAGAGTCATACAAAGCCCTCTAATGGTGTTTTCAAGTTCACAATATCATTCTTTGTAGCAGAATAAAATAAACGGGACGCAATGCATGCAGAAGCGATGGCGTTTAAAAATTATTCTTAGAAGATTGGAATATAAGGAGACAAACTGATTCTTAAACTAAACTGTAAACGTTTGTGTTAGAAATTTTACGGGTTCACATTTAGAGTAGTCCAACTTCAGGAAGCTTACCTTTACATCACACTGTTCTTCATTAAACTTTACCAATGTCTACAAATAATTTTCTTATACAGTGCTTATACAATGCTCATACTGCTTTGACAGTACTAATTCAATTCGGTCGTTTCATTTCGTTGTTTCGGGTTTTAGTACATGCCAAAATCTGAGCTATATCCGTTACAAAAAATCTTCATCCGTTCGATAGCCGTTCCCGTTATCCAGCCGTGAATTGCTTATACGTTCACAAACCGCTTTGCTTATCCCTTCAAACGGCTTATCCGCTGCGCTTGTCAGTTTTTCCGCCCTCAAACGGCATACGCAAATTAATGCAACCGTTGAAAATAAACGACATATGTAATCATAACAATCATTCAGCCGTTGGCAAAAACAGGAAAGGTTAGAAGTTCAAAAGAAAACTTTCAATCCACTCAACTATGTAGCCAAGTTCACCGCTTTATCGTATCGTGAATCGAAACGGACGTCGTTTTGATTCAGTGGGTTGTTTACATCTATTTAGCTCAAGTTACACCAGGAGTTACTGACACTTATCAAAGTCATAGAATAGCGAAAATTGTCGTCTACGATAATAATATCGTACAAGTTATAACACAGGACAGTTTCCTTACAACTATTGTTCATGATTAATAGGCCATTAATTATTCTCCTACGGCAGAAGTGGACAGACATGTTTGTTATTTTTGCAGTTTGATAAGACGGTTTGTCGGCTTCTTTGTGTGAAATCATCCAAATTCTTCGGTGGGCTTTTCACGTTTTTTATTGCTAATATTTTTTCATGTTTACTTGTTTAGCCTTGAAACATTTTACTCAATTGAAATGTTTTCTTTACTTCCTCTTCTTGACTTTACTTCACTTATTTTTATCCAACAATAAGATTCACGTTGTTGTTACGCCTTGAATTTGAATAAAGTTTCAAAGCTATTGACGCGTGAAAAGTTACCCTTTTGTCATGTTTTCGCCGACTGAGAAACTTGCTTGTTTTAAAATTTGGGTTGTATTTGGAAGCTACTTCCCAGTTAATATGTTTCTTTTTAAATCTTTGCCACAGGGTCTATTCCGTTCAGAAGACCCTAATTCAAATAAGCTCATTTCGCGCTGCTACCACGCCGCGGGTTTTGGAACTCCGGGAATTTCCTCCAGGTCGCCGAAAAACAAAACAAAGCAAGAACAATGGTGATCGTGAACAAGCATCGAATTCAGAACGTACCGAAGTTGAGTGAAGATTTAGCGAATTACTAAGCGATGGTTTTCAAATCTGTTTTAAAATGTCCGAAATTACAAGCACAAATCTGACAATTTGAAACGACCGTACATGCAGATGAGCGCAAATTTGGAGGGTATGTTCTTATTATGAATTTGCCCGTGAATGCAAATTGATCCGATACTGTATAAACCAAAACACAACCGTAAAACTGAATTAAGAGTACTCCGCTAAACCTACAAACAGTAACTCCCAGAGTGCATTTCGCTTCCACAGAGGGATAAAAAGTGTGCGACAAAAGCGCGACAGACAAAAGTGCGACAAAATCAATATCCAAGGGAACTCAGAACCCCAGCATAAAGCGATGATTTATGACGTCATCACTTAAAATGTCTCTTGACGACTCGGAAGGAGAACACTTGTAGATGGTATTTCTTTTAGTCTTATTCTATTCCTACAGTTGAACTCCATCTTTTTGTTGAAACCGTACGAAATTTTGTTCAATGATGACGAAATCAAAATCAGACAAGATATGAATTTCCTTGTTAAGTGTATCGGAAGCTCACAAGTAGTATTCTTAAGTATTCTTTGTACCATTGGCTGACTTGTGGTTGCAAAATCTGACTTTAAACTCGTTGTTAAACTCGGTTAGGTAACAATGTTTAATTTCTACATGAGTTCGAACGGAAAGAGGGAAGGTGATGGGAAATTACTGGATTTCTAACAGTTATGGAAAACTACCGTAGGTCTACTCTGCGACCTTAAGTCACCTTAAGTCGCCTAAAGTCACCTTTATTCGCCTAGGTTGCTATTGGTTGCATAATGTTCAAAGGTTTCTACACACTTAAATTGCCCCTGTAGACGGTTATCAGATTTAATAACTGTCACGTTAAGTTTAACTCCACTCTAATGCTAATGAGGAGGCACAGTGACCCAATGGTTGATGCAGTGGACCCCAATTGTGGATCATTACATTATCTCACAGTGCCTCTCCTCGCCTGGAGATGACTAGCTATGGAACCCAGGGGGAGGGGTACAGCAGACGTAACCTCAATAGGTACACTTTTGATATTTTTTTACACTCATTCCCAGCGCTTTGGAACCATCTAAAGCTTCTTAAAGGGCCCTAGTCAGCCACATATTTGTTTTTGTTTACATACAAGAGTTTGGCTATTATATTCTATTTGGGCATGTCGAAGCAAAGGAAATCACTGTGAAACTATCAAAGTTGAAAGGACATACTTTTAGTAACACATCTTACGGTAAGCAATACAATTTCACTTCACCATGCAATATCAATAATTTTGATGGCATCAAAAATGGCAGACACTAAATAAGGTCCTTTGAGAAGCTGAGGACCCAGCAATTACTGTATTATGCCTCATATCCATGGCTTCCTCATACATGAAAAACCTAATATTATAATAGTCCTGCACCTGTCTAGCTCCCATATTAGCAGGAATAATTTCTACATGTAGATAATACTTAAATGGGAATGACAATCTCATGTGTACTTTCTCACAGATATCTTTTTATTTCTATTAAGTTTTAGTTTTTTCTTGTATGATTGTAAGAGTCAATCAAAAAAAGTTGACACTCCTGTTATCATCGGGAAATATAATTTTTAAATATGGAAAGAGATAACAAGCGAATAAAATGCAGTAATTTCATTTATTAGTTTTTAGGCCGCCTTAAGTTATGGCGACTTAAGGTCCCAAAGTTTTTTGCAGGGATGGAATAATGCATCCAGGGTCATTTGATGGAAAAAAGCCGGAATGAACTTTGTGTAATAGCATTTTCGCTGGTCAAAAGTGTTGGTTACACTGATGTCCATGTGCAGCAATGTTAATTTTATGATCAGTGTTAAAGGAGAAACTGACCACCAACACTGAAAGTTTACAAAGGTTCCTTCTATTTCTAGAAAAGTTGTTAATGAGCCAACAATAATAATGCGAGCCTCGGCGTCTGACTACACAATTTAGAAGCCGCATCGGTTCATTTGCTGGACTCCAAAAAAATGCATTCTTAAAACTTCCAAAAGCTATAAAGGGTTTTGCAACTCGGCTGTTAGAAGAAGTCATGGAGGGTAATAAAGCTTGTTGCAGCTTTCTTCGCTTCCTAGAAAGTTGCGCTCAGAGCAATGCGCAAACAAGAATGCCAGACAAAAGAACTACTAAGCAAGTGGCGTTGCCCATTAGAGCGCATTTTATTGTTGACATATTCCTTGAAGGCCCATTTTCATCCTTGATGCAACGCGGTCGTTTGTTTTTGTTTTGAAACTGATCCATTGTTAAATGATGCACTCTGATTGGCTATCTATTTTTATCGGCTTGTATTTTCATCAGGAAATTTTCGCACATTCAAAGCTTCGCGCGGTGTTTAGTCTGTGCCACATTGCCTTGTTAAATTCTACTGGTTCTTCATCTTCGATTCTTGACAGGGGCACACACCACGATGAGTTTGATGGAGGATCGAAACCACGGTCTTGCCTGAACTAAACCGAACAATGGCATATACAACACGCAAAAGAGCCAACACACAGATTTGAATCATGTGGTGTCAGAATGACCAAAGGAGGAAAAAACCTATACATCGAGCTCGAGAAACATAAGCTAGATCAGATAGCTGCAAGAAACATAATGTCTCTAGACAAACGTATAGCTATCTCAGATTAAAAGTACGGCGTCTCTGAAGAAAAACGTATGAGGACAAATATGATATTGTGATGAGAATGTACTACTGCACTTGTAAAAACAGTTCTAATCACAGCCGGGCCCGGCGTCACAACGTAGAATGCAAGTAAACAACATCTTCACGGTTACTTTCATATTTTGCCCCTTGAAAGCAAATATTTGGAGACTTACAAACATACAGCTTGCAATAGAAACGAGCCAAAACAATGCATAAACACATGGCAGGTTACAGAGGTATCAACTCCACGAAGCGACACGCAGATAACAGCGGAAATCATGTAGACCTATGACTAATAGTACTTTGCCATAACACGATCTAACGGCTCAATTCCGCTTAAAATTCCTCCTTTTTACACAACACGAAGTGCCCTTCATAAACACGAGTGAAGCTACAAAAAAGGTCGAGTGACCGAACAGAGAACGGCAAATGTACAAATGTCACCAACTGTAGAAGTCGTGTAGGTTAGTCAACCGCATTTTACACTGCAAACTCACTGTCTGTGCATTCTGAAAATCCCAGAGCTTCTTTTCTATCCGTCCAGAGATTAAAAAGAGATTCCCTCAACCGAAACGAAGTCAAAAGGGCCGAGTAACTCGACGGCGTGTAATGGCTTTCATTTCGTCAGACACACACAGTCTTCACAGAGTAAAATTTACGAATATATACAGAATATTTACAAAATAATTCCAGAAATATAAAAAAATGACAACAAGAGAACGTATTTACAGCAAGAAAAAGAAAACTATTCCAAGGATTACTTTGGGAACGAGCGATACAATTTAACTTCGAGAAATTCGCTAATTTCGTGTAACACGAAATTCAGGATCAAGGTATCACGGCCCGCAAAGCATCAAGGATGAAAATGGGCCTTTAACCACAACGCTTTCTGCAGGAAATCTCTCCAAAACACGTACAATAAAACTGTATCAAGATTACCGTGTTTAACTTAAAAAAAAAAACAACCTGAATTCTCAGATGTAACAGAAAGGCAGACAACGGCTATACACTGGGAAATTCACAATGAGAAAGGAGTTAGAATGCACGAAGGACTACCAAGCTCCTTCATGTCAACTAATGAATGATTTGTTATTTTCTGTCCCCTTGGGAATTAGAGGTTTCTCAAACGTCTCAAATAAAACCGCAATTAAACAATAAACTCTTATAATAAACTCTCTAGAAATAAAACGATAAAAGGGCCAGCAATTACGCACTCATTCTGTTTAATTTTGAAGACATCCATTAATCTCTGACATCCATTAATCTCTGGAAAATGAGCATACTTTTGTAAGGTACCATAAAAATCTAAATTGCTACTTGAAAAAAGAAAGGTTCAATATTTATCAGACATGAAAATAGATGGGGTTCACGCTTGAGTGCTAGCTATAGCACGAATTTACAAATTTAAAACCACATGTCCTTCTTAAAGTGTAAGCTTTAAAGAAACTTTAAAAAGAAATGTTGATAATCCAATGTTTTAACATCGACTTCATCAGATCGTGGTTCTTTACTTTAAGCCACAATTTCGTAACTCTGTTACTGATGGTTTCATTAGACATGCTACACAAATTATGTATTCAGTATGGTTGGGCGCGTCTAAATTAAATTGAAGCATTTTGTCAACTCCCAAGAACTTTTGTGTCTGTTTGTACTATACCGGTAAGAGTGCCTCAGTTCTTGTGTCACATGGACAAGACCAAAACTGAGGGCTAATATGTTATTATTCATACATCAAACTGAAATTTTTACTAAACCGTCTTCTTTCAGTCAGTTGCTTTTGAATACAGAACCAGATTAATTATATTCATAACACTCAGTATGAATCGGCGCACATAGTTTTGCAGTAGTTTTCCGAACACACCGAAGATCAATAGCACTCCTTTACGTTTCTATCAATTTGACTGGAATCAAAACAGGGAAGGTTTTGCAGTGGTAAAGGTCACTTGATGGGAAAAGGAGTGAATTTGGTAAAAACTCAGTTAAAAACACTGATGTTGATGCGAAGTAACAAACATAACGGTAAATGATCGGAAAGGTAACTACTAAAAATGACGAGCTGTTTTTGAATTGTTCTTTCTTCATATACAGTTTCCTCGGCTCGTGATCACCGAATTCATATAGAAGTCATTAGACTACATATCAAGATCTTTCGGCTTCTATCGTAAAGTTGCTTAACTACTCCTAAAGAATGTAATTGTTTGGAGAGCGACAGATGGGTTTGAAACTCAGTTCATAGTGTTAGAAAGTGATTTTATATTTAAAGCTTACAAGAGAGTCTTCTATTTCCAGGAAAGTTGTTTTTATGTGCCAATAAAAATAATGTGAGCCTCGGCTTCTGACTGTACAATTCGAAGCCGTATCGGTTCACTTGCTTGACATTAAAGAATGTATTCTTTTAATTTCTGAAAGCTAAAGAGGATCTTGAAACTCCGTTGTTAAGAGACTGACTCAAAAGCGGATAATAAAGCTTGTTGCAGCTTTCTTCCCTTCGTAGATAGTTGGGTTCTGAGCTGTGCGCAAATAAGAATGCTAAACAAAAGAACTATTAAACAACTGGCGTTGCCCGGCCCCGATCAGAACTAATTCCTGGAGCTTCAACAGACACATCTAATTATTGGCATGTTCCAACACCGCAACGCTTTCTAAACAACAAACAGCTAGAATTCCCTACAATAAAACTCTATCAAGATTACTCTTCACGTTTAACACAGAAAAAAAAAACACAAATCTGATTTAAAGAAAGGGAGAAAGCGGCTATACACTGGGAAATTCACAATGAGAAAGTAGTTGGAATGCATGAAGACCGCCTGAGTCGATGGGCGTTGAAAGGTCCTTGATGTCAACTACCCGGGGTGGTTTGCAATTGTCTGTCCTTGGCAATTAGAAGTTTCTAGAACATTCTCAGAGAAAGCCGCAATTAAACAGGAACAAGTTGTGAAAAAATGAAATAACATTTAGTCAATGGTTTTTAACCTCTGGTAAAACAAAGCCAAATCAACCAAACCTCAACCCTGAGGACTATAGATTGTGATAATAATACACTGCCACAAAAACGAGTGCGGTGAAAGTTTTTCGGTACGCAGATGTGTTTTGATAGTTTTGGCTACATAGATTTGAGAAACACATGGAGAGGAAGTAGTTAAAAAAACATCGAAATAAACCCTCCGAGAAATTTAAAGACAAATGGGCCAGCAATTACATACTCGTCTCATTAAGACGTGTATCAATCTCTGACGAGGAAAATTAGTTTACTTATGTAAGGTACCATAAGAATCTAAATTCCTACTTGAAAAGACAGCTTCAATATTTCAGAGACATACGGAGTTCACGCTTGAGTGCTAGCTATAGCACGAGTTTACAAATTTAAAACCACGTGTCATTCTTTAAGCTTCAAGCAAACTTGTCAAGCGACAATTTCGTAACTGTGTTACTGACGGTTTAATTAGACATGCTACAACGATTATGTATGCATTGGATTGGAGGCGTCTAAATTAAAATGAAGCATTTTGTCAACTCCCAAGAACTTTTGTGTCTGTTTGTACTATACCGGTAAGAGCGCCTCAGTTCTTGTGTCACATGGACAAGACCAAAACTGAAGGCTAATATAATGTTATTCATACATAAAACTGAGAGTTTCACTGAACTTTCTTCTTTCTGTCAGTTGCTTTTGAATACCGAATCAGATTAATTATAATCATAATTAACAGTATGAATCAGCGCACATGGTTTTGCAGCAGTTTTCCGAACACACCGAAGATCAATAGCACTCCTTTACGTTTCCAGTCTATCAATTGACTGGAATCAAAACAGGAAAGGTTTTGCGGTGGTGAAGGTCACTTGATGGGAAAAAGAGTGAATTTGGCAAAACTCAGTTAGAAACACTGATGTTGATGCGAAGTAACAAACATAAGGGTAGATGGTCTGTGAAGCTGACCACTAACAAATGACGAGCTGTTTATGAATTGATCTTTCTTCATATACAGTTTCCTCGGCTCGTGTCACCGAATTCATATAGGAGATCTTTCGGCTTCTACTCATTAGAGTTGCTTAACTCCTACTAAATAATGTCAAAGTTTTTAGAGCGACAGACGAGTTTTTAATTTAAACTCAGTTCTTAGAGGTGTTCAAGAGGGAGCTTCAATGTAAAGCTTACAACAGTTCCTTCGTTTCCGGCTAGAAGATGTCGAGTTTATGAGCCAACAGAAATAAGGTGGAAGCACGAGAAAGTGAGCCGAGTCAAGTCGGGTTTGTGCGGCTCGATCGAGAAGAGGATTGAAGAGGATTGAAACTGTCTGGCAAACTTTTCTAACATTACCTTAAAGCCACAGCTAGTGTTGTCGTTATGTTATTCATTACAAAAAATGCGCACACACTGAGGTTAACCCTTTGGGTTTAAAAATACCAAAAACTTACCTTCAATCACAGAAGTCTAAGAACAGTAGACAGAAACGTACTGTGTAGTATGACAGAGGAGTTCGAGTGTGTGTGAAAATTGCAACATGTAAGGATTTGAGCCAACGGGTGTCTATATATAGGCTGATGACGTTAGCTCAGATAATTTAATCAATCAATCAATCAATCAAATCCTTTATTTATACACGATTGGGGGTTAAAGCACAATGCTTGTGGGGTCGTGTGTTAGAAATAAATATTACTTAACACAATAGACTAATAAATTTCTAAATT
>Ga0126337_10002764_pt1 | contig 11234 bp, 13 predicted proteins | sample DipCmetagenome_FD_92527 | JGI IMG/M metagenome (GOLD analysis project Ga0126337, IMG submission 92527) | Coral microbial communities from La Bocana,Puerto Morelos, Mexico - Diploria C A metagenome | ecosystem: Host-associated > Invertebrates > Cnidaria > Coral | place: La Bocana,Puerto Morelos... | reverse complement strand
TTTTAACATGGTGTAAACTGTTAACATTTACAACATTGTATACAAGTTCATAAATACAGCCAAAACAACATAATCCTCGACATCATCTACGAGACTAAGAACAAAGAGTGGTTTCCACTCAGCTCTTTCAGGGTGGCATTTGCCTTTGTGAATTTTGAACCCGGGGAGGGGGGTACTCCCCTATATCAGGTATATAGGTATGTGCCGCCCCAAAGGGTATGGTTTTTGAGCCGTTTTGGTCTGAAAACGGGTATAGATTTTGAACATTTTAGTCTGAAATTGGGTATGGTTATCGGGGGAACGTTCCCGAAAGCTTATAAACTTATTTTTCTTCCCAGCAACCGGGGCGATTAACTGGTGAGAGTGAAAGAGAAATAGATAAAATATATATTTCCAGCTAAATTTAATTTGGCTATTCATCAATATCTTTGTTACGTTGACTTCCGTTCAGCACTGATGCTTATACTATGCTTAATCACGCACACGGTCAAGTCTGAAAATGGACATGGATTTTTGAGGCCAAGTCTGAAAACGGGTGTGGGAAATGGCATTTTTGGACTGAAATTGGGTTTGAATTGTGAAATACCGGCGGCACAGCCCCCTCCAAAAATTCCAAGGTGTACCCCCCCCCCGGACTTTGAGTTTTAGTCTTCATTTTCTCCGGCTAAGAAAAGTAACAAATGCTTTTAAAAATCCTACAAACAAGAATTACACCGTAAAATTAGGTAGCAAAAATCTTGTTTTTAGTTTAGATGCATTTCCAGTATGTAAGCCCATTATTATACCGGTTATGAACTTTGGCTATAAGTAAGAAATAGATCACAAATTTTGTGAAGTTTCAACTCGACGCGCACCGCCGCTCTCTCTAAAACCCAGTATAAGGTCAGTATAAATTCAGGCACCCCTTCCTGGAAAGTTCCGATAGTTTTAAGGACCCGGAGCTCGTTTCTCGGTTAAATGTAAAACTATTAATAACTCGATATTAAATGTGAAAATACCCAGCTTTTCGGGACCGGTAATAACCGGGACTTTCGAGAAAACGGCCTTCGGGAGTTTTTTCTGACAGTCCTTTTCGTAGATTGCACTCCTTACCATTGCTCATCTGCTAGAATCGACAAAAAGTGAAACTGAGAACTGGCATTGCTTGAACATACCGTAAATGACCGCTTATAAGCACTGGGCTCACACAATTATTTCGTAAGGGGTATTAGATGGGAGGGGCTTATATCCGAGGGGGCTTTACCGCTTGTAACCGAGCTATAGATTTATGTGCTGATCGGAACAGGTTTCCCATCATGTGGTTTTTAATTAAGCGTTGAAACATCATAATAAATTGAATTTATTTCAGTTTGAACTTAGATGGACGGGGCCACATAGGCCGGGGGGCTTATAATTGGTAGAAATATTTTTTTACAGGTTGCTGGGCCCTTAACCGGAGGGGCTTATCAGTAAGTTATAAGAGGGAAGCCTTACGAACGGTATTTTACGATATCTTGCTCGAAAAACAAACCTGAATAATCATGCACAGACTATACAGATGGTAAAAATGTTCTTAATAGTTTATGTTATTTACAGTGCTTAAGACTTATTTTTTTATTTGACTGAACAATGATTGAATTTGTAAACATCGCTGCTTGTGTTGCGTGCTTGAAATAATTTCACTTTGAGATGAATCATGGCCAAATTACCAGCGTTTTTTTTTTCTTTTACGTTTTGAAAAAAATCACTTTGTATAGTGCGTTTACATTATCGTGTATCTCGTCCTGATCTTATCTTTGGTTTTATACCAGTCTATAAAATAGAATTATAGTTTTGACACTATCTTCATGTGTGTTTCTATAAACTAACATTACAACATTAATATTTATTTATAAACTGCGATCATTTCATTTTTAATTTCATTTTTTGTCAGAGACAATGCCGACTGGTTTCATTTTATGAATAATATATTACCAAAGGTCAGACATTTCGCTTTTTTTGATTGCCCATAAAATTCAGGGCGTTAATTTTAGACCGGAAAACTCCCGCGAAAACGCACGTATATTAGTCAAGACTTCCGGAATCCCACTCGATTTAATTCCGCGGATCGCTTAACCCGTGAAAACCTTTGCTCCTGACTAAAGGGATTCACACTACACAGTGAGAATTATTAACGATCCAGAAGGAAAGATTTGAAGTTTATCATCAATTTTTCCGAGAATCGTGTCCCGAAATTGAGGCAAACAAACCGCGCAGCTCTCCATAACGTTTTGCGCATCTTGTTTTGGAGTCTTCCGCAAAATCAGGAACTTGTTGACCTAGAAGGGAAATGGTCATTTTATGGGGCCTGTTTCGTGTACATTGCCCGTTCATCGAGAAACATCATCTTAAAATGGTTAGCTAGGATCGCTTTGCCTTCATGGCTTGTTACAATGGCGAGATAGCTACGAAATTTCCAAGCGGACGCTGGGAAGAATTTTGTAAGGACCGGGCCGAAGTTGCGGCGAGGCAATTCTCAAACGAATTCCTTCAATTTCTAAGGGACAACCCAGTATACGATGTATCGGGAGCCTCTACGACGTTTTCTAAACGTTTTGTGGAGTATTTCCTCCAAGCTTTCGACAGTGAGGTACACAAAGATGGATTCATGGACTTAGATGCACCCGATTCGCCTACGGACGTGTTCGGCCCGGATGATTGGGGATCAAGCGTACATCTAACGGGAACATTCAAGCCTCCAGAGAAAAAATCTAGTACAGAATCGAGCTTTAAATTTCTTGGTAAGCTCAAGGATGTAAAAGGTTTTTTCAAGCGCAACGTAAATGATGAGTTGGGTCCAGCGAAACACACGGAAACGCGGAGAGATATGGAAGATCAGAGAGTGGTACATTTGCAAGAAGCGAAACTGACTACCACTGTCAAACGAGAAGGAATTATGAGATACTTGATGAACTTAGAAAGTGGCGTGAACACAGAGGACTTTTTCTGGCAGAAATGTCGTGTTGTTTTGTTCAAGGCACCTGGAGGATACATGCTAGAATTTTACACGCCACCAAAGGTAACAAAATTTGCCAAATTTAGTTAATTCTTCGCGTATGTACTGTAACATTTTACGGGTATTTCAGTTTTAATCTTACTAGCGACAGCTGGAAGGCTATCAAAACCTTCTTATCGATTGATTAATTCGCAATGTAGACGGTATGTTTGTTTTGTCTCTTGAAGTTGCGAGGGGAGGGAGATAATTCGGCAATATAATCGACAGCCCTTTGATATCGCAACGTTCGTGTTTACAACTTTTTGCATGGATGGCCATAGATCACAATTCACACTGATGAGCAATTCCTTCGGCTACAGCTGTGCGGTTTATTCTGTTCACAGAGCGATGGTTTTAACCGTTGAAAGGAGGATTAAAACTGACTCTGCTCGGATCATTTCCTTGATCTTTCACATGATAGTAAGGAGGAAGTATAGGAGGCAATTTATCTTCCATTAATTCGTATAATTTAATATTTTCCTTTATGTAAATTGCATCGAAAATATTTTTCTGTTTAGGGGATTATAACCCAAGTTGTTATTTGTTTATTTTCATCATACATCGAGCTTATGAGGTACATTTACCTTTTTGTCAATATGCTGGAAAGTTAATTTATGCTTTAGATGACTATGCCTTAGTTTTTACATTTCCACCATGCAAGTTTCAGAAGGTTTGTATGCACCCTTGAGAGAACACTTGCCTGGGGAATTGAAACAACACACCCCAGTTGTTTGAAAGCTGGATAACGCTATCAACCAGATAAATCGCTATGCAGTGGAAAAGTGTTAACAAAACAAACCTGGATAGGTTATCCACTGGAAAGTGATTTATCCAGTGGATAGCGTTGTACACCTTTTGAACAACCCAAGCCAGACTGTAACCAGGATGTACATTGTATCCCTTCAAGGAATTGATAAATTGTATTTGCTTATTACATCTTGTCCCCAACTTGAGCAGAAATCCCAATGACAGAGATTATCCCAAGGAGTTCATATTAGCCAATTCCCGTTTGAAAACATCTCCTATGATTTCTCTCGCATTCCTCCTTGCAGGTAAATAATACAATTGTATGGTGATTAGCACATTTAGCTGTATTTTTCATGCTTGCTGGAGTAATTGGCAAGAAAAATAAAAATACGAAATAAGAACACTGCTACATGTACAAGTGACTGAGACTGCTGATATTTGACAACAGGCAGTGAAGTCATGCTCTTGGTCAGAATTGTATCTCTTAATATTAATTTTATTTTTTTTTCAGTCACCAAAACCAAAGACAGGAATATTTTGCTTCCTCATTCATGAAGCAAGACCTGCAACAGAGTTGGAGCTACCAGGTGGAGAAAATGTATTTGTTATCAAGGTGTGTATTGAGTACATACATGTAGAGGTGCCGGGTAAGTCCCAACTATCACTGACAAGACTATTCCCATCTCTGACACTATGGGAACAGATTGAGATTATGTTGCTGAAAAACACAACCCAATAACTGCAGTCAGGGCTCACATGTGAGCTGATTGATATGGATTTCAGTACATTGCCTATTAGGCCAGACGTGGATCTACACCAGTTTCCACTGTTTTTGCGGAAATCAATTAAAGATTTTTTTTTCCAGCTGACTGCAAGAAATAAGCAATAGGTTGAATTCACACTGGAAACTGCAAACAGCACATAGAAATTGAAAATGTAAGCTGCACCTTACATGTACATGCACTGAGTAGATTCAAATTTTGAAATACAGTTTTCAGTTTGGTAATGTGAATGCAACCTGTTGCTGCAATAGAAGACCAACCCTTGGTTGTCATAAGTTGTAGTGTCTTATAGTGCAGCCTATTATTAATCTTTTTAATTAACGTTCAATTTGGAAAATTGTGTTTAAAACTGACTCTCAGGCAGTGAACAAGAGGGAGTACATGTTAGCTGCAAATCAAAAAGAAGAGATGGATGAATGGCTTGCTGAGATTTGCAAGTGTATGGAGGAAGATCAAGGTTCAACTAGTCAAAGGTGTGTCGCTGAAATAGTACATGTATATGACTGTCTAGCTAACTCGTCAGCAAATAAGAACGTTATTGTGTTTCTATCAATGGAATGTTTCAGGTCTCAAAGAGTTAATTCTCACACCTAAGCCCCTCTTTAATTCAGCCCTCATGTACATTATGGTGGAACATGTATGAATCTGTAATGTGTGCCAATGCTACTAGCTGTCTAAGATTATCTAGGGGTCACCCAAATACACTATATAATGCAATACAATACAGTACAATGCAATGGAAAAATGATGATCTCTTGGATTTAGACTTTATTTTTCAGGTTGCAGGCATATTTTTAGTTGACACCCACCCCACTTTAAATTTCCTGGACCCTTTGCCAGGGTTCACCACTGGTAGGGTTTAAAAGTATAAAAGACAATATTATTTATTTCATTCATTTTTGTTGTGTTCAGTAGCCCATCAGCTTCTGGTTCGGAAGAGAGAGGGGCTGAGGCAGCTCTTCCACCCAGCAGCTCTTCAGATACAAATACAGTGGCAGAAGGCAAACTTGGTAACACTCAATCACTAAGAGTACGAATGGACAGTTACCCGGCAGGTAAACAATACCTACCTCAAAATAAGATATTAAATGTTCTGTGCTTACTGGTCCTTTTAGTTCTACTATATAATAATGATACTAGTAGTAATGAGAGATTAAAACAGTTCATTTGCATGTTTGGTCTAAGTTCTTTGGTGGCATTCAAATGGTTTGGTAGAAAATTGTGAACAAATTGCGAACAAATCTGTGAGAAAACTTATCAAAACAAACTGGATTAGGATTGTGTTTCACTATGTGAATGCATCTAAGACCTGTTTGGAATAGAGGTACTGAGAGGTAATTGAACCTAGGTTGTTTTGGCCCCTGAAGACACTAAAAAACTTTATTTAGCTACCAACATTGTGTCTATGCTATGCTGTTTGTGGAATCTGGTGACTAGTAGTCCAGACCGCATTCCATGCACATGCGCAGAGACAGTATGAGTGCTCCACGAGACAGAGAACCGCCATTGAACTTGTTATGTACTCGTTGTGTTGTCGTTAGCACGTTTATTTCTGTCACTGTTAGAAGTTTGATTGTATTCGTTGATTAAAGTCAGTTAATTCAGTCTTGTGGTTTACACACTGTGCATGCTGGTGTGACAATGTTTGGGAGACTTGTAGTCATTGTCACCATGGTTTTCAAATTTTCAAATGACCATGGATTGCTGACACCATCTTTTTATTGCCATGGATAATTCAAATTGTTCCCAGAACACGACAACTAAATCATACAGAACTCTGTCAATGCCATATTGAGGATGATTATTAGACTGATACATCAAGAGTTGTGCTACAAGTTTAACTGTGAGCTTAGGCAACTAGTTTGTCAGAGATGATATTTTGAGGTAAATATATCAGTCACATCATATGGCAACCTTACACACCAATGTGACATCACATTATCATTATCATCATTCAAAAATGGCTATCACTGCTAAATGGTGGAAAATATTCAACTTTGAGATTAATTGTGCTGTTTAATACCGGTATTTGATTCCCAGATAAGAAATCTACAGAGGCTGTTGCAAATCTAGCAAAAAGAAGGAATGTTTACACTCCCTCGTCAATCCAAATACACAGCAGATCTTCGGGATCCTTCTCTTCATCTCATGGGCCACAGACCCCTACATTTCAAGGTTTGTTGAAATATTATTAAAATAAAGCATCTTTAATGTTTCTTATCAAGAGCTGTACAGTGGAACTGAGTACGCTGTATACAGTGTGTGTGATTGGTGAATGCAAATTTGTATCTTTGGCTCCATCGATTAACCCTTTCACTTCTGTGGGAAAAACCACATTTCTTGTAAAACAGTAACTATAGACCCAAAGACTACACATAATGTCCTGTTTGAAAGATCTTTACTGTGGGGATACCATTAATCATACTAACAGCCATAGAGGAAGCCACAGTTTGAATTGAAAAGCACTTAGAACAGAAAAAGAAAATTTCTCAGGGGCGATTTACGATGTAAGACTTTGTCGCATGTGACAAGATTAACGCAGGCCTACTACATGAATTGTTTCATGCAACGTAAATTTACAACTTGCTTATGGCTGTTGTGTATACCACAAAAAATGTTGTAGGATTTTGAAAACTGAAATCAATGGAAATTGACGTATTTGTGGCAAATTCCCACTGAGTAGGGGAGGAGTGCGAAGTTTTCTTGCTTCAAAATGGTGGACAAAGTTGTTGTAGCCACAAGCTCCAGCAAGTCACAGTCTTCAAAAGCAAAGACAACTTTTTCGGAGGAAAAAACAGAAAAATTGATATCCCTTTTAGTGTGGAGAGGAAGTACATGTACTGTTTAATTGTCGCCATAAAGAATAATTCTCAGGAGTGTACACTGTAATTGCCGTATGGTGAAAATGTTGTGCACACGTAAATGGTCCTAAGTCATGTCGTAGGCCTGTCATAAGCTTGTCGCGTACAACAAAGTCATATCGTGTAATAATTGTGCCTTAGTTGGGGAGCCTACTTGTAGTTGTACCCACCCCTTGAAGAAAAAACATTTTTCCTCGGAGGGTGGGTAACACCTTTACGTAGGCTACCAGTAATTGTCGGGGTACTCCCCCAGACTCGATTTGTAGCTCTTGATGTGTGTCAGATATTAACTTGACTGTGAAAGTGTGAAAGGAAAACATTGCAGAAATTGTAGGGGTGGTTAATAAAGCATCCTATATGAATGGGTATGATTTTGTGCTTTCGTAAGACAGATCTGTCCAAAACCTTGTTGCTGTTCAAATTGGATATAAATTAGCAACCATTGAGCATGGTATTTTGTGCCATATGGCACTCTTGGGAGTAGTGAACATATGAAAGATTATATATTTGAACTGGGAGAAAGATATAAAGACATGATTGGTCCTCACAGTTTTATGCACAGCCTAACAAAATTCAGGCTTAAATGGAATTTGAACGATGTATTTAAGCCTGAATTGTTTTCAGGCTTTTAGTTAATTTCACAGCAGCTTACGTCATGTTGTATAATTGCAATGATCAATGGTATCTTCATCTTCATCAATATCGTCAGGTATTTTGACCTAATCATACCTTGGTTAACTAAGAGCCAATATGTTTCTTGTACATTGATTTAGCAACATACTCTGCCAAAGCTTACAATGTATATGTATGTACCAGGCCTAGGGTCGTATATAAATTAATATACAATAATTATGAAACCTTCACTGTTATCCTGGCTAATGTGTTTAAAATGAAAGCAATGCCAGGCCAGTTTCTTCATATTGCAAGAATTCAGGACATAGACATATTCGGTTAACATGTTTACATCCTTGTTGCCACCCAATTCAGATCAAGCGATGATTCATGTGGGTGGACAAAATTGTTCAATTTACAAGCAGAACAGTTGTAACTCAAATGAATCTTCACATGATCTTAATTGGGTGACAACAAGTATGTAAATTACACTTGCTGAATAGGTCTGTTGAAGCAAAGGCTTTGTGACTGTTTGTGAAGTTTGGGTAAATAATATTTTACACTTTGTAATTAAAAGTCAGACTTTCCTGGCAAAATGTAGCTGATGGGTATTGATTGACCCTGGTAAATGTAAAAATTATATGCTCATTACTCTTGGACTTGGAAAATTAATTGGAAAAATATCACTTGCATACACATAATATTTACAGATTAGATTATTCTGTTTACATTTATGATTGTATTGCAGAGGATTTACCTCGTGGTCGTCCTCCTCCAGAGTTGCCTCCAAGATCACCCACTAGCACGGACTCAGCACCGCCTCTCCCACCTAACCAACCTGATCTTCTGCGCCAGATTTCTGCTCAAGGGTCACCACAGTCAAGTAGTGAAGGTAGCATCAGTGTCATGTATAGTTTTCTTAACAAGACCTTTTCTAAAAATATTTAATCTGATGGTTGCTGCCAAGGGATATGGACTATTGGCAGCCAGTGTTTTCTCTAAGAGTCATTTGGACGAGTGTTTAGTCACCGTGTGCAGTATGGGCCAAACGGCAATATTGCAGTGGTCAAGTAGGGAAGAATGCGAGACAAAGGTGGTAACAGATTGCCAGTGGCCTATGGATGTATAAAAGAGTCTGCATACGAGCCTAAGTGGCCCATCAGGCCAGAGCTTATCCAGGTTTCTGTAGCATTAAGCAACTAGGAATATTGCTACTCCTCCCTGGATGGGATGCTAGTCCATCGCAGGGTTACCCCCAGCATTAAATTTTCCGGTACCCATTTATACACCTGGGTGGAGAGAGGCACTGTGAGAGTTGAGTGTCTTGCCCTAGAACACAACACAGCCAGGGCTCGAACCCGGACCGCTCGATCCGGAGTTGGGCTCACTAATCATGAGGCCACCGTGCCTCCCGCATGGATGTATACACATGTAGATTTGTTTGTCATTACAGTACATACCTGCCTTATAAACTTGCCCGGCCATGATAATAATATATCATATATTATTTTATTTTATATAGACACAAAGGAGACTTAATCATCAAGTTGTTTAGACATTCTGCCAACATCTTTGTAGAAAAGCAATATTCATGTCTAGAAGTTATTTGCAATGGGCTTCTTTTGTGACACTGTGCCCAGACACAGATCTTTAAAATTGTTGCAATACTCCAAGGCCTATTTTCTGAATGCAGTGTTTGCACAGTTACGCTGTTGAAAACATTTCCTTGTAGCTTATTCTTACACAATCTGAGAACTTTTAAAATAATATATTTTTTACATCACATTTTTCTTCTCTTTGTATTTTAGAGAACCCAGTATGGGTCACAGCTTCTATTGAAAATCACCCACTGGCTAATTACCCATGGTTTCATGGAACACTGCCCAGAATAGAGGCCTCACACCTGGTGTCACAGGGAGGCCAACAGTGGCATGGGATTTTCCTTATAAGACAAAGTGAAACAAGAAGAGGAGAATATGTTTTAACATTTAATTATCAAGGGAGAGCAAAGGTGTGTATTTTCCAATTTGTGTTAAAGCTCCTTAATGTCAAAAACACCTGAGGTGACTGTGGCTAACAGTTTGCCACTACACTGTAATGTGTAGCTAGCTGTCCTTGAATTCCGCTCTCTGCTAAGATATGCTTCAGTCTATAACATTTCCCTGTGGTAGATCTACAGGTGTCAGGGTGACTGGCTGAAGGCAACTTTCCCTCCCCTTTGCTTTGCCTTTTTTCTCTCTTTTGTCCTCTATTGTTGGAGGAAAAAACCCCAATGTGCATATATTCTGTGCACATATACATTTAAATGAGATCCCATGCCCAATCTTGTGATATGTGCCTATTAAAATAAAGTTACTTGTAACTTATTCAACCTTTCGACCCCCTCCCCTGATTCCTTCTTTTTTCAGCACGAAAGAAATGAAAACTTTATTTATTACATGGTACAAAATATCACGACAATAATAGAAAAGGAAATACATAACATGTAAAACTTTCTATTTATACTGGTTTACATATTTGCTGTGCGGAAGTCCAATGTAGAGAAATATTAATGCTTTTCATGAAGATGTCTCAAGATATTGTTGTTTGAAGTTCCTCAGGAAGATTGTTTCATGGAGAAGCTAGCATGTTTGTTTGTACTTCAAAATGCAAAACTACCCCCTGGGTTTGTTAATTTCATTCTCATTTTTCTACTATTTTCTTTGTACAAATTCTTGAAATTGTCAGCACCTCAGACTTGCCCTGAATGTAGAAGGCCAATGCCGTGTGCAACATCTCTGGTTTCAAAGCATTTTTGAAATGCTGGAACACTTTCGAGCCAATCCAATCCCCCTGGAAAGTGGTGGACCATCTGATGTAATGCTAACAAACTTTGTGGTGTATGTAAATTCTGGTTCATCTCAGCCTGGGGGCTCGTTACAACGTTCGCATGTTGGTAATGGTGGAGAAGGGCTGCGACGCTCACACAGCCTTCAACCAAACAGAATAACAAGAACAGCAACTATACAAGGCGGCTCTGTTAGGATAACGACAAGTGCTGCGAATAGCCATGGACATTCCAGGGCAGTTGAAAATGCATATGCCTTTGTATAAAGTTGCAGGCTGAAATAAATGCGTTAAGAAGGCTGGAAACAGTTTCCAGCACTTTTCTAACAGCTATACTTTGAGGGATGAATACTACCAGTATTTGATACTGTAAACACCTGCGTATAAGCTGCA
>Ga0126337_10002762_pt1 | contig 11239 bp, 13 predicted proteins | sample DipCmetagenome_FD_92527 | JGI IMG/M metagenome (GOLD analysis project Ga0126337, IMG submission 92527) | Coral microbial communities from La Bocana,Puerto Morelos, Mexico - Diploria C A metagenome | ecosystem: Host-associated > Invertebrates > Cnidaria > Coral | place: La Bocana,Puerto Morelos... | reverse complement strand
TGGAAAAGGCGAAGTACCTTGCTCCATGCACAGTTGCTGAACTTAAAAAAAGAAGGTTCATAGCTGCAGGATCTACCCACAACCCCTGGTATGATCGGCTTCATAGTTCATGACCAACAAAACATGCTGGAGACCTATAATTCGTATGTTTTGAGACCGACTCATGATTGTCCGCTGGGGAGTGCTCGTGAAAAGGAAATGTGACCTGAATGGGACTTTCAAAGAATCAAGGGGTTGCAATATTGCACTTGTTTTGTGTGCAGTGCTTTTCGATTAACATGGCTACAGCAAACCAAGATTTATTGTTGTTATGAACCAGATATTTTTGGGCTCGGGTAACTCTATTTGGAACTTGTGATCTTCCATTTTCTACCATGGTGGTGAAACAACTCCTTTCCCATCAAGCTCCTCCTATCCTTATTTTGGTGGTGCTGCTCACACTGTGGACTACTACGTTGCCCCACAGTGTGGAACTTTGGCTGTGCAAAAAAAGAATACGGCTTGGTTGAATCATGTTTTATGATAGTACGAGCTCTGATGCCTGAATTTTTTCGGCCTCTTGAACTATTCCTGAAACTCACGAATGGTCCCCAATAAATTCCCTGAACTTGATTTCTTTGATTTGTCTGAACCACTTTTCACTGGTGCTGTTGAAAAAACTTTGAACACATTTTCATTTATTATAGGGGCATTCTCAAATATATATGGAAGGTTCCATGCCATAATCAAATTAGTGGTTTTGAACTTTCACACCGCAATGATAGCGTGATTTTTTTCACAATGTTTTTAAAAGCCAACATATAGGGCCTCCTTACAGCAAATTTCGATCTAAGGACCGGGACTTTTTGGAGCTCTTCTCTGGACAAGGTGAAGTTTCCAGAGCACTCAGAGATGCCCCTTGGTAGATATAATAGTACGAATCCAGCCACCAATCACCCCTGTAGGTGTTTTCAAGATCCTGCCTCCTTTACCATATGACAGCCCCAGCCATTTTGAGGCGAGCCTGCACGGTGCATCCATAGATTTGGATGATAACCCTCGGGCCTTTGACCTGCTGAAGCCATCTGGCTTTGTGTTCCTTGCCAATTAATAAAAATGTATACAAAAATATGTGATCCTTGTACATTGCTAAAATACAGTTCCAACCACATGAAAGACTTTTGTTTAAACACGTTTTGGACAAGCCAGACTTCATATACTGGCATGGGCCTTTACATGTTTGGTCCTAGGCTTGCCCTCAATGAAGTGCTTCGATGCTGTGAGGGTTCATTGGTTGTGATGGCACCATGCTGTCGGTCGTTTACAGTCATGTTTCTCGGTTTGGTGTTTCGTGTACTTTTTTGTCTTCGGGTATCTACTCGACAAGAAAATCAAAAAGGACTTACTTTTTGACCCGTGTTTTGTACTTGTTATTTTCATACCGGATGGTGTCATCACAGGTCCCGATATACATCGGGTAGAACGATATTCTACCCATATGGATATCGCCGTCATCCATTTGTTGAACATGGCAACATCTTGGCTTGTCGATGCGCGCTCTTGATAGTGATAGCTGCATGGCGAAAACTACGTTTTGTGTTGGAGCAACCCAGTAACTCGTTCCTACCAGAACTACCACGGTTTCAATGGTTGCTATCGGTGGTGAAGGACAGCTATTTAGGGGGCCAAACTGAGACTTTTGTTTTGAATACACTATATATATTTATATTTATATTCTAGATATGTTTGGAGTTGGTATCTTCGGGGTATGTGAAATCAATATAACACATTACCAAAACTGTAAAATCAAATCATTTATCACACACAACATGTGCGACTGGATCCACACACATCCACCGTATACCTTAAGGATATCGATCCCCACAAGTCACAAATACGCGTGAAAACAATCCCCATATACCCCATGCAGGTGTACACTGCTACGTTCTACATGGGCAACTTTGGGGCAGCCACGCCCAAACGACATAGACTTTGGTCTAACGATGAAGATTTGTTAAACAAAATCGCTTCCCGTGCGGGCTATATGAGCCGTCAACAGCAGGGATCATTCACCACAAAGACCACACGCAAATATGTCGATAGACGTGGCGTGAAGCGTTGCGTCGGCATTAAGAAGGTTCTCAAGGAGTCACAGAATCTTAGCGAAACAAACAAGAATGATTTTTTCTTTGGGTGGAAACCTTGTATGTCATTGAAACTCACACTTGGCCTTAGATTTATTGTTGGCCCAAACAGGTTTTAAGATAGTTATGTTTTTCCCCCAACTAAGTTTTGGAGCCTCCTGGTGTTTTTATATCATGCAGCCTTCCAGCCATGAATCATGCTTGTCCCAGGGCCTTCACACGAGACTTTGGGCTCTTCCTGGCAGAACATGCACGGGCTACTCGTGCAGTCACTTGGTTGCTGTGGGAATGGAGGTGTCTGGTTGGTACTTGTGAAAATCACGAAACATTGTATATATACATATTCTATCAAAATCTAAAAAAGATTATGTGTGCCTGTATATTCAAATAAGTGTTATATATATATGTGTGTGTGGTTGTTTTTGTTTGCGTCTATAAAAAAATATATATATATATATATAAATCTAATATACAACTGTTCGTGGAAAAGTTTGCTTACTTGATCCCCATATGTGCAGCTGTCTTGTCAAGAAAGTGTCGTGTTCCCCTTATATGTTCTTGGTGGTGGGATTTCTTTGTGTGAGCTCCATAATGTAAGGTGCCTGTTCCTGAATCTACGTCATCTTCAACCACTACTTTGCCATCAACACTGACCGATCTAGAGCTCTTCAAGAGATTCTGCATGCCACTGCAAAACACAGACCTATGGCATGAGGCAACTTTCCGTGGATGGGCAATCATAAGATGATAACCAGCCATTCCTTTAAAGTATTGGGTATTTTCACACCGCTTAAAACCGACCATTTTAGGAGATTAGTTGGGGAGAATTAACATATCCCAAGGTAAACACATTATAATCCCAACTGTCACGGATGTGTGACTGCAGAAACTGGACATGAAAAAAAAACGAGAAAATATTTGAAACACCCATAGATTGAGTGCGAAAACATGGAAGATTCCATCACTTTCAATTTCCATCACATCTTGTTTTGGATCCATCCCGACCTTGTTGTATATGTCTGCCTGCCTGCAGGCTCGAATGATGGAGGTGGTTGGATACCTTGGCCATTGCAAGTATGTCGATGTGAGGGGGCAATGGGAGCCTGGGTCAAATGAATGATCTTCTTATACATCCTGTATTAATACGGATTTGTTTGGCTTTGTTTGGGCCATGATTGTTTCCAGAAAAATCGTGTTTCCTACCACAAATTGGCTTAAAAGATCTTAAGCGATCCATTTTACCTGACATCTAGCTAAGGAGCTGGTTCTACGTGAGCTTTCCCTGCGATAGTTGGCCCATATATAGGTCGAGTCGTGTGGCAATTTCCACATGACGCAAATCCATTTGCATGCCCTGTAATTTTGGGGTGTGGGGCAACCAATGGCCATCTTTGACCATTTATATATCAATGATGTTTTTTATTGAGATCCCCAACAATCTATCTGCACTATTATACAAAAAATGGTTTCTGATTAATGAAACATACATGAAAAACATGAAAGCTGTCAAACTTTGGGCATTTCATTGGGTTAACATGGTAAGTGTGAAAACCATGGTTCCAGGATCCTTTTGGTCATTGTTGGTTATTGTGTAAGCGGACACAGCTTCGTTGCTGGTTCATCTTTAGTGATATCTATACACGAAAAATGATGTGCCGTGAAAAAGTGTGCATTTGTGCGTGGAAAAACGCTGAATGTACATGAAAGTACCGTGGAAATCGTGAATTCACGAGGATGGTATTTTTTGTGAGTTTGAGAAATTTTCACGTGATTGCCAAATGGAAATTTAGGAACATTACCATACAAGTATGCACAAATGCGTGTGTGATCTCAAGGGTGTTTTCCGTTTGCTTAGTTCTTTTAGTTCTTGGGAACTTTGCGATTGCTGCTGGGTCCGTTTGCTGTTGACATGGCCCCAAAGCAGAAAATCAAACAGCTAGCCGAAACTTTGCGTGCCCAGAAGGCAGCCGAAGCTGAGCCGCCCCAGGTGGAGGAGGATACGCCTCCACCGCCTCCCCCAAACAAGAAACAGAAGAAAGGTAAGGTTGGGGAAGACCAGGAGAAGAATGAAGGTGCAGAAGAGAAACCCAAATCCAAGAAAGGAGCCAAACCCAAAACACAAGACGATGGTTCAGAAGAAGAGAAACCAGAGAAACCCAAAGAAAAGAGCCGAGCCAAACCCAAAAAGCAGGTTGAAGGGGATACTGCTGAGGAAGCTGCGCCCAAGAAACGTCGCGTCAATGACACTGCCCCGAAGGCCAAAGCTAAATCTAAGGCTGCTAAGGATGATGCTGAGATTGCTGTGCCTGACTTTGAGATTACTTGGGCAAACCATAGCAAACTCATGAAGTTCTATGGAATTTCCGAAGCTGATGCCACAGCTTGCCTCTTGGAGTTGGTGGGTGAGGATGAGTCGGGAAGAAGTTTTTGGGAAAAGTTCAAAACACCTGCAGTGGAAGTGCAGAATCCACGAAGGGGCATGACTCGGAAGGAGAGGGAACAAATCCAAGAGTCCCAGCTTTCAGACAGTCCCGACACCGAACTAGATGGTCAATCGATGGGTTCCGGTACAGGGTCGACTCTAGACAACATGGAGACCCAGCCTCCTGAACATGAAGAGGTGACCAAACATGGTACAGGATTAAGTGAAAAGAACATCAAGAAGATTGTAGCAGAGCAAGCAACTCCAGCCAAGAAGGTAGGGGTGGGATGTTTCGAAACTAGTGTATGTGCACATATGTATACATATGTGTGTACAATCTTTTAACATGTATATTAGATTTATATTTATATATATTGATGTGGACTTAACATCGTATTCCCTTTGTATGTCTTCGGTTGCGTCGCTTGAATGGTTGTGGCGTCTTAAGGATTAATTTTCAAAATGTTGAACACATGTTGTTATGTCCTTGTTGCCTTCACATCTCACAGGTGCCAACCGAGCCGCCCATGCGAGCAAATTCAAGTGGCACGTTGTGCCTCAGTTTGCATCGGCGTGTATTTCATCTTTGCCAAATGGGCTGGTGGGAGGAAACCTTTGGGGTGATTTTTTTGAAAACTATGGCCCCTATTCAAATTCACCAATCCTATATAGCTGCAGGTCTTGCACCACACTCCAGCTGGGGGCAGAAGATTTGTCGAAGCAGGCTTCCTTTCTTCAGCCGGCATGGGATAAATCATCGGTGGTTTCAGAGCCTCTTATCTCTAAATGATCAACAAGTTTTTCGCATCACCCAATTAATTAATTGGTTTTTGATTTTCTTGGATCCTTGACCTAGCTGGCCTGGAAATATTTTAGTATGCATGACTTTGATAAGGCCTGGGCCTTCAGCATCTGAAGCTGGTGGTAATAGTGAACAAGTGGCTGAGATGTTGAAAGCTATGACAACCCTTCAAGCTTGCATGAAAGAACCTTGGGCCATTAAGATGATGGCTGGGTTGAATTTCTTTCCGGATGACAAAATGGAAGAGGATGATGCCAAAGCTGGTCGTCCAGCTCCTTCCAAGCCTTCCCCTGCTACAGTTGCTCCCATTATTCCCAGTACCCCTACTGAGACTGTCAAAAATGAGGAACCTGAGGTGGCTGGGGTTACTCCACCTGAAGTTGGTGGAACTGCTGAGGTAACACCACAACCTGATGAGGTACTCCCTGCAAACTTGGCAACCATCAACTCCAGTACCCACCGAGCTGCCCATGCCAGATTGGTCAGAAAGATGAGTAGCGTCACCGAGGCTGATTGTCCTAACATGTGCAAGCTCTGGTCGGGGTCACGAAAGGACAGCTGTGGTGGAAACTTTGGGGGAAATCAATTATTGAAGGTATCATGGTAATATATCTTTTTCTGGCTCCACACCTTACATCTGTTAAGTTATCCAACTTAAAACAACTGTAGGAGAAGCAGCAGTTGCTTCAACAGTGGGTATCTACTGGAGAGAATATGTCAGCAATCGAGGCAAGTCTTAAGCTGAGCAGAAGTCAGGAAGGTGAGATGGAACGGGAGAAAAAACTCCTGACAATCGCCCAGATGAAATCTGAAGGCTTCTCTAAGTAACTTGATGATATTCTACATGACTTACTTTTTTATTTTGATTTTTGTTGGTCACTGAGTGTTTCTAAGCGGAGTTTCTGCATTCCCACCCTAGTCGATCCGATAGTAAAATCCAAGTTGCCGCCAAGGACGAAGATAGAATCGATTGTGGCAAAGGGTCAGGGCATCGCGGATGAGGATGCACCTCACGACCCAGAATCGACCAGATTCTGGTGTTGGGTTGGGGGGAAATACACTGACCGTGAACGAACAACCCTTTCCATGGAAGCAACCAGTCATGTGAAAGCCACTGCTGAAAGTTTGGGTTCCATGCTTTCCTCTTCGGGTATTTCCCAACTGAGCATTGCCAATGGAGGTTCCGATGTAACTACAGGTGAGGTTACTGCCCCTCCTAGTTCGGGCCCGTCTTTGGAAGCTTTGATTAATGTTATGAATCAAAATCCAAAGGCCAAGGCGAAGGCAGGAGCAAAGGGTAAGGCCAAGGCTAAAGCAAAAGCAGCCCTTCAACCTCCCAAAACACCAGCTGAACAGAAGGAATCCATCCGTAGTCTGATTTGGATTAGTACAGGTTTCAGTTTCGTTTTTTGGACTCTATAGCTTAGCCCTAGGAATCATTTGTCAACATACTTGATATTTCGGGTTCATTTATAACCTGGGTAGGTTTTTTATAACCCGCAACTTCAACAATCTATCTCAGGTTCTCTGGTCAAGAAGGAGTTTGGTGCTTGCGTTATTGGTATGGAGTTGCCTCAGGGGCATGATCTTCGGAACAAACTGGCCGCACAAAAGACGACCTTTGAATCGCTGTTGGAAGAGTTCCCTGATCAAATTCTCAATCAAACCTTTCTTTTTTTCCTGGAATCCCCAATGTAAAAAACAAATTTGCATCAATACTATATACTGTAAGTATATGTATATGTAGATTTGAGTAAGATCATCGGAAAAAACAAGTCTTTGGTCTTGAGCTGAGGCTCAAATCATGCAGTGATGATGGTCTGGACAAGCTGTCTGAAACTTGCAGTGCCCAGGCTGGCCCATGGATTTTATACATACACCTACATATATAATCAAACTTATATCAATATATGTAAATATATGTATACATTCAGAATCTTTAGGCCTACTTATATAGCAAGACATTCTGAGGATTTGGGGTGAACCCATCATTTTGTCATCCCTTGAATTTTCTTGCCCTGGCGTCAGGTCAACAACTGTCGCTTGCTTCGAGCCCAGGCGCGAGCAATTGCAACCGAGCTGAAGAACCAGGACTCTGCTGCCTGATAGCCGGCTGAAGGTTATCTTGATTTTGAATTTTGGATGACTCGTCTTAGCTATGATTGAGTCTTGGGGTTTATCATCATCACTGTCCCATCATCGCGGATAGGGCGGGGCGTTTGTGAACCTATACCTATAGATCCTTTACTTGAAACTTCAATCCGAAGAGTTAGAAATTCTGGCTGATTCCAATTGTTTTTTTAATTCTCATATTGGTGCCCCCCAGCTGTGATCCAATGGCAGTGTGTTGTGTGAATGGGCACGTGCCCTGTGAGTTCTAGACGTGAAAACCTTTGGCTGTGTGAACACGGTCATTCATGTGATGTGCGGTGGCGTGAAAAATTTAGTCTTACTGCATGTGAACGCTGCAATGGAAACCAATTTGAAAACTGAACGGATGCACAAGAAATAAAACCTCAGAAATTTTCGGTCACCAGGTACCACAAGGAATACGTTCTATGAATTTCTCCGTTCACGACTGGATGAAGTGTCCCTTGGCTAAAAAGATGTTAGGGGTTACCAACCGATCCAACTTTCTTCAATATGTCCCTTATTTCAATTGAATTCCTTGAGCCTGTTTTCACAACTTAAGTTTCCAAGCTGCAAGTGAAGATCGTAAAGATCACCCATCCAAGGCTGGCCTATGGAATTGGGGCTGGATACTCGACGGTGCAACATGCAAGACTGGTCGCTGAACGGTTTGATAGTGACCTCATTTCGTTCCTGGTTTTTTTCAGAGCTGATTTTTTCATTGTTGCAGTAGTTCAAAACTTCAAATTTGTTGATCTCAGTATAGTGTTATTTTCTCACAATTGGTGATGGGTGATTTTTCAACTTCTAATCTTCCCTAGGTCTGGCAGGGAAAGAGGCTTGTTTGGCCGTGCAGTAAAGCAAGGCCATGCTTTACCATGCAGTATAGCCTACAGAGATATCCCCATGAAAACATCACCTGATGATGACACTCCTGAAGTTGTTAGTTGGCCATTCGTTTTGCCTGACAGCTTTGCCCCTTACCTGTGTTTGAGATACTGGTCGTTTTTCATGTTGTTTTGAAAGGCTTTGTTATTTTGGAAGTTGACTTTCAGATCTTTCAGTGCCCTCCAAAAAACATGGACCCACTACAAATTATGATTAGTGGTGTTTTTTTACAGGTGTCCGGAAAAACTTTAACCCATAGATGTTCAATACGTTTTGGGGCCTTCTAACATGAAAGCTTCCATACAAAAGTCAAAGGGTTGAAGTTTTCATGCACGCCCTTTGGGTCTGCTTGCCCAGGCAAAAAGCTTGGCTTGTGAAGGGTTCTTGGATGCGCTGGTGGGTGATCTCACTAGCCTACCTTCGTACTGGGAAGGCATGAAGGGAATCTATCCTGACCATCCAGTTTCAAAAGATTCGAAGCTCTGGGAAAACTCATTGGGCTGTACCTTATACTGCCCCTTGAATTGATTTCAAACATGGGTTTTATGTCTCAACTTTTCTTTTCTGAAAGGAAAAATCCTGAATTTCATGAGTACGCTATGGAAACAAATCGAGGTGATGAGATTGAAATTCTCAACGATTCATGGCTATTCTTGATCTGGACTTCGGACCATTCCCCTTACCTGAAGAATTCTGCTTGCTCACGGTGGCCAATAGCAGTGATCCCCAAAAGTTTGTATCTTATGGGTGGTGAAACTTCAATCACTTTGACAGTTGCAGCAGCCACACGTGAAATTGCAGCTTCTTTCAACCGGCTCTCTTCCCATGGATTCAAACTTCGAGAGGTAGCTTCTTTGGGTGGTGATGTAGTCCCTTGCCAAAAATGATCAGTATAATTTGGAACCAAGTTTTGTTTTTCCCCTGTTGTTTTCACACCTCCCACAAAAAATGGTTTGTCTACCCATGTGGTGTTGACGAGCTACCCCAGCGCATCTGCACAAGGTACTTTGCCTGAAGTGCTACGTGATGGGGTTTCGTGGTGATTGGAAGGCCTATGTGCAGGTGTTCAACCTAGATCGGCATTACAACATGGATCAGGCTATGGGTCCAAAATCCCCTTTGTTTTTTTGAACCTACCCAAATAATTTTGATACATTCTGACCTGATCAATGTGTGTTTGAACCACTCCCTGAAGATTTGCTGGCTATGTCTGGCAACCAAAGGAGCTCAAGATTTGGGTATGGTTTTTACTGATTCCCGGGAAAATGCCCCGTGGAGAGCAAGTTTATTCCAAAGCAACCCGTGGAGGGTGACACCAGCGTACAGCCAATTGCATGGTTTTGAAATTCGCATGGTGCGTGCAGACCTACTGCATATTTGGAACCTAGGAGTAGCAAGAGATGTCATTGGCTGTACTCTTAAAATTGTTCTACAAGAAAGGACGGTCTGGCAAGCAGCGAATTTGAATGATCGTTTGGAAACTGCAACGGCTGATCTTAGGAGTTTCGCACGTTCAAATGGACATGTTCTTAGGTTGAAACGGCTGACAAAGAAAAAAATTTCATGGTCCAACAAGACCTACCCTGAATTTAGGGGGTCAGGTTCCGATTCCCATATCGTGGGCACGTGGCTTGAACATGTTCTTGGCCCATTTGGGAACATATATGGGGATTTGTGTACCCTTTTATGGACCTCCAATCGGGCCATGAGAGTTTTGTACAATGCGGACCGGTTTCTCTCTGGGGGTGAAAGGAGTACTGTACAAGTACTTGGACAAGTGTTTTCCCAAACATACCTCAGACTTGCCACGCAAGCAATCAATAGCCATCGGCTGATGTTTAGGGTGCGCCCCAAATTTCACATGTTGATGCACATCACTGATTGCTATGATTGCCTGAATGCGTCGGTCTATGCCACATGGATGGACGAAGATTGGTTAAAAAAAGTGGCGAAAACAATGCAGTTGACTAGTTCAAAAACTGCCCAGTTCCGAGTTATGGAGAGATGGCTCTTAGCTGCCCCCTTCAACCTGAAAAAAATCTCCAACACTGCCGGTTGAAAAAAAACTGGCCTCGACGTTGCTGCGAAAAGGTCCATATGTGATGGATTATATGAAGTGTTTTGGTTCAATTCTGTTTTGAAAAAATCGTACACGTTGCAATTTCGCACTGTGAATTTAAGAGTTTTGATCTTAAACATTTAAAACGTGATCTTCATCATTTGACCGATTTTTGTTGTTACACAGCTTCGGAAGGACGGCGATTGGAAACTGTGGATGGTACCCTTGGTTTTTTCATGTTCCTTGATCAACTCCCCAAAATGTTTTTTGGTACTTTTTGCTCACACACATAAATATATGTACACACATATGTATATGTATATATATGTAAATATGTGTGATATAAAAGAAGATTGATATCTAAAAACATATCTAAATACTTGCCTCGATCAGGACATTGGTTGCAAATCCAGTGTTGTGAAGCGAGTTGAATTTGCCTATATCCTTTCTTTTCTTATCACCAGCTGGTAGCTATACATATATGAAAGCGGTGCAAACGTGAAAAACGTGAAAAACGTGAAAACCGTGAAAAACGTGAAAAACGTGAAAATGAGTATCTGTTGGCACCCGTCTAGCGTGAAAACAAGATATGGCCGTGGAAATGCCCTATGGCCGTGGAAATTGTGTTTGTATACATTCCTGCAGAGAATGTATGCGAGAGGACCATGTATACAAAAAAAGTATACGAATGGTCACCCAGGGTGAACCCAGCCTCGAGGGTGGCTGGGAGATTGACAAATAAATACAGGCCAAGGCGTTGCTGGTTAAGGGGAGAATGATAGACAAGGTCAGACATTTCGGAGTGTCGTGAGGCT
>Ga0126337_10002761_pt1 | contig 11240 bp, 6 predicted proteins | sample DipCmetagenome_FD_92527 | JGI IMG/M metagenome (GOLD analysis project Ga0126337, IMG submission 92527) | Coral microbial communities from La Bocana,Puerto Morelos, Mexico - Diploria C A metagenome | ecosystem: Host-associated > Invertebrates > Cnidaria > Coral | place: La Bocana,Puerto Morelos... | reverse complement strand
TCTTAAGAGATTTTTAAACTAAAAGAAATAAATTTAAATGAACGCGAAAAGCCACAGGAAGCCAATGAAGATGAGATAAGGATTACGAAATGTGAGCACCTTCTGATGACGTTCTGTCTGATACTTAGGCCGGGACGCTAAAGAGAAGAGAGTTGCGGTAGTCCAAATGCGAAGTCACGAATGCGTAAGCAAGAATTTTCGTGGACTGAGGCTTAAGGAATTTCCTGATTTGGCGAATTTTATACAAGCCATGAAAAGCCTTGCAGCATTATCTTACCAATGTAAATAGACTGCAAGACAGTCGCCTTTTCTTCCCTATTCGGAAGGTGCGTAATCGTAATCCTCGCGTGTGAAGCGCGCAAGCTCCTTTCCCCAACCATCCTTGCCGTTTCTACACCCGTTTCAGACCTTTCGTTCGAATACTACTGGCGTCGTTCGGGTTCGCAAAAAATACGACTGCTTGCAGCCTCTCAACAGTGTTCGAAATTTGGCTTCCTGGCTTGACTCAAATATGACTATGTTCATTCACATTGTAGACTGCAAGCAGTCATCACCTGGAAGTCTTTTATTTTGTCACTCCACTTTCTAGCGATGCGTCTGCGGGGTATTCTCTTTTTCCTTTTTTTTCGACGTGTTTCTTTCCCCTTGTCGTGATCATGTTCATCTTTGTCTTCGAGATCCTCATCTTCATCATCATCTTCATCCTCGTCAGTCTCATCACCATCTCCTTGTTGTTCACTTTGTCCGTCCCTACCACCAGGTGGAACGTATTCTATATCCAGACAAACTGTACCCTGTGACGAAGGAAAGTAAAGGATATAAACAGAACAGAACAGATCTACAAAATGGCCCGGTTGCAGCCGGCCTTATCTCTCATTGTCCAACGGGAGTTTTGCTTCGCGATCACATAAACACGAATAGGGAAGTATTAACGAGAATAGGCAGGGCGAGATGATAATCCGTTCTGGTCTGAAGCCCTTGCCCGTACTTCCGACCTGATTTAGCAAGGAGAAAAAACTGAAAAGGATCTAAACAGAACAACACTGCCCTAAAATACTAAAACCGGCAAAACAAGCAAAACAAAACTTACAATGGTTGGGTGATGTTTACCATCTTCCAGTACGTAATACTGATTCTTGATTTCTTTGCCGTTTTTACGTACTTCATGTAATGGTATTTCGACTTGTCCAAGAAGCCTGTCAAAATAATAAAAAAAACATGCACAAAAGTCTTTAAATAGAACGAAAAAAAAGAGAGCACATTTTTCGTGAAAAAAGGCGAGCTCGTGTCTATTGCGTACGTAGCGTGTACTTTGACAATGTTGAAACTTTCCCTCTTACTCTTGCATACGGTTGTGCTTTTAAAATTTTTATTTACCAATCGGCATTGAGCAGGTGAGACAGGAAAGTTATTTATGACTGGCCACCATTCTCACTAGAAACCGCATCGAAACTCACTCAAATGGACTCAAAACGATTTCCCAAACTTAATACGTTTACCCTTCTGTTTGAATGAAAACTACACCGTCGTTACCTTTTGAACCAAGCTGGTTCATGGTCCTTCACTTTGATTGACAGCTTTTCGTCCTGTTTAAGCTGATGAGCTCCGAGATTCCATACATGTGTAGCCTGTGGTGGAAAAAATAGTTTAAGTTCCCAGTTTATCCTTTAATTTAAAATTTTGCCTTTTTGACTGAGCAGTAAAGTCGTGGACGCTAAGCAAATTCATACAAAAATGCTAATTACTCCTTACATTTCCATACTGCTAATTTGACGATCATGTACTGCATTCCTTTCCCGGTGTTACTATTATCCCGTTGATTTATAGAAAGAGCTACAGGTTGATTTACCGGGTTTCCTACAGTTTCTCCTTTAACTCTTGCTAGCAGTACTCGATCTTCACATTTCCCTTTATCATCCTGTGGCGCGTCATTAAGTTTGAAGCTATTCTCTCTCAACACTGTTCCCAGCGTTCCAAACATCAGCTTTCCAAACAACACAATATTTAATTTCAGCACTGCAGAACTCAATTCGAAGTTATTACAACAACTTTAGATTGTGCAACTCTTTGAAAATATGTTTAGTGCCGGTTTACCAAGTTTGGCAGTTGAACGACCTTTAGATCGTTTCCACTTCTGAAATTCAAAACAACGCCGCTAATCGTGATTCTAGCTGTAATTAAGTTTAGTGATACTTACATCTTTTGCCTCCCATTCGGGATTTAGCGTGTCTTTTTGAACTGAAGTACTCTTCTTACAACCTATTTGTAACAAGAAAAGAAAAATTTAAGCTTATCATTTGTAGAAAACAATTTAAAACTGACATAAAACAAAACAAAAGGCCTTAGGATCCTCCCCTTCGTTTGGAGTCATTAGTGATTTGCATGTCATTTTTGCACGTGTCAGCGGTGTCACACAGTACGCCGGAGAAATTTAAAAAGGCGTTTTACTCTTAAAACGCATCAGTTGCTTTCCGTCTACAATACGCCGGAATAATTTGAAAGCGCAGCAATCAACGATTAGAATTTTATTTGGAAATAAACTCTGGTAGGGACCGGAAATTACATGGTTACCGTGATGTCATCGTTTTCGAGCGGTAATATAAAACAGCAGTCACAAGGGGTAAGGGGTCACAGAGTCTACGTGGGAATTCGTCACCCGAGAATTCCCACGTCATCATGTAAGCCTGCAGCCAACCAGCGGTAAACAGCAGTCACAGGGGGTAGGGGGTCACAGAGTCTACGTGGGAATTCGTCACCCTTTCGAAAAGTTCAGTTTTAAACAGACTTTTCAAAATGTTTTCCGTGCCAAAAGCTCTGTAAAGCTTCACAATGTCAGAGCACGCTTTTGCGTATACGTACGGATGTGTTCGTCAATATGATCAATATAATTTTTTAACAACAAGATTGAAAATTTCTTAAGGCTGATTTTCTCTGAATATAATTAGTATGAAGCTGAATACAACAGTATAATGAGGGAGCTAGTAACCTTAAAATGTTTGAATTCCTGATAAAGTTTAAGGTTTTAATATTTGTGCTCAAGGCGTTAAACGGTATGACTCCTCATTATATCTCAGATCTTATTAAGAAAACTGAGTCATCTCCTCGAAGCGCTCTGCGATCTAACGATCTCAAGTTGTTAGTTATGCCTCTGAACGAAATGTAAGACATTAACCTTGTTATTATTACATTGAATATAATCTCATTGAGGACTAAGTGCAAAACACAATTTAGATGGTTGTTTAATTCCCAACCAATTAAATAATTTTAGGGGGAAATTTGCAATGAAATGCTAAATAACATCCAAGACCATTTGATATTCAAGTAAATTTTTATGAAAGTCAAACGGAGCGATTTCTCTGAGATTTTGATCACTCGAGGTAATTAAGCGTTATAAGATTCATGTAAGACCAGAATACCATGTCTTGTGGACATATTTTGCAATAATATTTAAAACAGCTTGTGTTTTGGCACCTTGAAAATTCACTCGCAATAGATCAATTATCCCTGATGGTAAGTTATTCGGTGTTATGTAAAATGGGGTATGGGTGTTTGAGCGCGAATAACAAGAGGACTCAGAAAACGTTTACAAGTGGAAAGCCCGTACTTTTTCGAATCCGTCTTAGCCGGAGAAGTCAGTGATCACACGATTTGATTTAACGATAGTTTACTTGCCAAAAGAGTCCATTGATTGATTTCTAACTACAACTATTCGATTAAGCATCTACAGACCCTAACAAATTTAAAACAAATTTTGCGCTCTAACCAGTGAGCTGGGAGTCCTTGCATTGGCATTCCCAGCATGCGCATGCGTATTTTGCAGACGAAGACAACTATCGACTAGTACTCTTGGCAATTCTTGACAAGAAAAAGATCGGGGGGTCTATAAAGCAACCCTACTAACAGGGACCGCTTGTCTTCGTATAAACAGCTCATTCCAAGCGCTCCCGCGATTTCCTGGTCCTGTTTCCGGTATTGTGTGCATGGTGTTATTTCCAAATGCTCGAAGGAATAAAACGTCCGGATTTATAATTTCCGAGCCGTCATAAGTCATATGTATTCAGTGCATGTCGGCAGCTAGACGTTTTCATCTACCCGTGCCTGCTTACGAGATTATCGCGCGAACTTGAGGATTTGTTTCGGCTCAGTGTTAATTCGTCAAAATAATCTGTACATCAGTAATATGCTTTATTCCTCGAAAAGAAAAGTCAAATGTTCTCCAACTTATGACTCGATGACCGGAATCGAATAATACTTGGTTCTGCCGACTTCTCCAATTTACAATTTACATGCCCATGATTGATGATGCATATTTTAAAAGCGGTTAAAGTGAGTGAAGATTAAACTACTCATTGCTTTTCAAGTTTGAATTCCATGAATATCGTGACCGATGTTTAACAGAAGAGAACATAAATTATGCTTGCGTGTTATAGAACATATGCTAAGAAGCAGTAAATTCTTGTATTGTCTAAACTTCCCCAAGGTAACGAGAAAAAATCACGAATTTTCATCACAATTCATTTTTGAAGAAAGACCTTCCAAGGTTCAAAACATCGAAGAGACTTTCTCATTCTATCATTAAACAAATTTCCTGAACCTTCTTAATGATGATTTGTAGTCCTTTGTTATATTTCAAGTGAGTGCTTTATCATTGCCAGTCATTGGAAAGATAGATCACTTTGAAATACATATATATATGTGTGCACCTGTCCAACGGTTACATTTTTCTACCAACGTCAGTAATATACGACAAATTAAAAAAAAAAAACGTTTTATTAAAAAAGTGGCACTCGTAGAGGTAAATAAATTCGTGTGTTTGGCAAAATTCGTCTATTATTTTGGGTTAGCTGTCTAGATCTCCAGTTAAGCACGATCAATGGTCAAGGTTAGCGATAGTGATAAATTATCACCTTTATCAACTGAAGTTTAAGTAGAACTCGAGACCCGGGGAACCTTATCATGATCAAAGAATTGAGCGGCATATAATGCGATAAGGAACGGTTATCAAGAATTAAGGATGCTTTCCATGGGTCAGGACTGCTCATTGGGCCAACCGTAAAAACAGGACGATATCAGTCCCCAAGTGGCGAACCCATATTCAAATCCTCTTGATTAGAAATTTGCCCAACCACTTAAAATGTGAGAAATTCTCGTGAAGGGAACTAGAGCAACGGGCCGAGTTTTCAAAACAGAATGGAAATTTTGAAAGAAATGGTCCGAAAGTGGACCTTCAAGATACATTCATTGTTCCCAAAAAGCCGCGGTTGGTCCAAAACCTCTTATTGGAATTTAAAACAAAATTGAACACACCCACAACACAACACACACAAGCTAAGTCGGTGTCATAACTTACCTCGGAAGCTTAAAACCACAAAAGGATCGCTCAGTCCTCTGAAGTCAACATTAGGTAGATTCGAGGCGCTGTGAACAACCACTTTAAGCGACATTCTGATGTCAGAATAAAGAAAGAACCCAATATATCATATTATGCTCACGACCCCACAAATTCCTGTAAAAATGGTAGTCTAGTTCTTCAGCGAAGAATCTCTGTGTACCCAAGTAGTTCTTTTAGTTCGTATTCTAAACCATGTTAGCGACCACGATTTCGTGAAAAGGTCAAGCTTTTTTTCCAGTTGTTATAACAACAATTTAAATACTGAACGACACACGTCGATTTAAATTAGTTTTTTCTGCTCGATCTGCATCGCTCTGAAAGACTCATGTTGCGAGTTCTTGGTTCAAAAGATTATTCCTAAAAACTCGTTTTAACGAACTGTTAAGATTCTGTAAAGAAGTAATTATCCTTGTTTTAGATAAACAGCTGAATCAAGGTTTGCACTATACACTGCAAGTAATTAATATCAATATGCTCACTACGCATAATTTACAGTCGATCTTTCTCGTATCCGAAACGGCTGAGCAAGTAATCACTGGTAGAATTAACTTCTACAGGTGAAAAAAAAAATCGACGACAATTCGTGTTAGCTCATATAGATTACTTTGTCAATCGAACTCGTAAACCATAGGAAGAGAGGAAAGGGTCACGTTACTCGTTGCTAGGGCTAAGCTCATCCCTTTTGACATGGTCAAGGCAGAACCTACTCCTTTCATAAATTTTAACTAACTCTTTAACCAAGGACGACTAATTTAACGCAAAATGTTAAATATTTAGGCATATTATGTTCGCTCTTTTTGGTCACGCCAGTTTCATTTTCCGGGTATGGTATAAATGTTATTTATACAACAAGGAGAACCAATGTAAATCATTGCTTTCACTAACTTCCCCTTTTTTCGTGTAAGATTTAAGCAATATAACACTTTAACCGTGCCGGTTTACATATGGTATCATCTAAACAGACTCAGACCCCGAGTCTTTAGGTGAGGCCGTCTCGCATGGAAACGTGCTCTACTGCTTTTATAAAATAATTCTAAAAAATACTTCGCGACCGTGTTTACATACTCTTATCGAAACACACCTATCGACCAATGAGTGCGCGCATAGTAAATCAGTTATGTTTTAAAATGTATTCTTGCTCCTTTCTTCAGTGTAGTTTACAGTGAGATAAAAAAGAAGACGATGTTTCTTTGATGATAAACTGATAGTAAGTACTTGTAAGCAGATGGAACGCTATGTGCAGTTATATTGTGCAAGATTGTTTTACCATTTTAGTGAGAGAATACGAATGAGAGATGCTAAGAGACTGTCCACGTGTTAACGAGGCAAATTTCGGACGTCATTGATTGGCCTCATTTTTTTCAGGGAAAGACAACTATTATAATATCTCTTATTTTTATCAATTTGATATCTTGAGATTTTACCTTGAGATACTCTGAAAATTAGCTATAAATATCCGACGCTGCCAAAACACAGTCTCGTTTTGGAACAAGCTGAATGTTTTACATGAAAAAGTTTCGCTTTACTTGGGTATTATGGTATTTTAAAGCTTTTGAAATGTAATTCTGTCAGTTTGTTGGTTCCGGAGTATTTTCGACATTTAAGTGAAACTTTGACAATAGAATTGTTAAACCTTTAAAGTATCCAACGTCTGCGAACAGCCCCTTAAGCAACACTTTCGTAGCGGATTTTGTTTTAAATAGTCTGTGATCTATTACTTTTAAAAGGGTAAAGTGAAGTTCATTTTTTTTAATTTTTGGTCGGGGTTATGAGCTAGGAAAGGGGACTTGAGAAAACAGGTTATTAGAGGTGTGGCTAAAGATATTGCTGACATTGTATCAACATCACAGGTGGTTGGAAAGCCTTTTTGGCCTGGTACTGTCAAGTTGTGAAGGGAATAAATCACAGCTCAGGCTCGATAGCGATACAAACTTTTTAATCCTGAGTTGGCACGCACACGCTCGTAAGTGTGTTCGTTACACGAGGTTCTGGTCGTCACGTGACTAGCTGATCACATGATTATGGTCACACTCGTCACGTCACAGGTACTGGAGGAGTTAATAAGAGGGTAAAAGAGGATGTGATACACATGATCCAGAGCGCCGGAAGAAAGGGGGGGGGGAGGGGCATTCAGGGGTTTCGTAACAGATCGAGTCTCGGCAGATAGGAACAACGACGGTACTCGGACTAAACTAAGGACAAGATAAACATGTTGTCACTTTACGCATCATTTTATGTTAGTTTATTGTATTTTACTTTAGACACTGCTTGCAAAATAGTGTCGTATCAATAACTATTTGCCAGTTGGCGACAGTTTTGACCTCAACTTGTAAATGTTTGATCAGAAATTCGGTTGCATTAATGCAGTGTGTATATTCAGTCTAACCTCGTTTAGAAAATGACGTACTTCGTTACAACTTGACCAATCTAACAGTAACAAGGCAAGGTTACTGGTTAACTGGAAAATCGTAAAACGACAGCTTTGCTACAAACTAACGGTTTTTAGGTTAAACGATAACCTCTCTTAACGTTCTGCACAGAACATGTAGACATTTGGGTCTAGATATAATTCTTCACAACATACAAAAATAGATATAAGCCTTTGCTACCTAACAAAAATATTTGTACGGAAAAAATTAAGCAGACTTGATTTTCTCTTTAAAACGTAGAAAATTTCTCGTATTTCTGATTATGTTATAGCTGTTGGGCGAATTTATTTTAACGGAATCTTTAAATTCAAATTGTAACTGCAAGGTAGAAGAGATCATCCGGCTTGCTTGTCCATTGTTGTAAATGGTTCGCATTTAAACGCCAAATAACTTCTTGACAGTGTAACCCTGAAATAATGTAAAAGTTCAAGTTAGGCATCTCTTCTATATATTCAGATAAAAAAAGCGCCCTAAGGGTGGTTTAGATCAATTCAAAGCTTTCCCAGGGGATTTCCGTACCATTTGCCCCAAGATATCATACTTATCATGAATCGTTTTGTCCTGTTACCAAAATTCGACATAAAGTATATGGGCTATATTGACCAAGATTGAAGTCAAGTTGGTTGCATAATAAATTGAGGTTTACAAAAGATGATCGAGGCCGATATCCTGCCCATTTTGACCAAGGAATGTTGGTCAGTAGGGTACAAGCCATTTGCCTAGGCCGGATACATCAACTTAAACAGTACTTAACAACATCAACAATAAACGGATTTAAGGGTGTACCCACCGGCATACTGTAGAAGAAGATGCCAATGAGCAGGCCGATGATGATTAAGATGAGGAGGATAAGGAGGATCCACTTATACCGTCGCCAAATAATGTATCGCAGTGTCTTGAACGGAGAGGTGAACCACAGGAACGAGGTAGCAGGACGACTACAGAGAAGTAAGATAAATTGAATGAAGCATGAGGAAGAACCCCCCCCCCAAAAAAAAGTGCTTGCAGAGAGAAAAAGCTTTTTTAGATACGAATAGTAGCAAAGCTAAATTTACGAAAAAGAGCTTTATGAATGCTTTTACTAACAACTCGGGTCAGGTTCAATATTCCAGGAAAATGTCCTATAAGCTTAGAACTGTATCCTTTTAAAAAAGGAGGAGCCGCGCAAGGTTACACGTTTTGACTTCCTATACCTGTGCGTGTCCTACGTATCGAATCAGTAATGACAACACAGTGGCACTTACTTTGGTTCTTCTAGAACAGGGTGCTGGTTTGGGTCCTCTCGCCCTTGTCCCGCGGGTTTTGCTGCCGCTTCGTATCCCGCAAGCAACTCGACAGTCATCTCAATTTTACCCTGCAGTTACAAAAAACAAATTAAAAAATGTGTTTCGTTGTATTTGCGAAACAGAAACTTCTCTAGTTATAAATTAAAACTATGGCAAAAAAAACCGGCGACCATGAGGGACAGTGCCCTTTTCACTAATTGAAAGGTAATGAACCAAAAATATAGGGATCTCATTCGTTGATTTAGTCACTGGCTCAAGGAACTAATTAAGCCGTGTAATAGCGCTTCTTAGTATATGCCACGGAATCGAATAGTGCATTCTTACTGACTAGCTCGGAGGTGAATAGAAAGTACTATTCACCTCCGAGCAAACAGAGAAAAAACAAAATGGCTTCCTGTTTTGCTTCGAATATCGGGCAGCAAATTTTATCGGTAAATGAGACGGCTGTTCAAAATTTTGGATCGGCTTATTATTCAGCTTGCAATAGTGTGGTATATACTAAAACAATTATTCACCTCGGTGTCGTTGAAAGTGATGGATATTTACCTCCACTTCGGTGAATTATTGTTAATTACATTCACACTGATTGGAAAGCAAAAACAAAAACAGCGGCTGTGCTTGAAAACTCACAATAAGGCAAAGCAACAGCCAAATATATCTACAAAGGTTTGCACAGTGTGTTGTGCATGTGCATGGCCAAGTTACTTGAGTACAAATCAGTAAATCATACACTTTGAGAGCAGCAATAGAGACTTCTTACAATAAACTTACAAGGAAAAAGGGCATCTATTTTAACGAACCATCTTAAGGACTGACTGGCCTTAAATGCATGATGGATAACACTATCAAAGGAAAGCTCCTTCTCACTTCCTGCCTTTGAAAACAGGTACGTGCCTATAAATGAAGCGCTGGCACTATTTTTCGAATAAGTTATTTAGAGACCGCAAACTTACGGAGCACTCAGGAGCTGCGGCTGGGTCTGTTGCGTTTTGCTTATAACAGGCCCACCAACCCCTTGAACTCTTCTGGATAAACAAGTCAAGTGTCTCGCCGTTACGACCCGGATCCTTCTTTTGATTGCCACAGTGATCCGAGTTTTGACAAGGCTTGTCCAACTCGCTCAGATCCAGCTCCCTCTCACCTGTGTTAAAAATGGACAAAAAGCGTAATTTATATTTTTATGATCAAAGTAAAACAAGTTTCCTCTTTTGTCGCGACATGTTCTAAAGGTATATAATATAAATATGTTCTACGTGTTTTTTCTTTAGCGAGGTATAGAAGCACTCGGGAGAGTTTTGGAGCTTGGAAACAATCGCCTATTGACCAGTGTTCACACAGCATTTCTCGTTCTCCCAAACTTACGCGTTTCTATAACTCGGTACATGCTTTCTACTTATTTAGCGTTCTATCACGAATGCCGTTCTCTGATTGGTTGCGCTACTCACGCTAAAGGAAATCTCGAGTTCATAATGTTATTGTTAAAAACAAGGCTACAACTACCTATAAAGGGTGAAAGTTTCTAAAGAAACTGTGGTGCTGCGTCGGTGGGGGTAACAAGGTAATTTGGTTATATCAATCATTCGCTCTGACGAAGGTCTAACACTTTATAACTCGTTACGGTGTCCAATTTACATTTTCAACTTAGTTAGTTGATATAACCAAATTACAACTACCTATAGTTCACCAATAGCCGTCTCCGATTCTTATTGGTTTAAATTTCTCACGTGACGTGATAGTGTTTATGTCTCGGAACCATCGGTCTGATGGAGACCCTTTTGAAATTTGATGTTTTTAAGAGTAACATATTTGCTCGCGGTATATTGTTTAAATAGAAAGGGCTACACTGAATAAACCAAAATGTCATGTACAGAAAGTATATTGGACAGAAAGTTATGGACTTTTAGACAGTTATTGGACAGAAAGCTATGGCTGATTTTCCCCTCGATGCCTTATATCATTTTTCAACTCAAAAGTACAGAGCTGATGTTAATTCTTCGAGCGAAAATAAAGTATCTCACGTTACTGCGTACCTATGAAGTCGTCACTAGAGAACATATCGTTCTCCCAGATCTGCAGTCTAAGTTTTGGTTTGGCTTTCTCCTCTGTCTCGTCAAGACTCCAGAAGTGTTCCTA
>Ga0126337_10002760_pt1 | contig 11243 bp, 6 predicted proteins | sample DipCmetagenome_FD_92527 | JGI IMG/M metagenome (GOLD analysis project Ga0126337, IMG submission 92527) | Coral microbial communities from La Bocana,Puerto Morelos, Mexico - Diploria C A metagenome | ecosystem: Host-associated > Invertebrates > Cnidaria > Coral | place: La Bocana,Puerto Morelos... | reverse complement strand
TGGTATATACTAAAACAATTATTCACCTCAGTGTCGGTGAAAGTGGTGGATATTTACCTCGCCGCTTTGCGGCTTGGTAAATATCCACCACTATTCACCTCCACTTCGGTGAATAATTGTTAACTATTCACTGAAATTGTTACTGAATGACAGCATAATTCTGCCTGGCATCAATCAATTGTGGAAGTCAATGTCCCCAAAACTGAAACAAAAAAGTCTCGCAGATGGATGTAAAAATGTACTAAAATTGATATGGTGGCCCTATTCTAGACCCTAAAAACCGTGAAGCCATATTCAGCAGCAGGGTGCTTGTAAAACAAAATAAGAGCATACCTCTTACTTGCTCTCAGTAAGATTTAACATTAAATGAAAATCCACATGTTAAATTTATTCTCAGTTTGGAAATTCTCCATACCTGCAGCAGCTGCACCTGCGCCTTCCTCCTCTTCTCCAACAGTAGCAAGTTTGACTTTGTTTAGTGGTGTTGTCTTACCCTTCCTTGCTCTTGCTGACCAACAGCCACCGTGAACAGCATGCACAACACTTTGGTTGGGGATCTCTGCATCCTGACAAGATGACAAATTAAGAAACTGTTACTAACAACAAGCCAAATTAAACACAAAAAGGTGCTACTGACAACAAGTAGTTTAGTCTTGTAGTTACGGTACCAATCATACTCCTTCTAGTTCAATGACTGACACCACTTTCAAAAAGAACAGAACAGTAGCCAGATAAGACGATCTGTTAGAGATGAGCACTGAAGGAATATTGTTTCTAAAAGAAATGTTGTGGAGTTTAAAAATCATAGTTTAGAGAAGATAAAATATGTTATTTGCACAGTTAAGGTGGATGCTATTTAATAAGAAAAATAAGTAAATTGTCAATGAACTACTTGGTGTATTTGGTGTTACTGAATAATATTTCAACTCTGATGAAGGTGGACAGAAGCCACTGAAAATTCAAGAATTAAAAGAAAAATCATAGATCAGATTACAAAGAAGTTTATTATAAGAGAAAGTCTATCCGGCATTCACTGATTGAAACACTGGTTCAAACAATGAACCAAAGTCCTTTCTGACAATCAGGTGCTAATCTATTGCTGGAGTCTAAGATCAAGTCCAAGTCTCAACCTAGGATTTTCAATCAAGGGTCTGCACATCTGAACAAGTTGCAGATATTGCCATTCATTGCCCCTAACATTAATAATTAAGGGTGACAATTAACAATCAACAAATGCCAAAGATGTTGTTATAAAATTATTCTTACCATTAATAACATCTTTGGTATTTTGTGGTTTAGATTTTTGGGTTTTGTTGGAGTATAATTTTTCTGGTTTTCTGGGTTAATAATAAATTAAATGTGCATAATAAATTAGCAAAATGAATTAGACTATTGTTGCACACTGTTAGCTCCAGCAAACTTTCATTTTAAAACTAAGCTCACCTTTAGTCGGAGGTCATCCTTAAGTTCACGCCCTGCAAAAATTATTCGCATCTCTGTGGGATCTACTCCCTGTTGCGTAGCTATTTCCTGCTTTAACCTTGCTATGTTCCATTGTAGATCAACTTGGACTGGTATGTTTAAGTTGGAGTTAAGCCTTACAAAGATGGGCAGTCTCTCAGGTCTTCTTGATCCCATTCTCCACTGTCTAAAACAAAGCATTAAGAAATATGTAACGAAATGCAGTTGCTGATCAGGAAAACTATTTTTCGGTCACTGAATTTTGGTTAACAATGATAGGTTCACATTGAAATTATATATTTAGGTTTTTTATCTCCCCTTACTTTTAATGTCTTGCAGTGACGTGCATTGACCTTTGCAGGACCCTACATGCAGATGTAGAAGGGATGTTAAAAAAATAAAATGAATGGCCAAGTTTTATTTTTGGGGTCAAAATAGTATACTGACATGGTTGTATTGACATGATGTTCATAAATACACCTATCCCATGAGGTCACCACCTTATCATGGTGGGATGGTTTGTGTGTCTCAGTGATGCCTAGAGCTTGCTATGTCAGCTGGATAGTCTTGGTAGGTCCTGGTAGGGTCACCCATGCCAAACAAGTGTGACCTCCCTGGTCCTCCAGGTTGGAGGTTGGGCTGAGGGCTGATAACCCACTCCCATAAAAACAAGTTTACTACAGAAACGGAAGACATTCAAATTGCTATGAACATCGGTGAAACGATGGGGGCTCACAGTAGCAGAATGATGCATTTGGGTCAAAGCTGAAAGGAAACCCAAAGGCCAACAGCTTCAATTGTGAAACCGAAGAGATTTTAAGAATAAGAAGGCCAGGTCGACCCAAAACAACATGGAGGAGAATGGTTGAAGTTGAAAGGAAAACAGTTGGGTGGCAGTCATGGGTGAATGTCAGAACCCTCACAGCAAACCATAGTGGGTGGAAAGAGAATGTCAAAGCCTTATGTGCCTTATGGCCTAAAGAGATATAGGTATAGGTATAGGTAGGTTCATAAATGCATGGTTCTAGTAAATTTGAGTGCACTACTTATGAGGCTACGTACTGCACCTCACATATTATTTCTAGTAAAGGAAAAAAATTACGCTAACTGAAACAACTGAGCCGATGTTGCTCAGGCCAAAGGAATGTGCATTGTATGATTAATTAATATAAATCTAGAAATATTAAAGGCACTGGTTCCATAGTTGCAGATAAGATTATGAAGTACTAATTTAACCTTCAGTGTATTATGTACAGGCATCCTTTCGAGTTGTTATGCAATCTTTCTTATGTGTGACAAGAGCCCAAAGGGCATCAGCATTCAAGGCTTGATTGCTTAGTGCTACTTCTATCAATTATAGCAGTAGTGTTGGCTAGCTTGGTTATCAACAGTTTTAGTCTTTCAGATCAATGTTTTCCAAAGCTACCTACTTCCAGGGCAGTTATAATTTTACATGTGTAAGTAAGTAAGTAAATAAGACTTTATTTCAAGAGGGTAACACTTCACAGTAATTAAACTGATAAATTTGTGGCCCTCAGAAAGAAAAAGAAAAGTTGAAATAGAATAAAAATAACAGAAATTACAATGTTAACAATTTAAAATAGAAAATTAAACTATCTACAACGATAAATATTGAATACATGCCATAACCAATTTCATTAAAATATTACTTAAAATGATTAAAAACCTAAATTGAATGATTTGCTTCTGAGTTTTGATTATTTAAAATTTGATTGAAACATTGAAATAAAAGAAGGTATTGAGGCAGTATGGCTGAGTGGTTAGGGTTGCTAGACTTGAAATCTGGGGGTTACAGGTTCAAGTCCTGTTCTGAGCATTTAGCCATAGAGTTGTTTCTCTGTAGAACCTGTTTCAATTAACTACTCGCTCATGCTTCATCATGCCAGTCTACCTCCTGTCAGTTAGGATTTTTAGGTCTTTTATATTTAGTTGATAAATTTTTTCCTTTCAGATCAATAGCATGCCAGTGAACTAGCTAAGTGTAGCTAAACATTTGAATATTTTGAAACATCTAAATCTTAATATAAAGGGCTTTAGGAAGTATCATATTACAGTATAATTCTAATTTATTCAATTGAGTCAGTTAAGGGCATTGCTGTAAGGTATGTTTATGAATAAATATACAGTAACTCAAAAATCTGTTTCTGTGTTTGTAGACGACAAATGATTCAAATGCTCCTCCCAACCCATAGGTCAAAACATTGCTGCATTTGCACCAGATTCAGGTTACTTCTTTAGAAGTAGTTTCGTATAATATATATATGTATTTCAAGCTACCGCTAACCAACTTCGAAAGAGTAAATCTCCGTGCGCAAAAATTGGTAAATTAAAAAGGATCAAGCAGAGATTGTGCACAATCAAAGCTTGGTTGGAAACCTAGGCGACCTCTCACAAAATGGTAAACGGTCCAATTATTACAGCATCACCACAAAGCTTGTTCCCATGCAGAGGAGTATTTTCCCCAAAGTACGTCTCTAAACGCCCCCTACTTATTCTTAATATTCTTAACAGCTAAAGGAATTACCTGCAATGCTTTGTAGTGACAAAACTGCTCTGAACTGCACAGTAATCAGGACAACCTACACCAAGATTCTACTTCCGCTATTTGTCCCTTATTTGTGTCATTTGTCAGTGAGTAAAATGCTCGCCCCAGTCCTCAACGTACCCTTTTCCTCTCAGGCCCAGGGATTCTGCATCCTCGGAGAGGGGTTGCAAGGGCAGAAGCATATCAGACTAATTTTATCAGACTAATCAGACTAGGTGATATGCTTCTGGTTGGGACGATGCGATATTTTCTGGCAAAAGTTTATTTCAAGGTCTTCTGCCCTTGAAATTAACTTTTGCCAGAAAATATCGCATTGTCCCGACTAGCAGCCCCTGGGTCTCCGAGGATGGTGATTCTGGGGAAAATCTGTAAAAATTGGACACTTAAACTACTTAGTGACGACTCAGCTAGGTTTCAAACCAAGCTTTATTTAAGCGCAATCTATACCCAGTCCTGTTTCATTTACCGATTTTTGTGCTTAGGAACCTAGAAAATTCTTAATATCATAATTTAACTGAGGGGTGAGTGGATTTTTTTCCCCTTCAGGCATTTAACTGCCGCTATTTCGAATTATTTTTCGTTTCCCCTGAAAGATTGAAATAGTTCAACTGTATATCATTTCTCAGAGCTTCCTATTTCTCCTCCCGTCTCAAGCCCCTTGTACGGTATATGCTTTTGAGTGAAAGCGAACGAAGAAGAAGGTGTAAGAAAAAAGTTAGGAAGGAAAAGTGAAACTAGGGCCGGCAGATCTGCTGAACTTTCTGGTGCTAATTAAAGGACTGGGATTAAAGGATTGAGCTTAAGGCGTCAGTAACCTGAGCATATTTTGCGGTGTTTATATCTATTGCGCTTTATGTACTTAGATGGGTAATTGCAAGGTACTATGAAGGGAAGTCCGCGGCCTTTGGCAGTGTTAACGAGCAAAATGGTCATGTATTGCTGATTGGGGCAATGAGTCCAGGTTAATTAGCTGGATTTGTGATTTGTTCTATCCATGATCGTCGACAGGCGCCCATTACTAGGAGCGTGCAGCTACTTCATATTCCGATCACGGCATTTTCACAGACCGATCTGCTTTTAGTTTGAATTTACCGCGCATTCAGAAACCCGCAGGAACCTCAGTGTCCAATCCCAAGTACAGACGTAATTTTTAATTTTTAAAGAAAAACCGTCATGTTTTTCCTTGACGATCCGCGCTCATGTAGACTGGAACTGACCTATTTCGCGGGAAAAGAAGCCTAAAAGTAGACCGGTCTGTGCAAATCACGCGACATAGGCTTAGTATAAGAGTGGCACGCTCCTCCAGCAAAAACAGTGGGCGGGGACATTAATTCCAGCTATCCAAGGCAGGAAAGCCGAGGAAGACGCGGAGAGAGAGATAATCATCAACGCTACTAAAAATCAACATTTTATTCCATCAATAAGTACAAACCCGAAACAAAACAGGAGGCCATTACAAAACGCGTTCACTACTGGCTCTCCTTTCAGTTTGCATCGTGAAACACTGTGAAACTTAACTTTTCAACTCGTTCAGACGAGTAAGGAGATGTCATCATGCAGTAACTAAGAATCTCAATTTGTCGCTTTAACTATCCCGACATGATGTGTTTAACAAATTCCTCGTATAGTACTTGGCCTTGGTTGTCCTCGAACCCAACCAAAAGCTGATCAACTTCTTCAGCTGTCAATTTGTCACCTAGGCTACACAGCACGTGACGTAACTCGGCGGCGTTCACCAACCCATTGCAGTTGCGGTCAAAGACGCGAAGACATTCAATAAAGTATTCAGGATCAACTAAAATTGAAAGGGTATAGCACATAAAATTAATTGCAAACATGATGTGATATATATACCTTTAAAAATATTAATATCTCTAGATTAAGATAGACGGTGTGTGATTTTTTCCCTTTCACCAGAAAGCGGACGCGAAATTGATTTCTGGAGTTTCACAACCGTACCCTTATAGACCAATACTCTTTGGCGAGAGGTCAACCCTGAGTAAATGCCTCATTTTTTACAGGCAGATTTCGTTTTATAAAAACTCTTTTGCCCATGTCTGGTGATCGGTCCGTGATGGTATCATGGTAGGGGAATTAGGATAGACTTGACGCCGCACATAACCAGCTTCAAAAGTCCGGCGAATCAGGGGCGAGAAAAAAGTCCGCGATGCTCAAGAATCGAATGCTCAGAACGGAGAAAGAGTAAGTCAATTTTTAGAGCTGGCCTTCTCTGTCTGAAAATTGGCGTTCCGTCGTAGAAAGATAGATCCAAACTTCTCGCCGGACTTCAAGCTTCTCGGTGTTAACTCTTGAGAACTTGGTCGAATAAGTTCATCCGGGATATCTAAAGGGAATCTATTTTCCCGCGGATTTTCTGTTTTAGCATTTTTCTAGCCAGGATTTAAAGTAATGAAGACAAAGGACTGATTAGTTTTTTAAAGATAAAAATTCTGAAATTCTTATCAAATCAGACTTGTTTCCCATATTGAAAAACAAGAATTCGGTTCAGTTATGGCGAAAAAAAAAATTTTTACTGAACATGATAAATTTCTGTCTGCGCCGAGCATACTTGTGAGGCTATTAAAAAACGAGAGACAACAAAGAGGATAGTAATAAAATATTCTAATTTGCAACACAATATAGCCAACATTTGAAGTATTAAAACAAATGTTGCCATGGCCAGAAACTAGAACCAGCTTGTAAAAAAGCTGAAGAAATGTCAATATTTCACGAAGTTACAAAGAGATTTTAATGCATCTCATATTTTTGCAGTTACCGGATGAAAAAGAGAAAGATCATTTACTAAACCCATAATCAACATCATAAAATTGCTTTGTAAAGCATTCACTACCTAACTTATGATGAAGTTGTTTCTTGCATTGATTGTTTATTAGGTTCAAAATAAGATCGTTTTGTAACACGTCTTCTCCACCTGGTAAAGCTTACATTTATACTAACATGATTTTATTCATGCATATTGAAATTCAGACTATACCGAAACTGCAAAACGAAATAAGCTTACTGTTTTCGTATAACTTATATAGTACTGAATACCGTCTGCATGCCAAACTTTTTCTTTCCTTTGTATCTTTCGACTAGTCGCCTTTGCGGAGTAAAAACTTTGCCTGCACTAAGTAAGCTCAATGTAGAGAAACAAAACTGAAACAGCATTCCACCAAAAAGCACTCAAAATTTTCTACAATTCTTCAAAGTTAAACGAGCCTAATAATGCTATCCGTTGAAGACGGAAAACGTTCTAAATTTAAGCTTACCTCCACTTTTCTTCTGTCTATCTCGCAGGTTTTGATATATTGGAAAGAATTCTTCGAAGCTAACTCGCTTGATTCCAGTTCCAGCGGGATCAAGACTTTTAATAATTTTTGAAATTTCGCCTTCGGTCGGGTTCGTTCCGAGCGCTCGCATAACCTCTCCGATCTGACTGCATTCAACTTTCTTGTCTCCTCTTCGGTCGTAGAGGTAAAACGCCTCTTTGCATTCCTCGATGGAGTCTTCTGGCGATAACATTATCTAGAGAGAACAATTTTGTTTTTGTTTTTTAAAAGACAAGCTAGTTACACGACCGCGTTTAGATTGCTGAAATAGAAAGTTGTTGTTTTTCTACATCTGGTTTTTCGTTGACAGGTGTCGCGCGAATATGCAAATTTCATTCAGAACTTTCTGCTTGTCAGATCGGCGGAGATGAAGCAATTGGTTTGAATTCGATCAATGAAAAATGACTGAACTTACCAAAAAATAAACTAATTTTGCAGAATGATTATTACAGAACAATTCTCACTGGGCGATGCAGAGATCTTTTCCCGCACTTCACTCGTTAGTACCCAGACCTCTATTGTACCCCTCTGCGCTCCAAGCGAAATAGGAATCAGGGCATAATGCACGTGTCCTTTACAAAAAAGTTATTTTTTACGTCACAAACAATACTTTAGGGAAGTTTTCAAAGCTATTGTCAGATTCTTGCTGTGAATCATTATTTACGGACTACTTACTGCACTTCCAGATCCCCCTTGCCTCACCATATTAATTCTGCGACTCTTGCCGTACAGTTCCCTGCCCCCACCCCCACCCCATCGAGGACAGTCAGTGAAAAAGGGCAACATCCAGTCTATGCAATTTGAACAAACCTGAAGTTTCTGCCAGCTTTGCCGACTTGATGGTTTGAACTGATCAGAACCTCTTCAAGCACTACATCTGAGATATCGGCCAAAACATCCCTGGTTCCTTTACCCCTTTTCCCTTAAATCGTAATCCCAACGTACGTTAGTCCATATGCCTAACATCAAGAATTCAATAAATATAATACTTTAATAAAATTATATCAAAAATCTAATTCAAATTGTATTGTCTAAAAACACACAATAAGGAACTCCACATTGCTTGGCTCAATGTTTCTAAAGGTGAGTACAAGCCATGATCATATTTGCTAATAAAAATATTCTTTTTTACTGTAGTGGATTATTACAAACTTGGAATCACCAAAAATGCTGCAAATTCAATTACACTTACACTTTATCACAGGGTTCTCAAAAAATTCTGAATAAAACTATTAGCAGGTCTAGTTGTAATGATTCCTTCAAACAAAATAATCGTCTTACTTGGGCTTTACATAGCTGAGCCCTGTCATTCAAAATACAATAATTTATTAAGCCAGACCTGGGTTGTCCAAAGCCCGACTAAGCTAACCCTGGATAAGTGAGAAGTTTGTTTTTGGTTCTGTAACTTTTCGGTGAGGTTTTCTGTTTATATTGCGTGTCCTTAGCTACTGAATTTGAATATTTGCAAACTAGACAAAACATACAATGTAGGCAGTGAAAAATATTTTCATACTCTGGTTAATTTTTAATCCTTTTAAAAAAAATATGTTTTGTTCTGGGTAAGTATAAAGCTTTGGTAAGTATTAACTCGCTTTTCAACAACCCACCCCAGGATTACTGCCTGGTAATTGCTCTATTTTTAAAACCAATGATGATTTGGTATTAAGTCCTTCACTAAACTAAAGATCTAAATCTTGGATTATTATTAACTGGCTTAATCACATATCATGACCAGGACATACCTGATTATATTGTTATATCAGTTTGGGATAAGGGTGGAAGATGACAAACATTTCAAGGTATTCAAGACATTTTAACAAGCAATTTTAATCAGTGAAAAAAGTTACTATAAAATCAAAAAGTTATTCCCAGGCTACTCCAGGACTCTATAAAAAGGACCATTCTATTATAAATATATCTAGTTCGGGCCTTTTCCAATATAAAGGATTCTTGAAGTCTTACAACCTGCAAGCAACTAGTAGCTGCACTCAAATAGTATTAGCAAAACAAGACTTCTTGTCTGGGCTCCATAATCTAAAGCTTATTATGACACCTTTCTTCAATTTACATGTAATATCAAATGTTTTTGGTCATTAAGCCAATGAAAAACCATGGTTTTGGAAACAGGTCTGTCACTTTTTTGTACAATAACAGGTAACTCATATCTCATTGCTTCAAAACATGTGGTAAATTCAAGAAAGTTTTGAAAAACTGTGAAATAAAGTGCCAATAGTTTTATGATTTTCTTGTTCTTTTTGGACGCTGATAATTTGTCTTTCATTATATCAACATAATATTGCTTTATATAAATGTATGATATATATTAGTGCATTTCTCAACAAAATAATTCCAGCTATCTCCAATAAAGAAATTAAGAATCTGGAAAAAATAAAGCAATATTTCTTGCTTCAAAACTGTCAGACTGTACTTTACAAAATACTTTTTCATCACAGACCCATCACAAGTGTCACATTACAATGTATGGACAAGCCTGCAAATATATGTTTCATTAATAACATTACTGAATTGCTCATTCTTCCAAATTTCCATAAAGGGCTAGTGAAGAAAGGCAGCAATCCCCTCTCGCTCCCTCCCTGAGGCAGATGCTTGTGATCATCACAAAGGTGTAGTTGCAGGAGGTCGTACACAGGATCTCGGCACATAGCCCTGTGTCTTGTTTGACGGCGAGTACGCCCATATCCACCCTCTACTATCTTTGTGTTTCATGTCAGCATAAATCCAGTCTCCTTTATTTATGGTTAGTTCATCCACCCTCCGTCCTATATAGGTGTCAGTGCAGACAAGTTCCTGTCCGTAAAGTAAGAGTTCATTGGTGTTACGACGCTGGCGAAACGCTTCTGTTTGATCACTTGAAGTAGCAGGACTGTAGCCATTTCGATTTGAGGATGGGGTGATTAGTAACAGAGGTTCTGTGGATGAGCTTCTGCTGTTAGTTGATCTGTTGGAATCAGGAGTTGTTTCTCTATAAGGACCTCCTACTTGGGTTGATAATGGGAAAGCTTGAGTCTCTGATAACCTCCTGCTACTGTTCAGAAGATTTTGGACTGAAGAAGGACTTGAATCTAAATGGGAAAATTAAATCTCAGAAACATACACATATTAAAAATAATAACAACAAAAGCATGCTGCTCCAGTCAATTCAATGTTGTGAATAAAAGCTACCCAAAACCAGGATTTTCACAGAGTTTTGAACTATTCATCTTTATTGCTAAAGCATGTGGCTAATTTTGTTTTCTCTTCCTAAAGAATCAGATGAATAGCCTAGCAGAGTACCTGGCTGCAATTTCAACTTTTGATCACCCTGAACAACATATATCCTGGCATGCATTTTATTCTCTTTCGAGGAGGAAATAGGTTCTAGACTAACAGTTGAATAGCCTGCGTAGCTGGCGGGAGTGGGTGCGCGCGCGAAACTTTTTGCGGCAAAGCCGCTAATTCCCTCGCAGGCTTCGCCCGCGAGGGAATTTTTGCGAGCAAAATTCCCGCCTGCCTCATTTCTTACCCTTTTTGAATGCCACCCACTTTTATCGCCTTTGATGATGTGATTAAATTAACCAATCATAGAAAAGGAGATGTAATTCAAACTAACTGACTCCTTTTCGCGGCCCGGGCGGGAATATCACGAAATCATCACAAAGCACATATAACAACAAACTAATGAATGCTTTGATGGCCGATGAAGGCGGATACGCCAAAAAAAGTCTTTAAAACGCGGGTCAAGATTCAAAGAAAGAACCGCTAGCGACGTGTGTAGACTTTGTCGTAATAATCTGAAACAAAAATTTGGCGATTTCTTCAAAAATTCATATATTACGGCGGTAAATGTTTTTAAGCCGTGGACTCGCGGAGGACGTCAAATGTCT
>Ga0126337_10002759_pt1 | contig 11244 bp, 8 predicted proteins | sample DipCmetagenome_FD_92527 | JGI IMG/M metagenome (GOLD analysis project Ga0126337, IMG submission 92527) | Coral microbial communities from La Bocana,Puerto Morelos, Mexico - Diploria C A metagenome | ecosystem: Host-associated > Invertebrates > Cnidaria > Coral | place: La Bocana,Puerto Morelos... | reverse complement strand
GCAAGACATTATTTACCTATAAGAACACTACGAACTGTATATAATGCTATGGTTTACCCATACTTGAGTTATTGTAATGTTGTATGGGCAAGTACTTATCCTTCTAGATTAGATGCTCTATACCAAGTACAAAAGAAAATTATAAGAATTATAACTTTTTCTAAGTACCAGCAAGAAAGTAGAAAATTATTCATATCGCTACAATTGTTGAACATACACGAGTTAAACTATTATCAAATAGGCTTATTCATGTATTCATACACCAAGGGAAGTTTGCCTAGTGCCTTCTAGGGGAGGCAGGTAAGGAGATCCCCTAATAGATCTCCTTAGAAAAGCTTGTATGAGCTTGCTGGGATCTCCTGCTACTCTAAAATGTAATTTATTATATATCACACTGTTGTAATAGATGAGTGGCAAATAAAAAAAAAAAAATTTGCACTCTAGCTGGTGCCAGTGTGGCTATGTTGAAAACGTCTTTGTCCGATTCCACCAGCTCCTTATTACGACCTAGATCCGCAGCAACCTTCATCCATTGTTGAATCAAGTCAATCAAGATCTGTACTGAAAGCGGTGTGTAATGTAAAGCGCCGAAGGTGAAACATTCCTAAAGGTAAAAGAGATCCAAGAAAGCCTGATAGCATACCCGGCCGTGAAATGTCATAGCCTCATCTAAAGTATCTCTGGAAATCGTCTCAATTTGAGGCAGGATTTTAAAAACTGGAAGTAACGGGCTGAACTGCACTGCAAACATTGCACTCATTTGGGATTCGGAAGCCAAGTGAATATTACTGATATTAATCACCTCATTTTTTTTCTTTAACAGTTTGGAATTGAATCAAACAAGTTCAAGCATGTCTTATGATTGGCTAACAAGTTAAACCACTCGCTAAAATATGTTCCTCGAATATTCTCTTCAATGTTCAATTTAGAAGTTTTGTGCAGTTAAACAGGGGGAGAATATTTTAAAAATGGACAAAAAAATCTAACCAGAAGTTTAAATTTATTAGTCTCAAAGTAGAAAAGGATTTTTATCACGGTCCTACAGCGGGAACTCACATTTATGTGGAGCGGCTTAGATAGAGTACCAAAGTTTGGAAAATTTTAGTTAGTAACACGTATCTAATTCATTGGATCCTCTCATTAATGATGTCAAAGTTACTGACCCTATTATCTCTGATCACTCGGCTGTTCATTCAACACTACATTCGGAAAAACCAAGGCTTGAGAAGAAAGTTGTCTCTTCCAGAAAATTAAGTGATATTGATATAAATTGCTTTCGGATGGATATTGAAAGTTCTGTTCTCCTTAAACATCAAGATGATCTTGATGCAGTTTTTACTAAATATGACGAAGTCTTAAAATCACTACTAGACAAACACGCTCCTGTGAAAGAACGAGTTGTTACAGTTCGTCCATCTGCACCTTGGTACACAGCTGAAGTCACCGCTGAGAAGCAAAAACGCAGACAACTTGAACGTAAATGGAGAGCCTCGGGACTCCCAGTGGATCGAGAGCGTTTTGTATACCAATGTAGTGTTGTGAATAATATGATCAAGTTTCTCAAGTCACAGTACTAGTACTCGTCTGTTATTAAAGAAAATTCTGGCAATCAAAAGGTTTTGTTCAAAACCGTGCAAAAGCTACTTCAACAGCCAACTGTTAAGAACTATCCAACATCTGAAAACGACCGTATGCTAGCTGATGAGTTTGCTAACTTTTTTACTACCTCGATTAACACACTGCACACGGGACTGCTGGCTAAAAAACGAACGATTGCTTTTCCTGCGGATTGTATTGCTTATGATATACTCTCTGTGTCGTCTACTAAATTTTCTATGTTTACTGAGATGAAACTGGAAGATATCAGGGAACAAGCCGGGACACTGCTCTCGAAATCCTGTGTCCTGGATTCATTACCATTGTCTACTGATTATTAAACAATGTGCTGACCTATTGTGGCTTACTATTACTAATATTGTCAACTTTTCTCTTCTCGAAGGCTACATGCCTACATGTTTAAAATCTGCAGTATGGTCACCTCTGCTCAAGAAACCGGACGCGGATTTTCTGCAATTCAAAAACTTCAGACCTATCTCTAACCCGAAGGCAAATGTACTATTGGGTCACATAGTTAAAACAGGGAAATCTCTCAGGCTATGACTCGATTCTAGTAAGACCGCAGTGCTTATTGGTATTTTTAATACCCGTTTTGTTCGATTGGTTCGATTTTTCCGACTGGTACGCTAATCGCCCTGGTAATCGAGCTCAACAGCAAGGGGTGGGCATTTTACTTTCGACTTTTCTTTCTCGCTGATTCTAGAGCTGTGTAGCTGGAGATTAGATCCCGGATTTCAGAAGGGAAGTTGACTGATCAAAGAATAGATTGATTTGAAAGGTTTGCTCTGCCTGTTGGCCGGGTAAGAAGAGCACGATTTTTTAATTGCCGGAAAAAGTTAATCAGAGATAAAATTCTCTAGAAGTGTTTGTACGGCGGGGAAAATTCTCTGATATATGGAGAAAGCGACAACATCATCATGAAGGTACCATTATCAGTATATATTCAGATCAGTATATTGTATTTACAATGTTACGTTCTTACTCTATTCCTAGTTTTCGTAAGTGATCTCTACTAGTATGTAAGAGTTTTTCTGCCTCATTTATGTGCTAAAGACAAAAGGTCTCTATCACAAGCTAAATTTCACTGTATGAGTGGAAAATGTGGTACAAGACTAAAGTTCACATCTGTTTCCTCCGTTTTTGGAAATCCACTAATTAATGTTCCAGACCGAAAGAAGAAGATATATGTATAAACCTAAAATGCCTACGAACTATGCCTTCCTGTTTTACAAGAATCTACTGGACATAGACGACACGGCGTGATTGTAGGTCAAACAGATCCATCCTGTGCCCCGGTTTTCGAAATTTGAGCGACCTCACTTCAGTATCAACGGTTATTTGATGTTTTCACTTTTCTTTACCAAAAGCGATGTTTCATTGCTAATTTTCTAATGAGAAAAAGTTAGATAGCCGAAATCAAACTTCATGCTTATCACTACTTATCTATTAACCGTATATTGGACAAGCTAGGAAAAGGAGAGGAGGCTGACTGGAGAAAAGAATTCTCGCCTGTCCCCTTCAATCGCAGCTGAAAGAAGACAAATATCTAAAACAAAGTTACAATCTAACTACAATCGAATGTATTTTCTGCTCCTTGAACGTTCTATTGGTGACACCAGTGGGCGCAGGTTAGCTTACAGTGGTCTCACAGGCGCCTGAGACAGTGTACTGATTTCTTGATTACAAATTTCGGCAGCAGGGCGTTGCTCTGGACGTCCATCCCAGCATCGCGTCATTAACTGTTTCCAGCCGTGCGGAGGCTTGTTACTACCTTCCACATCATTGGGACGGTGGCCTTTCTGTACCAAACTAGAAAAGAGCATCATTGGCCCCTTGAATTCAGCAAACGCCTGTTGCCCGTACCACATCTCCCACATCATTATGCCAAAGCTGTATATATCTGCTTTACTGTCATACACCTTGGAACGAAATACTTCCGGTGCGATGTACACAGGGGTCCCCGCCAAAGTACCCGTGATATCCTTTGCGTGTTTAGAAACGCCAATATCAGTGATCTTCACTGAGTTTTCATCTGATAGCTTAAATGTAGAAACGGGAACACATGTCGTTTCACTGTACTAGGCAAATTAATCAATTTTTTAAGAAATCATGTAAAAAATATTTAAATTTAATATACTTGAGGGATCCGATGCAAAGTATTTTGACCACTTCCCACTTCACCCTCATTGTCTTAGCAGCATCCAACATTCTGCTGGGACAAAGTGTCCAAGCGTACCTGTGTGTATACTCCTCTTTTCTTAAATACGACAGAATTAAATATATTACCCTATTTTATATATAAATATATTACCCAATTGTAGAACTAAAAAAAAACAGCATTTTTTTTTTCTCATTCAATTTAAAAAGGGTCATGTTGCAGCTCTCGTAACGTCTCACCTGAATGGTTTGAAACCCTTTGAACGGACAATAGAACGAACAACAGAAACAATAACCCCTAGCTCCAAGACAGTAACAGCTGCTGCAATGACGAAAATAGAATTACAAGCTTACGAGAGCTGCTCCACTACCGTTTAAAAGCCCCCAGGCAGAAAAACACTAATGGTGTTTCGGCTTTTTCCTGAAGACTATTAGAAAAAAGGTTTTGAACAACAGTTAGGTCAGTATTTTTAATATTGGTGTAACAAACAAAGTTCAGCCACATACCAAGATGTTATCCAACTTGAGGTCCCTGTGGATAAATCCTTGACTGTGTAAAAACCGAAGGCCACTGGTGATCTCCTTCGCCCATCGACACACTTCTTTTAAGATATCAGGATTCGTGGTTTTTGCTGGAGCTGCTTCTGGATGATTGAAGATCCGACTCTTCAAGCTTCCTTTGCATTTTTCCATCACCAGGATCACTCTTGTGGTGCCCTCTTTCTTGAGAAGGGATGTGCCATAAAGCTTTACAATGTGAGGATGCTCCAATTTTCTGACGAATAGAATAAAACAAAACACGCAATATAGACACAAGTACTCCAAATATAAAGCTTAATAATAACTGTGATATTCAGAATGAAGAACACGCAATATAGACACAAGTACTCCAAAGTTAGCTTAATAATAACTGTGATATTCAGAACGAAGAAGTCTGAATCTCATAAAATGGCGTCTAAAAACCGGAGTACAAAAAAAAAAGAAAACATGAAGGAATCTGCCGCTTTTCATTCACAACGTGCCAATCCTGTTGCACACAGAACAGTTTTAGAGACAAAATTTTAAAAAAATTCTGTAAGACAGGTTTTGAGCTATTTTTGGTCTCACATTTTCTTAATTTGCAAAAATCTGTCTCATTGATTTTTATTATATTTCGCAAGAATAATGTTAAATCTGAGCCAATTCTAATTCCTGAAATTTTGAAGTAGGATCATACCGGTACATTTTGAGAAAAACGTCATTTAACCTACTGGTGTCCAGTCTCTCTTAAATTAGCTTAAATTGTAAAAGTTTCAAATAAAATGATAAAAAAAACTAAAACAAACAGTAAACAAAGAAAGGAAAAACATCTAGGAACATTTTTCAAAAGAGTGAGAAGTTGGACTGTCAAAATTCATCAAAACTGTAGTAAGCCACCTTAAAGCCCACAATGCTTACGTGAAAATCTTTTAGTTAAAGTCACCTGACTGCGAACTACCTAGGTGTAGATATGAGCGTTGATCAATATAATCATTCCACATCAACATCCTGATGCCTTGAAAATTTACAGTCTGGTTGATTTCTCACAGCGATCCAGATTGGATTCTTAAGAACTTAAATAAAAATGTTTGAAAACTTTGGAGTAGTCTGCGTAGACTATAGGGGTGCGTTCCTTTGTGATGATCCGGATCAAGATCAACGATTTAAGATCAATCATGGTAAGATCATGGTGCATCAAGGAGAGCAATAAATACTTATCCAGGGTGGATTAAGTGGTACCTTCGATGCATTATGATCTGATTCATCCAGATAACTCCAAGACAATTTACGGAATACAACCGGTCCAATATTATCCTACATCAGTTTTTTAAATGTAGTCAGGTGGCTTTGTTCCAGTTCCAGTGGATTATTTCAGGGAAATGTAAAGAGAACTCCAATAGCAGATTTATGTTGCGTTGCCGACAATTCTACATTCTTCCTTCAACATGCACGAATGGCTAGGTTAAACATAAGAAACTCAGGAGCTTCCAGGGAAATTTAGCTAAAATCACTTACCTCAAAAGTTCTACCTCAGCCATGATGAGGCTTGCATTTTCGGAATCAAGCACCTCGCCGCAGACCTTTAATGCTACAGTTTGCTCCTTTCCTTGCCTTCTCATCTTCCCTTCATACACAGTGGCAAATGCACCACATCCAAGCCGGGAATACGTGTCTTCTTTCCAGTCTAACTTCTCGCTGCTGATATCAATGGCACGGATTTCTTTTAATGCAAATACCGCCAGATGGCCCCTGATATCAGAAGCATTATCCATGACTGGTTGGTACAATTCTTTTATCTCTTCCTTTGAACGACCTTCATTAACGAGTTGTCTAAATATCCTCTTGTCAGCCTCGATGAGTTCGGGAATATGGGCTTCAATTTGCTTTAGGCACACCTTAGCCTCTTTCAGTTGCTTTTTCACGAACCCCTTAAGCACTCTTTCGTCTGTAACATCATCGAGATAGTCTGCAGCTGTTTCAGCCATGAAAGCACATTTGTTTCTTTCGTATTTCTTGATCTTACTTCTGTCTTCTATCTTGCCTTTAATCGAGAGTATTCCTACCACAGGGGAACCAATTACCAGTGCAACTAAGGTAAGTGGAACCCATAATGGGCTAGTGACGCCGATGACAACCTTTTGTGCAACAGTGAAGCGTTCATCAGCTGGAATACTTTCTGAAATATCAACGTCATCATCTGTGACAGCAACTTGGAGATTCCGCAGCTGCCCTTCAACAAAATTGTATCGTTGCTGAAAGTGTTGTAGAAGGGACCGGCGAGCATTTAAAAATACTTGGGTATCTTCTTCCCAGTTGTCGATGATTTCTCGCAGCCGATTGTTCAACGCTTTCGCGATGTTGCTTTTAGTCACTTCCCAAGAGATTTCTGCCTTTGGAACTTCGTCTAAGGTCCAAGTACTGAAGCGATTTTTGACATCGTCTGATGTAAGATAGTCACGAAGCTTCTGGACAGCCCATCTGACACAACTCTTCAAATAGTTATGAAGCTCTTCCACCACTTCGGCTTGTTTCTCGTCAATCCGCTCCAAGCGAAAGAGAATCAAAGCCATTTTGGTGGCAACTTCGTCCTGGTCTCTGGAGGCGTTCATCACAAAAGCTTTAGCTTGAAAAACTATCCGTGAGAGAGAGTAATCCAGCCATCTACAATAAAATAATAATACAAAGTATGTGATTTAAATGATCAGTTTTTACTAATCGAACGTACAAATGTATGCAAGTTAAAGTTTTATAATAGTGCTTCAGCTGCAATCCTGACTAACCTTCTGTCGACCAGGAAAACCTTATAAATATTGGAACATCAGAACAATGTTTGAGCCAGGGAAGAGAGCAGCTAAAGAGATGCATAATTACAACCTTGCGGCGCTAGGACTTTGCGAGACCGGTTGAGACAAGCAGGGAAACTAGGAGTAACAAGGGGAGAGGTGATGCTGCTTTCTGAGCATAAAGAGATCAATTCTCCTCACACGGAGGATGTGACACTTATGCTGACAAAAGAGGCCGAAAAACCGGTGATTGACTCGGAATCCAGAGGTCCATGGTTCATTACAGCATCCTTTAGAACGGTGAGGAAGGACATTAAGATGAATGTGGTGCAATGCAATACTCCAACAGTTGGCAAGAGTGACGAGGTGAAGGATCAGTTCTACAACCAGCTGCAAGACACCCTCAACAAGGTAAGAGACCAAGATATCAACATTCTGATGACAATTAACTATGCTTGCGAACAAGTGGTTGGTTGAAAAAGGGCTGGTCAGAAGGACTGGATTTCGGTAGAGACATACTTGAAGGTGCAAGAAAGGAAAGTTAAAAAAAGTGGCAATTGTGAAGTTTCCAACAAGGGCAGGTAAGAAGGAAGCACAGAAACAATATAAAAAGCTGAAACGCTGAAGTAAAGAGAAACATCAGAACAGATAAAAGGAAAATTATGGATAGAATGGCCCGTGTACCAGAGAAGTGGGAACATGACATCACAAAGGAGCTTCTTGGAAAGTGTGGACGAACAGAACGTCCAGTTAAAGGTAAAAACGGCGATCTAGTGCTTCTGTAGCACACACATCAGCAGTTGCAGGAGAAAACACCTGAACTGCATCATACCTCAGTGCCAGTAGCACTAAAACTCAATAAAAAGAAGAAAAAGATTCTGACGATCAATGTAGGCAACGATGAGCCAGTCACGCTTGAAGGGGAGAAATTGGAGAAAGTTGCATATATGCTGAAAACGGTATGGAAGTCCAGAGTAATCGGCACATCAACCAAGGTACATTTGTTAAACGCTAACGGTAAACCAACATTGGTGTATATGAGGGAGACGCCTCATGGTTAGTGAACTCGACACCGAGTTCACTAACCCGCGGTCCGGGTTCGAGTCCTGGCCGGGGACATTGTGTTGTGTTCTTGGGCAAGACACTCAACTCTCACAGTGCCTCTCTCCACCCAGGTGTATAAATAGGTACTGGCAAATTTAATGCTGGGGACAACCCTGCGATGGACTAGTACCCCTTCCAAGGGGGAGTAGCAATATTCCTAGTCGCTTAATGCAACAGAAACCGGGATAAGCTCCGGCCTGATGGGCCACGTAGGGTCATATGCAGACTTTTACCTTTATATTGGTGTATAGAGCAGAAACGTGGTGGACAATAAAGACATCTACAAAGAAAATCCAGAGCTTCGTCAATCATCTGCCTACTTAGAATCTTACATGTAAGAAACTGTCAGCAACGAAAAACTATGGGCTAGGAGGCAACAAGCTCAAAGTAATTCGACAAAGGAGATCTTGATGGCTTGGCCATAAGCTAGGCACACAGTCTAGTAGCATTGATCGTCAAGCCCTGGACTGAATCCGCAAGCTCAAAAAAGGAGAGGAAGACTACGAAACACCTGGCGACTGGAGTTGGAAATGGACATCAAAAGGACTGGTCACTCATGGAAACAACTTGGAAGGATAGCTCAGGACCGAGGAGAATGGCGAAATATTGTTGCTGGCCTATGCACCGGGGGGAGAAATAGGCAAAAGTAAAAAGTATCATACGCTTTGAAGGAGTAATCGAGCTTGCTGTCGAAGCGATTGAATCAGTTTGGAACAAGGGCACTAAGGTTTGCGCCGACTTCCTTTTGTGAAACATCTCACGTGTTTCCTTTTAACCACATTTAAGTTCTGTCCAACCAATCAGTTTGGTCAGATGCTTTTAAGCTTGGCTAGATCTATATATTATATTCTAGTAATTTATTATATTGGTTTCTAAAATTAACAACGTAACAGTACATGCATACTTACTTCCAGTGCATTTCCAAACGGGCTTCGATGCTTTTCAAAACCATCGACTTCATGGCACTCATTAGGGAAAAAAATTCTTCGGTAATAATTCCGTGGTTCTGAGCGATACTGGTGTTCTGTGTTGACATAAAGATTATCTGTGACTCAGGATCAAGACCAGGCCAACACTTTTTTAGCTTCTTTATCACGTGATTCTGGACCTCTTTTACTTCCTGCTCCGGAACTTGGTCCCATTTGTTGCACACAAACAACGCACACTGGGATGAGACCGATTCTTTCTGTCCTTTGAGAGTCACCTTCCTTACTTCATCCAGCAGCTTTTCAAGCTACAAATCAACAGTAGCATGGCTTAACATGCCTGAAAATTTTGTTCAATAGTATGACTGTAGGTATCTAAAACTTGTACATAACTATAATGTACGTGTGGTTTGTTACAGAGTACTGTGCTTGTGCTGCAGCCTTAGGTCTTTAAATATTATTAAGTGACCTTAAAGTATCAAGGGCACCACTAAGAATATGGTTGGAACATAGGTTTCTGAAGCTTTTGGTTTCATTAGAGCTTGACGTCCGAGGCTCGTCTCGTTCTAGAGCCCGGAAGAATCTTGTAGTGGAACCCATACCTGAAGCACTAGCTCTAAAGCCCTACGATATGTATGTGCCGATTTGGGAAAGACATTACTACAAATACTCAGTAACATCATTAATTTTATTAATTGTCAATACTCACTCTGTCTTTCTGAACTCCTCCAGCGTTTGCACTGTTTATGACATAAATGAAGGCAAAGGCTTGAGGTAAATACTGCGTGACTATCTCGTCCATGATGTCGGACTCACCAATACCAGGACTATCAATTATAACCACGCCTTTCTGAAAGATGGGGAATTAAAACACAGGCTGACATTTTCTCGATTTCAGGAAGTACGATGGCTTACGGAATGACCAACAAAATGGGTAGATTATGAAAAACTTATAGTTACTTCAATGTTCTATGTATATTTAGAAAATAGCCCAAAGCAAATACGCGCGCTGATTGCTGACCCGCGCGAGCTGTTGACGTAATGATGGTGCGACCAAAGAGAATTTATATTTTGATGGTCGAAGTAAACAAGTTTATTTTCTTTTTTGCGTCGCAGTATTTTCTAAAAGAAATAGAAAACATGTTTTTCGTGTTTCTATCGAGTTATAGAAACACTCGAAAAGGCTGTGGAAACACTCGCCTGCGGATCGTGTTCCCACAGCATTTCTCGTTCTCCTAAATTTTCACTCGTGTTTGATATCCGATTAATTGGGCGGAATGACACGCGGTCGTTTTCCGTTTACCAGCTTCTAAGAAGGCTCTGCGAATATAGTGGATATTTTTTTAGAATTTTACAGTTCATAACCTTTCTATCAATATATAGTTTGTTATAAAAAGCCTTGGATCCTACTGGATCATAGCTACCGGAGCTTATCCCCGGTTTCTGTAGCATGAAGCGGCTAGGAGTATTTCTACTCCCCCTGGACGGGATGCTAGTCCATCGCAGGTCATTCCCCCGTAGTTTGTTGGGTGTCCCCAACAATTTGCCGGTTTGTTATAGTTCACTTAAAAACAACACGCGTACGAATTATTTTCCGAAGGACACCCGCGAACGTATGGTGTAACCTTAATTCATTTACATTTTTAATTGTGCTGTGAATTTGAGGACGTGACTCAGCTGCTGATAAGATGTAAGGAGCACAAGGGTTCCACGGAGCCTGTGTGCTATGTCGCGGGCTTGACATGCTTTGGTTTACTTTCATAACTATACCAACATGAGATAACTGAGAAACGATTCCTGAACTGTCACATAGCTGATAAATACCTTTAAAAGTTGGTGAGGCCAGAAAAGTTCTACTTTCTTGTAAATTGAACCTTTTTCTCGATCACTCTTTACGTGAACAAAAGGAGAGATCTGCTGAAGATAGCTTTGTTCAGAGGTTGCAGCCTTTAGTTGAACCTTCCTAACTGGAAGCCCTGTTTCTGGATCCTTGTCCTTAAAGTGGGCCACAATTTTGGGTTGATCTCCATATCTCATTTCGCATATGGTGGACGTTGTGCTGAGCACGGAGTGTGGAAGAAGTATCTCTCCAAGAATAAGGTTAACCAAGCTGCTTTTTCCAGAGCCTGTCTCACCTT
>Ga0126337_10002757_pt1 | contig 11247 bp, 4 predicted proteins | sample DipCmetagenome_FD_92527 | JGI IMG/M metagenome (GOLD analysis project Ga0126337, IMG submission 92527) | Coral microbial communities from La Bocana,Puerto Morelos, Mexico - Diploria C A metagenome | ecosystem: Host-associated > Invertebrates > Cnidaria > Coral | place: La Bocana,Puerto Morelos... | reverse complement strand
CAAGGGTTATAATAAGCTTAAATTGTGGCTAACAGGGTCCAAACACATTCAGACCTCAAATCCTGACTTTAACATCTTGACTAGCAAAAAGCAGAATCTAGATATGCTGATTTTCCACTCCTTTTTCCTGTGACAACTCGTACTAATAATGACTGGTAAATGAGTAAAACAATAACTATTACCAGTATATGAAAATGTAATATACCTTCCTGCATCTGCAGATGAATTTGTCTCAACTGATCTTTATTGATTTATCACAGGATTTCAAGAATTTTCAACGTTGCCAAACTAGGGATTGTTGTTGTGGTAACATTCATTTTGTGGTATGTCATATGAAAATGTTTATTGAAATATTCTGAGTTCTCCAAGAGACTTGTAAAGACAATAATGCTATTTCTGTCATATCCCTTGTTTTTTTTATTATTTCTAGTTGGTTGCCATTCTTGACTGGGTTACCAATGATTTTACAAGTTCTCCACAGACTTTTTCCATTTGCTAGAGGTATTTTTGAGGTAAGTGTTAACTGAAAATTTTGTCAAATTGGCAGTTCACTGCTCTAGTGATGCTTGCATTGTACACTAGTCTACATTTAGCTGTTGGACTGAAACTGTAGCTGCAGTTAACAAACACAGTGGAAAGAAATGAAAATAAGAATTCTCTTAATGTTGATGAGAATAGTTGCATTTACCAATCTTGGAAACCAAGCTATGCCGCTTTCACCTGTTTGATTTCCTCCTGACCTGATTATGTACAAGGATGTAACAGTTACATGTCTAATGAAGTAAATTCATCTCACTCTACAGGACAAGGTGGCAAATATATGGTGCACACTCTCTGTTCTAATTAAAGTGAAAAAAGTTCTTTCTCAAACACAGATTATAAAACTCAGGTAAAAACAGACAATGTAAAACTGTAATATAATCACATAGAATAGTTTAAAAAATAGTTTCAAGTAACTCAGGCTTGATAACTCAGGATCAGCTGGTGACTCGAGTTGCATGTACATTTATGTTACAGGCTCAGTCCCAATAAACTTATTAACTTCCAGGAAGAATTTGTAATGAACAGGATAGTTTTATGCCATGCCATGATCATTTCCAGATTCTCATGACCTTTATGTCTTACTTTGTGCTACTGTTTTGAGGATTGCTGGTAACTATTAAGTGTCTTAAGAGAGGCACTGTGAGAGCAAAGCGTTTTGCTTGTCAGGCACCCCAGACAGGCCTCACACTTCTCAAACTCATTAATAATTCATAAAGTTAAAACAAAGGAAATCACAACCGTGAAGGAGGTTTGGATACCCGCTCTTAATTAGCATAGATTTTGACGATTTTACTTCTCCGTTTACTCCTTACTTTTTGTTTCGACTGAGAAGATATATCAAATACTCGAGACCGTGTTTCATCTGCTATCCAAACGCCTCGAATTTCGTCAAAAATACTCCGCTTCGCGTCGTATTTTCAACTCTCTTCTCGGTGTTTGGATATCCCGATGAAACACTGTCGCTCGTGTTTGATATATTACTTAAAACACTGGATTTTGAGTCCAATGCACCAAATGTTAGTCAGACCACTATTCCTTCTATAATCTTAATTATACCATATGATTATCTGCAATCGAATGACTTGAAATACTATATTTCACAGTTAATTCCAATGTACTCTTTTCTTATAGCACATGGGCAACACTCACTGCCTGTTTGCCTTCTTCCTTGAATTTGTTAAAGAGTCCAACAATAGATCGTTTTGTTTTGTCTCTGGTAAGGTTTTTTTTCAGCTGTATACATGAAGAATACTAACATTACTTAGCGTTTTCGTAATTTAAAGTTAATACTTTCAATTATAATAATAGATTTAGGAATGACTAGTGAGATTGCAAGACCCAGTTTTTATCACAAGTGAAAACACTCATCAGGTGTAGTGTTAATAAATAAGAGGCAAGAAGTTCGTGACAATCTATTTAATCATAGAGTCAGAAGTCTATCTGTGAAATAGTCATTACATAATCGATCATATTGTCATGGGCTAGCAAAGGAACACTAGGAGTTTGAATTTGCTAGAAAGAAAATGAGGTATTAATAAAAATGGTATTATCAATTACTATTTGAATGACTTGTACAACCGTACTCTGGATAATACATAGGGGTACCATTATTTTTACAACCTTAAATGTACTGTAGTTAAGTGATTGAACATTTTTGTCCAGTGTAACAGGTGATAATTGTCTTCCATTTTTATTAACTTATTCAAGGTGAATTCATCACTGGCATTTTTCATCTTTTCATATCAAGTTCATGAGAAGTCAATCCTGCTAGCAGCACTGTAAGTCATATGATTTTACATACAACTTCAGTTCCTCATCCTTCAAATGAACACCTCGCATAACTTATAATATAATAGTCATCACCTGTGTACAGGGGCAATGTTAGGGAGGTGGATTGGCTGGCTAGCCACCCCCTTTTGGAGAAGCAAAAAAAAAAAATGAAAAAAAATTCTGAATATTAAGAAATAAAGGCAAACACTCTGGACAGTTACCACATTTATTAGTAATTTCTACTTTGTGACATTATACCAGTATTTCTGGTGTAAAAGTTAAGTTCCCAATTCTCAAAGTACAACATTATGGGGCCGTGGTCCATAGAGTCTGGCACCCCAAGATACCAGCCACCCCCCTGTAAAAAATGCTGGATCTATCCCCTAGTTGTGTGAAATTTTGAAGAATTTCATTTACTTTCAAACAAAACATGCACTCATATTTTTTCATGGCACTTTCTAATAATGGTATGGTCCTATGGGTAATAATATGCTTATAACAGAGTTGACGCAATTTCTGATTAAAAATGATCATGAATATGATTTTACTCATTTTAGTCCCGTCTGCCTGTTGCTTCACTACAAACCCTTGGAGTGTGTCTGGTTCTTAGTCATTTCCACTTTCAGGTTGGTTAATTAATTTTTCGAATGTAATAGAGTTTCATGCACACAGGTGGCAAGTTAAGTAAATAATTGTTACAGTGTAATATGCTGCCAATTTATCTAACCTAACAGTAATCCAGTCCCTTATGCTTTCTTTGCCCTGTGATGTAATATTGTCAAATAATGTCTGTGCAAGAGGCTAATCAAAATAAGTTTTAGTTACTAGGTTTTCCCAGGAAAAGAATTACACTAACTGTTATTTAAATTTCCAATTGGCCAACTAGACTGCAAAACAGTCATTTTTTGTTCCTTAATGTTCAAAGTGTTGTTAGACTAAGTGTGATCCTCGCACAAGCCTCGCACACGTGTAGGTTTAAAAAAATACAACTGTTTTGCAGTCTATTGGCCAACCAAAAGACCTGTCTACTGTCTTAATATCCTGTGGTATCAAGTCCCTGAACTGATGTGGTTACGATAACATGGTCACTTGGCAGAATTTGGTTATGGTAGATACCTAATGGTACCTTTTTGTGGTTTACCGTAGTATGATATTCATCTAATTCGTTTGCAGCATGTGGCCATTACTACTGAAGGACGGTCTATCTTTACCCTATGTTTCCTGTATGCTGTTGTTCTATGCCATTGCTTATCACGTGTTTGATCTGGGGAGGACCAAGCTACTAAAACAAGTTTTGGTAAATATATCAAACACACTTTTGTTGTTCATCTGAACTTATGTAGGAAAGAATTTAAATCCACCTTGCTAACACCTAGCAAAGGTGACAAATTGGATAATAAAGGCCAACACCAAGCATCTTCTGACAATATTGAATACATTACATTTCAAGAAGAGAACTCTCCAAGGGTAAAGAAAAACATTCAGTTGCAGATAGTTTCTTGATGTACACCCAACTCTATGAATTAACTTGATGACAACAGTCTTGCAGTAATTTAATAGGAGAATTGATCTTTTGAGAGGGAATCTCCTGTTTGAATTCCTTTATTGCATAATTCAGAACTTTTAGTTTTCAGGTCACCAACCTTAAGAAAAAACAATAAATTGCTCTGTATAATTTACTGTCTTGTTCCCAATCTTTTTCAGTTTATTCTGTCAGTGATGGGGGCATTGGTTCTACATGCCGGGTCAGCTATTCTTCAACCTCCCAGTCGGTACCCAGACCTCTGGCCGGTGCTCATTTCAGTCTACTCCTGTGTCCATTTCTTAGCATTTTTCTGTTATTTTAATTACATGCAGTTTACTTTACCATACACTGTAACATCTGTTGCAAGAAAACAAAAGACCTCTTAAGTGGTTTAAATTAAATATTATCATATGCACAGTGTGTGAAATGTTATGGATTATTCACCAAGAATTTTATTGTCAAAGTTCTTTTTATGCATGTGTTTATAGATTAAGATGAAGTGGAGGTTTATAAACTAGTGCAAAAAAGGGCAAGGGCGATATCTAGTAATCTTGACCTCATGCTTGGTCAATGACAGATTTATTACATGGCTTTATATGACATTTTTCTTGTGGAACACACAGCAGGTAACCCCAAGTGAGCAAGAAATGACCACCTTGCCCACTCATTGAGCCAGTCATAGCTAGCTACCCCTTTTTGCTTTGATTTGTTTTGAAAGTCTTGTTAAGAATTATTGGTCTTCTTGTTAACTATTTTCAATAATTCCTTCGACTGGACTTTCAGCTGTAATAATTTAATTTATTTGATAATTAGTTAATAATTCAAAAACAGAGAGAGTTGAAATGAAGTTCAGTTTAAATGATTAATCAAATCAAGTATTCACATCTTTATCAGAGGGTATAAAAGGTGTCAGGGGCTCACCAACAGGGTCCAGATCATGATTCAAGGATAATAAATAATAAATATTACTGGTATTTGTGTTGACTGACTTATATTGGTTCCGCACAGATCACCAAATGTCCTTCTTTATAGGACGTGGGCAATAGTGGGTTATGGGACTGCCTTTCAGGGTTAAGTCCATTATGACAACTACGAAAGCTGTAACACCTGACAGGAACTCTGATCAAGGTGGCGAATTGGGGCTATGGCAAGTCTGCAGAGGGCTAGTCAAATAGATTTAATTTTTGACTACAGAAACCAAAGAGGCCTTTTTCCCATGATGATGAAACAAGGACGATCCGTAATGATAACAACTTTAAGTAACAAACCCACGTTAACTTTATAGTGGAATTCCAAAAGAAACCCTCCCACAGAAATCATGTCTGACCAATTTGCAAAAGCTTGTTTGTTGTTATTTCCTTGTTTCTTTTGAAGTTACATTTGAGACTGCTACTTTCAGCTGGTCATTACTTTAAAAGGGTGCTATAGAAAATATCATTTTCAGACTTTGCTTGCTAACAGATGTGAAATTTTATTACTTCTTCTGAAGGACCAATCCTTTCAGTAATTTATGGTTCATTACTTTTACCACTCAAATCATTACACTTCTACCTTACCTCTCCATAATTACAGGATAGACAGGGGTGATGGAAAAAGGGTGGGCAAGGTTTCATTTCATGCAGGAATTGTAACAAAATCAAGTCAAGTACAGTATCTCTTTTTAATGAATCACAAATCACTTTCATTTTTCTTGCATTACACACTAATTTCTAAACCTCATCACTTGTCACACATTCCCTTTGCTAACTTCTAAATTATTATGATTAACAAAAAGCTGTTAGCTATATAAATTATGTTACTGTTATAGAAAAATAATTTGAGAACACAGGTCAGAGAAATTTGAAAAAGGATGAGCTGCAGGGAAGAATTTCTGTTTGTTAAATGTTATTGAACAACTGGAGTGTTATGATATGTAGTACATGGCATAATTAAGCATTCTTACAATGTAAATACATTATTTATGCTCCTGTAAAATATGGTTTTCAACCGATCAGCGTGTGCAGAATGCAGTCTATTATATAAGTGAAATAAGTATTGATCTCTGAATGGAGAAATAAAAAGCATTACAACATTCAAACTGTAAAAATTTCAAATTTTTGCAGTTTGAATATCGCCCTTATTAATTCTCAAAGTGACCAACAGAAAGACAGGCCAAGGGAAAAAGAGAACTACAAGATATTACCTAAACATGCAGTACAACCCATGAATGATAAGAATCCAGTGATTACAAAGATGAAGGCTTGCGTTTTTGTTAAATAAGAGTTAATCATTGAGCCTACAATTTGCAGCTAGCGTATTAAGCATAAGAAGGGTGTGTGCACAACATATTACTACGATAGTGTTTTTTATTATGCAGGGCTTGAAAAAAAGTACTGTCCAGTTGTATGGGAGAAGTAGATTTTCCTGCCAGGCAGATAACTTTTCAATTTCACTCGCCAAATCATCTGCCAACTAAATCAAAATAACAATAAAGAAACACTTGCTCAGAGAAAAGAAAAATTTGAGAGCTGCTTGTCTAAAGGTTAAGCTGGAAAATGACAACACTTGTTTGAATCAGTGGCTAACTCCTTCTCCTCTGAATAAAATAACAACCTTTAATTTATTTTTAAGAATCTAAAAAGCTTAAATTATCAGTAGAAAGAACATACTTAAACACTACATGTACAAGAACCTCTTTAGAGTAAACTGAAAAGTATGGTATACTGTCATTACTGGTTCTCTTTAATTTGGTGGTTTTTTTTATAGTACTTATCATTTGTCATTTTCAACTTAAGCACTACGCAAAGGCTCCTTTTCACATGAGACTTGTTAAAACTTTTTGATAAAAGTTTCTTTGACTCTGGCACATCTCAGTACATTACTTATTAATTTAAAAACATTTAGTAACAACCGAGGGTGAGTATAAATAAAGCTTTCCAGTACATTAAATAACTAAAGGGTTTAAATTCTACATTTTTTAAAAGCACACCTAGGCTTTTAAGGCTTTATAACTTGAGAGTAGGAAAATAATGCTTTGCATCAAAATGTTAACTCTGGTACGGTACATACATGCAAACTCTTATCCCCACTACGCTAAAAGGCAGGGGATAGAGTCCCTCCACCTCTGTCTTAGTTTTTGTTGTTATACTTAATGAGTTCTTGGCTTACTCTAGAAGATGGGATCATTATCTTTCATCATTAGTTGGTATTGACTTCCTCTGACATCGCATGATCACATTACGCTCACCATCTTGGATCTACCTATCTTAGATTTCACTATTTCCTATTTTTAAATCGAGGGAAAATTAACCAAATGTCACTACAAAGTAATACTTCTTTTGATACTTATTATAATAATTACCCCATTAAATTTCATTTGGATTGTAAACCCCAGTATTCAATTCTTTTATCCTATGTTTTAAAGTTAATTGTTTCAAGCTATTATTATTAATTATAGCTAAATTATCCTGTCATTAAACACGGCAGTTCTGTATGTTGAATGTCAAAATATCATGAGCACCAATTTCTGCAAAAAAGAAAAAAATAATAATAATAAAAATGTCTAGACATCAAATTAGTGAAAAATTATTCAATAATTATTATTTGGAAAATTCGCAATTAACCAGGAGTACATCGGAAGTTCAAGATGTGGTAAATTGAACATTGGGTCTGTCTGCCAAATAAATTCAATACTTAACTGGCAAATTCAACATTTAGGCAGTCAAATATTGTGCTCAATAACCAAAAGTTGAAAATACAATTTTTGGGCATTTTTAGCTGTGGTTTAATATGCACTCAATGGAGAACCACTTCAATTTGTAATGTGTTGATCACTGATAAAATGATGTCAGAAAAAAAGATAACTACCGGTAGATTAATTCATGATAGTAATAGCAGATATTGCTACAAGAATTTTAATTATTATAATGTGAACAGACCTTGTAGTTTGTCTAGTATCTGATTCTCGTCTTGTTGAAGAACCATGGCTTGAACTGCTACCCAGTCCTCGTTATCCAAAGGAGAAAGTGTTGCACCTCTCTGAAAATAAATAGGTCAAGAAAAACATGAATGATAACTCAGCTTAAGACCAAGTTCAAATGACAAATTTACAAGTTCTGAACCTAAAGAAACATTTTTAAGAAAACTCAAATATTAAGTTTGGTTAATTGAGATGTGGAACTTAATGGCATAGAACGTAAATCGGTAAATTCTAATTTGACAAAACATTTCTGAAAATTTAAAATATCTTCAGTCATAATCTGTGCATTGGATTTTATAGCACATGTAAAGTTCAAAGTCGCGATCAAACTTAAACTTTTGGTGTCCTGTTTGACTGCCATGGATGGTTGGGAAAATTGACCCAAACTTATACAAATGTGTTAGCCCTACCTAACTGATTCACATGTCTTAGACTTATAAGCTCAAATATTTAGAAGATTGTTAGACAAATAAAATAGCATGAGACAGCACCAATACTAAATAACATACTGATGAACCAAGTCACGTATTACCAAGTACCCAGTCAGCCATCAATGAAACCTCTCTTTACCTTTCCAGGAGTTACTTTCAATGCCTCTGCAAGATTTGATCTTTCCACATTGTACTCAATCATCACATACCTGGTCAAAAAATTAATTATAATAACTATTTTTTTTATTTTTTGAAATAAGCACTTTAATTAAAATGTAATATTTAAATGATAGCAATTAGGCCCAGAAATTAAGTGTAATTATTACACTTAATTTCTGGGTCTCACTCTTTGCACACAGAGACCACTGAATGATAGTCACTGCAAATTGAAAATAAGAAATATCCATGTTAAGGCCTCTAGGCTTCTTGTTTAAATAAGTACTTGAATTAAAATGCAATATTGGAATGATAGCAATTGATAATTACTTAAATCCTAGCTTTAAGAACAAAAGATATGGGGGTTGGATTTTAACACTTAAAATTAGACTAAGTATTAGGGGTAGTGAACTTAGACTTGCGTAAACAAGCATTGATTTAAAAATATTGTTATATACATCACTGATTGGTCACTATGGATTTGTGGTTTCCACTTTGTCGAATCTCCTAATTAGGGACGCACCCCTTTTTGGAAAAGCTCATGTCTTTCATTGATCTTTCGTCAAGTTTCTTCTAGGCCATAAAAATTATCTGGTTCAGCAATGCTTGAAGGTCCTTCCATCATTCTAGTGTGTTTTCAATAAAGCTTGTTTTGGCACAAACTAATTAAAAATAAATGTACTTTAATTGCTATATATCATTTGTGTGAACAGAAACAAAAACCAAGACATGAACAAACTTGTTTGCATTGATGATGCCTTCGATTCTTGACTTGACCGTCTTGATGACATCCTGCAGATTAAAAAAAATCAGTCAATCAAAAAATACCTTGTTTCATCAAATACTTATGGAATCCCACTATTCTGTTTCCTTTGCAATGATGGATGTATTTAAGATTAATAATAATTTTTATGTAATTTTTTATTCATCACACAACCCAATGCATGTGTATATGCGGCAAATTTTGATAACAAGCCATATGGTAAAGTAAACTCTGAATTCAAACCTACAGTGGCCCATCAGGTCAAGGCTTGTTTTCTCCCTCCTTTCCATAGTATGAAAAAGTAGAAATATTTCTTCTCCCCATAGATAGATTACTAGTCCTGGCAAATGGACTAGTGTTGTAGATTAGTCTTTATCTACCTAAAGGACTTAATTTCATCATCACCATGAATTTCAATTTCCAAAATACAGTGTAGGAAATAGGACCTCCCATTCAGTATTTAATTTATTTTCATTTAAATACAATAAATGGGCGTAGCCAGGGAAGGGTTTCAGGGGTTTTGGAACCCCCCCTTTTGGGTTATGAAAATGGTTACTATTTCAAGAGGAAAAAGCTATTGGAAACCTCCTTTTTAAATTCTGAGAGACAAGATCATTGTTTTTGAACAAAAATTAACATAAAAGAAAATCAGCATCACAAGCGATATCATCAGTTTTAGTACTATAAGCGTCCATAAATTGGCCGGATCATATGAGCCTCTTGTGTCCATGACTGCAATCACTGAGCAAGAGTCTGGACTTGAACATGAACATCCATTAGATTTTCTTCATTTTTTCGTTAAGTTACATAGAGAAAATAGTCCATCAAAAGAAAGAGGTCACCAAATATCCAAGATTGTTAAATCCAGAAAAAAAAACTATAGCAATGGTCATCTGCCCTATAAGTGTTCATTTTATTGCTCAGCGCGTGTTAAGTGCATGACGTGGCATGTAAATTAGATGCACAGAAACAATTAGGGCAAATAATTGTCCTTAAGTTGGAACACACGTACCTGGAAGTGAGTGTTAGGGTTTGCAATGAGGACAGCCTGTAAACAAAACATATGAATTAGCAAAGAGGAGTTAATTACAATTCATGTGCTTCTGAAATTTGAAATTGGAAGGATTTATATGGAAGATTAAGCCTAGACATATAGTCATGCTCACTGCTGATGATCTCCTTGCAAATCCTTAAATAACCGTACCTCTGTTGTCAAAATGTCAGCTACCACTTCTAAACCTGCTGCTCGCATAGTGTCCCCTGTTTCAACAAGATCAACTGAAGAAAAAAACCCAATCAATTCCTCAACTGGGGCAGGTTAAGAAAATACATTGAACATTAAGCCACACTTTAAATATATATAATTTTTCCTTATGAAAAAAATTTCTTACAATGGCAAAAAAGGTCCACTTGGAACCAGTGTTAATTATTGGGATCAAAACATTAAACAGGACCAAAATAATTATTTGGGAAAGCGAGATTTTCCTCTAGTGAAGGACTGGGAGAAATTAGGGTTCTAGTGTGCAAGAAATCTAAGGTCACACAGCTTGGTTCAAAGTTCAGCTGATTTGTTATGACTGGACACCTGGCCTAGGTCCAGTTATTCCTTTAGGCTCGTCATGAAGCAAGGACATCAACAATGGTGCACCAGTAAACCCTGTCTCCTGCTGTTACTCTACAGTGTTTCAGGCAATGCTTGCTATTTTCAGTTCTTTCTCAGTTGACCTTCTCAAGGGTTTAGACAGGCCTTCCTACCCTTCACCCTTAGTGTTTTGTTTTTTGTTTTTAAATGAATTAACTTATTTAAACCTCCAATTATAATGCTTGGCATGGTTTAACGTTGTGAGTAAAAGAAAAGTTTGGACACCTGAACATTACTTACCAATGCCATCAGCAACGCCAAGGCTGCAAGCAACCTGAGGGCGATCAAAGAACATTTGATTAATTTTGCAGAGATCTCCAGTACAAAGAGGGCCAATTTTTGGACTTGTGCCTTGGCAGGGGTTTCATTTATAATGAGACATGCCTGTGATGGAGTCCTGTACATATAAGTCCTCCTAATAATATTATAAAGTTTCCATGATGATAAAAAAGAATTTTG
>Ga0126337_10002754_pt1 | contig 11252 bp, 7 predicted proteins | sample DipCmetagenome_FD_92527 | JGI IMG/M metagenome (GOLD analysis project Ga0126337, IMG submission 92527) | Coral microbial communities from La Bocana,Puerto Morelos, Mexico - Diploria C A metagenome | ecosystem: Host-associated > Invertebrates > Cnidaria > Coral | place: La Bocana,Puerto Morelos... | reverse complement strand
GCCTGCCACGCGTGCTAGATAAAGCCAGCAACAAAAGCTCTTCCCCTAATGATGTAAGAGTCAGATCATAAATAGGGTATCAAATTTTTGGTCAGGTCATAAATAGGGTAGGGAAAATCACAGCTTTTGGTTATAAATAGGGTAAGGGTTTTGGGAAGTGGGCCGCACACCCCTACCAAATTTTCTGGGAGTACCCCCCTCCCCCAGGGCTTCAACAATATCTTCCCTATAGTGGCAGTAGTGGCAAGACATAACATTTTGGCAAGGATCTTTCTCCAGCTCTTGTCATTGTTAGGTACTTATATCAGGTTGCCATCTTCTGTAGTATTTTGTTTAGATTGACATAATTCCCGCTATTGATACTTCTGCATTGAGGAGTAGACTGTCTTGCCTAAAAAGGCAACGCAAGAATGAAGACCTGGTTCAACACATGAGGGCTCTCACCCTGGGATGTGAAACACTAATCACTTGTTCACTGGACTGGTGAAAACATTTTACATCAATATAATTACTTAGCATGTACATCTTTTTTCAATTACAGTCGTACATGAAAGTGTCAGCCTTGTTGTATCAAGACAGATCTTAACTGAGCTTTGTAATCACATTCCAAACATGGAGTCATCTACTGCCAAAGAAGTATCACATTTTGTTCTGGACAAATTACAACCCAGAGCTATCTCCTTCGAGGAGCAGGTATGTAATATTGCTTGTGGTACAGATTTACAATGTAATCCTGATTGAATTTTAGTTGAAAGTTACCAATTACATCAAGATCTAACATAATATTAGGAAAAAATCCTTCAATTGTCCAACTATCTTGATACAAGCAACACTTTATCAAATTATCAAATTTTTGACTATAAAAATTGCTACACAACATTTCTTAAGAGCATTTAAGATTTAAAAAGCTTAAAGTTGAGTTAAAATCAGTGATGTTTTGATGTTACTGTATCATCATTATCAGATCAAAAATGTATGAAAAGACAAACAATAAATGATGAAACTAATGTTTCATTAAAATGCTTGCAGATCGCGATTTTTTTGTGCTCACCAACACGTTTAAAAGGTGTCAAGCTGTGTAGCAGATGTAATCTGCATCTCACAGATCACATACCAAATGATAAACAATGCATTGCTGACAATTGATGGCTTGGCTTCTTTAGGTTTGAGATCTTGTTCAAATTTCTTTCTTGAGTGCAAAAAATGGCTGCAAAGTGGGACCAATCCTGTTACTAAGATGACACAGTTGCCTCTGAACAGCATTAGCTGAAACTTGGTTTTTGAATGGTAGACTAATTTTTACTATGTTCTTCGGTATTTCTCTTCACTATGCTCACTGAGGGATTTTGAGAAGTTGTAAAGTGGGAGTCCGTTTGCTGGCTATACAGGCCATAGTAGTGGATTTACAGATGGTATTAGAATATTCTATTACATATTCTGTAGGTTGCATCAATCCGGAAGCACCTGGCCAAAATCTATGAAGAGGGTCAACAGTGGCGAGATGCTGCAAGAGTGCTTACTGGGATTCCTTTAGAAACAGGACAAAGGTGATGTGAATTTGAGATGTAGTAATATTATATCAAATATGAAAGACTACATGTCTGACTGCATTTCCAAACACTGAGAAGAGAGTTGAAAATAAGATGTGCTTTTAAAATTTCTTTTTCTCATACACTTTGCCCTATATTATTTTGAAACACTCTTTGCAAAAAGTGATAGCTAGGTGAACACTTATATCACAAATTCATATTTTAGACAATATTCAGTAGACTACAAACTGGAGACATACCTGAAGATTGCACAATTGTACCTGGAAGATGAAGACCCAATACAAGCTGAGGCATACATCAACAGAGCATCACTTCTTCAGACAGATACTAAGACAGAGAAACTACAGATATTATACAAGGTACTCTGAAACAAGACTTAGTAAACTTAAAATAAACGATTGTTTAAAATGATGTGCTGGGCAACAGTCAGCTCCTTGAAATGTGTGAGTGACATGATGTGAATAAAAAAAAATGAAACTTGAATATTAATTGTCTTGTCAGGTTATGGTATAAAATCCAGTATCACTTGTAATTCCACAGGTGTGCTATGCCCGTGTCCTGGATTTCAGACGCAAATTCATTGAAGCTGCACAGCGTTATCTAGATCTATCCTACAAAACTGCAATACATGACGAAGAGAGAATGACGGCATTAAAACATGCCTTGATCTGTACAATGCTTGCTTCAGCTGGTTTGTAGTGATCTTTTACCATTTGTATTGCACATAGAAGCAAACCTCTATCAAAAAAAAAGATGCTTAAGTGGCAAACTTGAGTGTGTTTGAGATTAATGTATGAATTTTGGTTTCACTGAGTAAACTGTGTACAATATTAAAAAAATAGAGGTGCCTGTGGAGAGGTTTGACTGCATCATTGTATGTTTGTTTCTTTGATTTAGTCTCTTTTGGCATGTGGTAAGTAAACATTTATATGTAGTATTAAACAGGTGTATTTTTCAGGTCAGCAAAGATCAAGAATACTTGCAAACTTGTTTAAAGATGAACGCTGTCAACAGTTGCCAGCCTATGGGATTTTAGAGAAAATGTAAGTATAACCTATTGCAACTTTGAATATTATCCTGCTCACTGGCACAACTTATGAATGTAAAATTAGACAATCTTGTGATCAATGTGCCCTTTTGTTTCTTCAAGGTATTTGGACAGGATAATTCGTGGCCCAGAGCTCCATGAATTTGCCACCATGTTGATGCCGCATCAAAAGGCAACTACTGCAGATGGTTGGTCATACTTGTCTGTGATAAAGCTAGCTGAGAATACAATGCCCAGCGAAAATCAAAGTTATCTTGCAAGACAAAAGGCAAATTTGTCAGGAAAATAAGCTCATCAAGAAACGACAATTTTGCTTCACTCCTTTTTAGCTCTTTTATTAAGATTCAAATTTTGCTCTTAACCACACTTGACAAAAATTATTCTCCAGCACTTCATTCTGTTCCCTGTCCAGGAAGATCCTTCAACCAGGCTCTTAGCCAGCCAGATGGGTGTCCAGACATCCTAAGGACACCCACCTGTTAAGGAAAATTGCTTTATTTTGCACATGTTGCTCTACAAATTATTGGCTTGAGCAGTCCCTTTAGTGCATTTTGGCTTCTGTTCAAGCCCCCCCCCCCCTTTCCACCTGCAATAGTAATAAACTTGTACTTCTTCTTTAGTATTTTGAAATAACCATAAGAGCACAAACTACTACAAAACAGGGTCAGCATGATCAAAATTATAAAAAAGCTTAATCAATGTTAATTTGTTCTCTTTGTTCAAGGTTCAAGTATCCTTGATAGGGCAGTGATTGAACATAATTTACTCTCTGCCAGTAAGCTCTATAACAACATCACCTTTGAAGAGCTTGGAGCATTATTAGAGATACCACCTGCCAAGGTAGGTGCTTTGACTGTTTGTCATTTTGTCCTTGGACATGGAGGGTTAATGTTGTGGTCCTTTATGAATATGCCCAGTTGGGACTTAGGCCTGTTAACCTCACTTAAAGTGCCGCTTCGATCAATTTCTTGATATCCATTTTTTACATTTTCGTACACAAAAGTCTTTCTTTAAGATCTTGCCAAATTTTAATCTGTTACAATCATTAGATCTCGAGTTTTTTGAACCTTTATTTCCAAGAATTTATGGCCGCCATCAGTTTTCCTTGAATTGAGAATTTGAGTAAATGACATAGGTAATTTAATTCTCAAAAATACCACACAGGTTGAAATAATATAATCACAATTAGCATAGAAAATTGCAAAAATATAACAGCTAAAGTTTTTTGTTATTTTTTATGAGAATTACAGTACTGTAATTGTTACAGTAAATTATTGTAATTTCAACCTGTGTGGTATATTTGAGAAAATGACATCATTTATCATATTTAGGTGAATAAGCACCACCTCACAAAAAGTGCTGCCCACAATTAGGCGCCACACATGGGGTGGAAAAGTTAATAAGTGCCTCCCTTGAATAAGTGCAGCAGCTGCAGTGCGGCGATTATACAAGTATTTTCATAAGATGATAAAAATATACTGTAATCACTGCAATGAGGTTCTAAGCCAGCAATGGGAATTTATTTTCATCAATAGTGATGTTTTTCAGTTCAAAGTGAGTATATCTTGATCCTCTTTCATTCAGTTCTCTTTTCAAGTGTTGTTGAAAACCTGCAGAACAGTATTCACCAGGCTGTTATAAAAGCCAAAACGTAGGTTAGATTTAAGCCTGTAAGCCATGAAGTAAATTAAATTGTACAATCAAAATGTTTTGTTTTTGTGGTATGACCCTTTTAAATAAGCACTGCCCTCGAATAAGCACTGCACCTGAGACATAAAAAAAATTAAATTATTCAAGGAAATACAGTACTCAAATGCATGTGCACAGCTTCCAAACCTCCAGAAATCCACCATGTTTCCATGTGTCCACCTGTGCTCAGTGAGTAGAGCAGGGCTTCCTGAAACCAGTTTTAAGGAAAATCTCCAAGATTCTTTTTTTCTTCAAAATTCTTGTTTTGCTGGCAATGCAATAATTAAGGAGAACTAAGTCTTTGCTTGGTAATCAGTACCTTGCTAAACACAGATGCCTTGTGATTTGGTCTCTTTTAGGCAGAGAGGATTGCATCACAGATGATTTCTGAGGGACGCATGTCTGGTTCTATTGATCAGATTGATGGAGTTGTGCATTTTGAAAGTAAGAAGAAAAGTTTTAACCAATAATTTCTAGAGGTGGCGTAAAACACCTTTGTTATAATTTCTAAGGGTGGACCATTATTTTAGTTGAGCAAATGATCCTAAGCAAGAAAGAACCTTTCAAAGTTAGGGAGTGCAATAATTGTTTTTTTTTAATTTTTTTGTTCCTTTGCGTGACTCAATTTTCTCCGAGACCGTTTCTTGTGGAGCATTACCCCCCCCCCCTCCCCCCATCGCTAAAATTAGTCATGACTTTTCCTAAGGTTTTGAAAGTTTTTATCAAGAGACGCAGTTTTTGTATTATCTAAGCAAAGGTATATTGTATGATGTAAAATGATATTCTTAACTTAAGAAGAGAGCGGTCACCAAGTCAAATTATGATTAGCCAATCAAAACATGAATAAATGACATCAATTCGATTCGAAAGGGCGGGAAAGTGGCTATGAGATGCAGCCGCCCTCTAAAAGAATGTGTCCCTCTAAAAGAAGCGAAACAGAACCGGAACAATGTCTTTGTTTCATACTGTAAGACCCTGTAGGCTGTTTGTAAAACATCTTTCCTTGATCTTTCGAGGAATTCACTACTTTCCCTTCCTCGATAGTAAAATGTTCAAAATTATCATTTTATCCGTTTTGTGAATATCTGATTGTAGATACTATAATCAAACTACTCACTATTGATTTTGTCTTTCAGCTCAAGAGGTGCTTCCCTCGTGGGACAGGCAAGTCCAAAACCTATGTTTCCAAGTCAACAACGTGATTGAAAAGATCAACAGTCACGCACCAGAGTGGGTAGCTAAGTACACCGAATCACAAATGACATCTTGAAGAACATCCAGGTCACTAGAGACTGAGTAATATAAAGCATAAGAAGCGTGCACTGATTGGTGGACCGAACCTGAACAACGCAATTGCTCTGTATATCAGTTATGTTCTCCCATTCCTCCAGATCCAGCGTTGGGAGAAAAGTTAAGTAGTAACCAAGAAGTCAGTGCAATAAGAGCGTGTTAAAATTCTTTAATAAACCTTATGCTATGTTGAAAAATTCTTACTACTATCAAGCGGTGTTAATTTCTGTATGGAACTTTTCTTCGCCATGCAGTTGTCTGGTGAGCCTTGTGTCAGTGATATAAGATGCAAATTGGAGCAGCCTTACTGACTTTTTCTGTTTCCTTTTGCGTTCAAGTGCAACGTTATTTGTGTCTTTTTCATGACTGAGATCCTCGTATTTCGAGCGGCCTAACAATTAAAATTATATTAAAATGATGTTTTTCATTATTAAAAAAAGAAATTATTTTGTTTTTGTTGAGATTTTTAGTTCGTTTACTTTGATCGTCCTGGCGAGAGAAGGCCACTTTTAGTGAGAGTTTGAACTTAATAAGTTCTTGGTCCTTTTGGTTGGTTTCACCATGACGTGATTGCATTAGTTGTTGTCACGGGTGTAAAGTTAGTAACGTTGTTTGGTCAGGTGTTGTTGCCTGGTGTCTACTTACAGTCGTAACGGTTTTTTTTTTTTTGAAGCAGGAATTCCTTCATCGGTATATTTATATCTGTTACAAGCTATTGGCGAGGCTCCTAACCCTGCAAACGAGGTTGTAGCGCCTGATTCGTGTTCAGTCCCACACAACGCGCGCTGGAAGGATCATACCACCTGTCCCTCCCCTACTGCGTTGTTGTCAATTGATCGCGTGAGCACCTAACAACTAGTGTGGAGGCGGTTGCTGCGACCAACTCCTGTTAGCTTCCGGCAAAATAAAGCGCTTTACGAAATTTAGCAAGAGATTAACTCCTTTTATGGAAATGCTTGCACTTTTGGATAGTTGAATAGCTCACTTTTGTTGTGCTTTAGATGATATTCTATGGTTGTAAAGAACTAGCCTTGCCTAGAGAAGAAAAAAACATTTTTTTGTTTGTTTTTTTTTTAACTTGGCAACAAAATTTTATGCAAGCTACTGCTATTCTGTGCTATCCTTTAGCCCTTAGAGTCTGCCTTGTTTTGTTCCATAGTTGGTCTGAATTTACTCTTTTCCTTTTTTTCGTATCTTACTGCTAACCTAAAATATTATTCCCCAATCGCTATTTTCTATATCATGGATTTTTTGTCAATGCATTCTTTCTGTTTCCCCTGGTTTCCATGCCGTTTGCTCGATGTCTGCCAATGTTTGTTCTTTTCTTATAAAAAGATTAGTTTTGTCGGCACAATGTACTTCATGGCTCAAATTACTGAAGTGCCAGGTGTCTTGTAGTGACGAGTGCTGGCACTGTCATCAGCTAAGCTATAACAAAACAAAACTTGCAAATATAAAACTCGTGCTGACTAAAAGTGAGTCGTTTCCTTTTTTAAACTTTGTTTTGCCATATGCCAGGTTTCTCCAACTAAATGTTTAAACATGGCATGGGTCGCTACTGAGTTTTCATTAAAAATCTCCCTGCCCCCTGGCTTGAACAGGTCGCCTGTTTGACAGAAAAGCGGGTGGTGGTCGTTTCTAAGAATAACTCAAGGTCACGCTATTTAAAGTCCCACTACCTTTCAGTACTCGCCAGCGACGAGGGTATTTTATTCCACCAGACTGAAATTGCCGATTCGCGATTCAATGTTGGAAGAAGGATCTTCGTTTCGGAGCGTTTCTGCGCCGAAAATGCCAGGAAAGTGCCTCGAGAATCATAACTCTCAGAAGAAACGTGATCCGTCGTGGTAAGCATAGAATCTTAGAGTAAATCAGTTCCTTTATTACTTTAACAGCACCATTTATATACAAATTAGACTAAAAAATTTTGAGCATCACACCAGAGAAGAATTAGCGCCAAATTACGCCGATGTCCTTAAAAAAATCGCTCGATTCACAACATAAACTGTGATTAATCTTTTAAGTTCGACTGAACCATGAGGCAGTTTTAATTAGAATTGTATCGAGAAGATTAGGCAGTCTGTTCAATGCTGACTAACCGTATGGTAGTCTAGCTTGAACCTAGACAAATTATTTCATCCAACAAATTATGCGTTCGATAGTCTAATACGAGAAAAAAATTTCTCGCCCTAGCATTATAATTATTTCCTTTATTCTAGCTGGTGCTAATTCGCAATAATGATATCAACTTATTAACACTTTCTTGATAATGCCATGGTCGTGTATCGACAGAATTTCTTGATTACAACTCTGTTTTAGTTACGAAATTAAAGGAAGCAACTTCCATCGAAGGACTTGATTTTGTAACGGCAGTAAATACACGCACTCCAGTGGTTTGATTGACAGGTTTCTAGCTTTATATTAATTCAAAGACGATGCCGCCTCTTTTGTTGACTTCAGAATTCGAAAATACAAATGTCCTTACAGAGTTTTGAAATAAATCGAATGAATAAGAAAAAAAGATAATGGATAATAGTGAAAGAGCACTTAAAACTGTTCATGAAAATTCATCACATGCGAAAAGAGAGAGAAAACTGAAACCCTATAATTAAGTTGGGAAAATTAGCTACAGGCCTTTTGTGGATTTTAGTTTAAGTTCGACTCGTGTCAAAATCTTGTTAAACCAAGCAATTTTGCTCTGACGTGGTCTAAACACAAGGCTATTAATGTCCAAAAAATTGACAATCGAGTGGGCAGGCTTACGCTTCGTTTTAGACTAAACAACACGAACGAGAGCTCTGCCATCGCCTGTTTTCACTCTTTGTTCATGGAAGTCAGTGAAATTCCTCCTTGGTTTAGGGTTTTCATGTACTCCAAGCCCTTCCTAAACTCTCTCGCATCTGTAATTGCCAGTGACTTCTACAGTCAGTTTCCACTTTTGTGAGAACGTCTGTGTTTGTTGCATTAACACCACGGCAAAAAAAAAAGTTTTCCGTCGTTAACTGACGTCTTTTTAAAGTCAACCCTTTTGTAACTTTGATTTGCTAATTGTTTTTTTTTTTTTAAAGATATTAAGATATATATTTTTTGTTTGTCACAAAAGAACCTGTTTACCAAGCTGTGTAAATGTAGGTTTTTCTTTTTCGGCATTGTCAATGAAAGGCGTTATGCACGCATGTGTGCCTTGACGCTCGGATAAATTAAAATAAAAACTATTCTCAACCTCGTTCCCAGGGACTTTTCCCTGCCTTGGAAAAGTCCCTGCGAACGAGGTTGAATAATTCTCTTTCCTCACACCCGGTGGTCTCCGTCTAACCTTCCATGAATTCATCCCCTGTTACTTGTGACATAGAATTTGGCCTAATATCAAGTTTCCTGATTTTTTTATTACTTTATGCGCCCTAACCAAGTGGAAGCGTCTGAACTAAATAATTTGAAATACCGATCTCCTTGACCAAGAACCACTTCTCGGAAAGTATTGAAAAGAGATGAATTCGGGTTTGACAAGGCTTATACAGTTTCGATGAAATCTTGTACTGAAGAATCACGAGAGCCCATCAGAGCCGGCTCTTGAATTCGGACCCGGCAGAGGCGAAGCTATCCCCCAGCGTGTTGGCACGAGAGCTTATGAACAAAACTGACCATCAAATCAATAGAGGCAACGAGAGAGAATTACTATAACGACTCGTTAGGCTGGATAATGAACCCGTAATGTCTTTATATGTTCCTCATTATGACCAGCCTACTTCAAATTTTCTAAGAAAAGTTAGACTCCTTTGGAATGAGTCATTTGGTTGGAGAGGATTTATCGGGATTTAGGTTTCTTTCAGTCTCTCGGCTTCTGGCTTTTAACGGCCGGGATATGGATGGGAACTTCAAGGGAATAGGATTCCTCAGTACCAAACATAAAGAAAATGCATTATTAGCTTTGTATATATTGCTTTCTTAAATGGGTGACATAAAGAAAGATAACTGGACACGTGTCCTGGCTGTTTATCACGTTATGAACAGGTGAGGTTGAGTTCTTTTGGGTGGAAAATCTATACAGAGCACACTTGAAAAAATGTTTTGCGCACGCGCACATCTACGGCATTTGTCCAGCAACTATTGATATTGGCGATCACGTGCGACCGAAAAAAATTGACCTGGAAAGCTGGGGAGAGCCGAAGAACGTTTGCGGCCAATTTTTACGTTTCTTGGCTGTTTTCGCTTCCAAGCTGATTAATTTGATGAGCCGTGATTCACGACGAAAAATAAACTAAAGAAACCACTCGTTGCTGTTTAGGTGTAATCTTGGGCTGTTGTGTATGGGTTAACATGTTTGAAGTACACTCAGACAGCCAGACTAGGCTGGCTTAGCGGTGCGTAATTTATGTGGGACAGGTTTTCTTAATTATATATGCTTGAAATAATATCTGCTGCATCCAGCCCCTGTACATTCTTTATATTACTATACCATTTTACTCAGAAATCGATTTCAGTCTCTCCCTTTTGAAAAGGCAATATTAGTAACGTTTGGTCATCGAGATGTGAGAAATGCTTGGCACTTTTCTAGCCAGACAATATTGCCACAAAACACGTGATCAGCTCATTAGTTGCCCTCAAACCTCTATTAGACTCGGTTACATAAGAACTGTTTGTCCTTGGTGAAATACAGAAATCCAGTTTCCTTTTAAGAGTAGAGAATAGAATAAAGACTATGAAAAAAACCTTGTTTAAAGGCGAGTTTAATGTTTAGAAGCAATTTTTACCCCTTTTTCCTAAAAATGAGCTCAAGAGACCCTTAAGCTGATGCTCTATCGACGAAAAGGCCTTCTTGCTAATTGTTTAAAAGTACTAAAAGTACACGCTATTTCAAAACCTGGCCCACTTCAATTCATCAACACAATGTGCAATTATAAATTCAAGTCGGACGAAAAATGAGAAGCTTTCAAAAGGATTACCATATAAATATTCATCACCTCAAGCTAACTTGACCAGAATTGGCGCCTCTTGCACGCAATGTAAAAGTATGGTAAAATCTTGGTATTTTGGTACAGTGACCCGTGCGGCAAATTTAAAACACCCTCTTTCGGAGACCTGAGTATTTTTGAGACTCTGAAAGTTGGTTTTCAGCCGTAATGCTGTAAAAAAATTCGCCCTACCTACTGATTAGTTTTTGTCTCAATTGTTCGCACTTGCCTGACAATATTCCAGGCCAGACACAATTTTTCATCTTTTTAGGCAGCTGTTCTTTATGATATGGAAATTAAGCGAGGCCAAACTTTCGCGCTTTTCTCTATTACACCGGATCTGCAAAAACACAATATGTCGCAAAAAATATCCCTTCAAAGATTTTTATATCGGATGCGTCAGAGGAACAATTGTTTATTTATCAATACAAGTGACAGACTGATACCAAACTGGTTCAACGTGTTTTTTTTTTGTTTCAAAACTGATATTTTTCTTTGCAATGTAAGTTTTTCAGGGCATTTCCTAATTTTTTTTTACAGTAATTGTACAAGTTGCCAGGAAACGCAAAAGAAAGACCAGAAAAAAAACGACAAAAAGTCTTTTCAGATAGTAAAGTTAATACAGCCCGAACGCTTGAGCTCCAAACTTGAAATTTATTTTGCTGCAGTTTATAGATAAGATTTATGGCTACTTTCACCACGAAAAAAGTATTCTTTTTTTTT
>Ga0126337_10002752_pt1 | contig 11254 bp, 9 predicted proteins | sample DipCmetagenome_FD_92527 | JGI IMG/M metagenome (GOLD analysis project Ga0126337, IMG submission 92527) | Coral microbial communities from La Bocana,Puerto Morelos, Mexico - Diploria C A metagenome | ecosystem: Host-associated > Invertebrates > Cnidaria > Coral | place: La Bocana,Puerto Morelos... | reverse complement strand
TTAAAAAAGTTCTGGGTTTTTGGGGGGGGGATGTGTAGGTTGTTTTTTTTTCTTTTTTGGTGGTTTTTTTGTGGGGGGGGGGGGGGGGAGCTAGACTGTTCACAGTCCCTTTTTTGTCTGTGAGATCGTAGATGTCGATCGTTAAGTTCGACGGGCCGCAATCTTGGTCTCTTGATGCGAGCGAAACTTTTTCGCCCGCTCTCCTCTACGCTATTAACCACACCACCCGTACCCACAGGCATTTTGTACTCTCCTCAGTCTCGCTCGCATAAAGAGACCAAGGTGGCGGCCATTCGAACTCGCCGATCGACATCTTCGATCTCACTAAAAAAAAATAGGGGGGGGGGGTGTTATCAGAAAGAGCTTGTAACCAGCCCTGTACAGTCTTGTTAAAGTGTTTCTTTTAAAATGTTTCGTCTGCGTTCTTTTCAGGTGGAATACAATGTTCTCAAAGAGGAGGATTTAAGTATCGCGTCGTTTGACGAGATCGAGAGTGAACGAGTAGAGTCATTGGAGGCTGAAAACACCATCAAGACCAAGCAGATCCAAAATCTTAATGAGCAACTCTCTTGTGCTCGAAGCACCATTCAAAGCCTGGAGAGCACCATTAACACCATGCAGATAAACCAGACCGAGCTTCAGGCCATAATCCGATCTCTACGAGCCGAGAACGAAAGCTTAAAGAAAAACTTTGAAAAACTGAAAAATCAGGTTCTTGCCACCGGCAATGCTGTTGGCGTAGAAGAACTGCCGAACGCTCCGACAAATGACGCTCTCACGAATTCTCTAACCGAGTGCATTACGATCAAACCGACTTGTTCCGAGACGAATGCAAGTTCTACCGAAGAAAACACGGACAGTTACGAACACATTGGCAGTGGAAACGATCTCACAGACGATGAAGCAGATTCCGACGAGTTCATTGAGAGGAAGCCTCGGTCGGGTAGCCCCAGTCCTCCTCTCAGCGACAAGTGTGAAGATCTGGTTGTCAGTAGATGAAGTAACTTTTGTCTATTTTCCTAAGGGAGCAAATTTCGGGCTGGTTTGGGGAGATGATATGACTTAACGCTCTTTTTGATGTTTGACTTGCCAGTAAAAATAGGGAAATGCTAAGGAATCTTACACCACGTACTTTTCACGTGCGAGTAGTCTTTGTATAATTCGCATTTCAGTTGATAAAACCGTTTACAGCGATGGTCACGCACTCGTAGCATTTGTACGCACCCACTCAAATCGTTTTTGAACATCAGGGATTTTTGCAAGCTTCAAAGAAACGGATATAAGATTTGGTGAATATTTTTGGGGGATAAAAATCAGAATCCGGTTTAATCTTGTTAGGAGGGAAGTAGATTTCATCAGAACGGGTATAAATTGCGTAAATATTATGATCGAGCCTCTTACGCTCGTCGCACAATTGAATGCATGTCATGCAATCTATTTGTGAGGAGAGTGAGTGCGTGTCGAGCGAAAGCAAGATGCCGGCTTTGGAGGGCGCTGTTGATCGTTAAGGTAAACTAATATACCTGTTATACAGGTTGTAAATTAGCGATAGATACTTTCCAAATATTGATGTGAAATAATGAATTTTAAATTTGTTACATGGAATGTGAAAACAAAGAATGGTTTATTAATTGCATCTTTTCTCATTGTAAAAAAGCTTTTTGCTCTATTGTTTTACTAAGTTTTGTTGATTTGCAAGAAGTCGATCATCTGGACGGTCGATGTTTCGTTTGCAAATGATTCATCACCTGCAATGTCTGCCTCAGATCATTAGTTTAATATTCAAGAGTGTTCTATGTTCCTAGCCAGTAAAAGGGCCTATTTATCAAGATTTTTGGTATTGTGAGTTGGGAAAAGGTCTTTCACTAGATAATTGTTTTTTTGAATGTCGTTTCTGTAATTTTCTTGAAAGGTTTCTTACTGTCTTTCTTATTTCACGACACTATGGAGTCTGGAGAAATACGGCCCTTAGTTGTACTAACAAAGACTATTGAATTAGGGGGGGGGATGAAAAGAAATAAAACATAAATCCTTTATAATTTTATTTTTCCAAATTATCGAAAGTTACTTTGTATTTGAGTTAATTTTCTTCAGATTCATAAATGAAAATACGTTAAAATGTGGGATGCTCTGTAAATTAATTGTGAATTCAGAGATAAGCAATCATTAAAAGAAATAGTCATTTGGAAGGGTACTGGATGTCGTGTAGTGTTACTTTGGGAAGGACAAATGGATAGTACTCAGAATAAAGACAAGTAATTTTATTCATTTATCACACTTTTCTCCACAACAACTGAACTAATAAACAAGCTCAATGAAGATGGAAGAATCCAAAAGCGCTATATAAGAGGTACTCCCCTGAATAAACTAACTAATCAAAGGCCTCTTTGAGGCTACGACTATTTTGCATGATGAAATACATGCATCAGTATAAGCAGAAAAGATGAAAATATTTTGGCTTTGTTGCAAAAATAAATTTCTTTCCTCTGTCCCTTGTTTAAACCTCTTAATCACTGCCCTAACTCCGCAATACAATAATGCATAACGCTCTAGACACATACACGCTTTGCGGACCTATGTGTTAAGCTGGAAAGCTGGAAAGCTGGGAAAGCGTGAAGGGCGAGAGTTCGAGTCTCGGGGGTTGCAAACGCACGATTTTTTTTTCTTTTGTTTTTTCCCTCCGACGTGTTTTTTCTTTCTTTTTCTTTCCTCCATGAAACTAATAAGTGCTTTCCATTTATATCAATTTATTATTTTGCCCGATATATTCATTAGCCTGCGTAGCCGGGGGGAGTGGGTACCCCCCGAACCGGCGAGTGCAAAAAGCCGCGCAGGTCGCGAGAAGAATGGGCGCGCGCACCCACTCCCGCCAGCTACGTAGGCTAGATATTCATGTATTGCATGAATTCGCGTTCACTCACTAAACTCCTATTTTGCATTCTGCAAAATAGTCGTAAAAAGTACAAACACTGTTAAGAAATACAATTCGAAATGGAACCTATTCAAATGAACTGTGATTTCTTTCTATCAGTAGCTTCCCTTTTGCCATTTTCAATTCTCATTCTAATTTTACGCTTTACTTTTCCAAAACCTTACACCTGGACTGGTGGCCTCCTTAGTAGTTTGTGTTCTTATGTTCTTACACAAAACTCTACGTGGATTGCTAGTTGTATTTAAGTGTTAATATATTGTAACTAGATCTGTTTAATGTATGTAACGTAAGTAGACCCTAGCGTAGTGTAATTAGTATTCATTTTTGCAGTCGTAAGTAGTGTAATTAGTGTACAGTTTGTAATCGTAAGTAGCGTAATTAGTATTCATTTTGTAATCGTAAGTAGAGTAATTAGTGTACAGTTTGTAATCGTAAGTAGTGTAATTAGTGTACAGTTTGTAATAGTCAATAGTGTAACTGGTGTATAGTTTGTAATCGTAATTTTGTAAGTACTGTTTTCTTTAGTGCATTACAATAATAATAAAAAAAAGTACAAACTTAACATCATGAAAAATCCAGGGATGAGTTCGTGGTGATAAAGACCAGTCGAAAATAGAGCTCGTTAATCCATCACGGGATTTGTATGCAAAGATTGCGCATGTTTGCCATACAGGATGTTCTCGGACTATTTTGAGCTTGCTGTGCAGCCGCGCGTACGGATCTGGCGGTGGGGGGTGGGAACTATTTATACCCCTGCGGTCCTCGTTGGGGTCATACAAGGGACTTTTACTCTCTTCCGCGGAGAATCTAAACGTTCGTCACAGAAAGGCGCTGTGCAAATAAAAGCTTAATTTATAGCACAGTAAAGAATATCAGTGCCTTCACGAAAACCTGCACCCACACTAATATCGTTAAGGGATTCTCTCCCCACCCAAAAGAAACCCACAAGAGCCTCTGCGGTGTAGCGAGAGCCTATTGGCAAGGTGCAGATTCTTCCTCGTCCACAGGCGTCACTTTTTTGTCGTTGACAGTACCTGCACGGTTAGTATGGAGGGGTGGGACCGGTTGCCTTGTGTATCGAACTCTCATCTTCTGTTCCCCCTTGCGATGGACCCTGGGATGAGCCAGAGCAAAAACCAACAGTAATTCACGCTACGTGATAATTTAATCATGCCTTTTCCATATGTTACCGTAAATAAAAATGCAGTTGATGTGTATTAACGCTTCAATATGCATGTCACATATTAAGGCATACACATTCGGTTTTGATACTTAGTTGTCGCAAAATATATTCCAGTATATAATATATAAATATATGTAGACTCCAGGTAAAATTCCTTTACAACAATTCAACTAAAACTATCAAATAGAGAGGGAGTGGATCCCAATCTCCGCTCAGTGGAATTAGCCAATCAGATGTCGTGTATGCTGCCCCAAACAATAGCTTCCATTTGGTGCGAAAATATGCTAAAATGTTTGTTCCTGGACACCATCTGTTATGAGAAGCGAACAGTTTTCCGCCGGAGAGCGTAGCTCGAGCAAAAATAGATCAAAATAGCTGATTGATTATAATATGAATACATTAACATCTGGAGTGTTTAAAGGAGGAGGGAGTTGTGGTGTGTTTAAGGGAGGGGGAGGGGTGGTGTAACATGGTCAATCATTCTCGAAGTACTCTAAACATTCCCGCTTCTTATCAACCAATAAAAGGAAATAGTGTGAGAACTTCGATTGGTGTAAAACCAGTTTACGTCTGCGAATTGTTCTCTTTTTTTCGTTCTCTGTTTGAAGTATCCAAGAAGCTAAAAACTGGTCGTTTGTTTGCTCGCATCTTCAGCGGCATTAGCAAAATTGTCAGCTCCTTGAATAACGACTCCGGGCTGAGGTCGATTGTGCGCTCTCTTGTAGCACAAGATACAGCTGGAGATCGCAAGACATAAAAGAACTAGTGCTCCAAGACTAATTCCCACGGCCTTTAAAACCCGTACTGTATCTGAGGGGACAACATCAAAGTGTTAAGTTGGTCGTCAACAAGCAATAATGTATTCCGTATAAAAGATTCACTTTAATAACGCGGCTCTGACGTAATCTATGATAATTACTCAATAATAAAAGATTCCTTCTCCTCAGTTTTCAATTTTGGTTGCAATCTTTCATGAAGCGATCGAAAGGAAGAACAAACAGATAAACTAAGGAACGAAAAAAAGTATGAAAGGAAAGAACCAATGACCGAACGCAAGCAAAAATTCAAGGAAGCAAGCAAGAAACACGAAAAAGAGGGACATCGAAAATGTGTTAAACATTGTTCATTTCTAACTGACCTGTTTTCTTTGTTTCGTAGGTTGCCTTGAATCCAGGATATTTCGTCTTTCCACTGGATTTGAAAGCCACGCGCAAGTCCCACAAATCTGAAGTTATCTTTGAGGGTTTCTTTGATCCACAGAACTTTCCTACAAGTTCACTCGCGCTAAACACACCATCACGCACCTCCACGTAATCCTCGGAACAGTCAGTGGAGTCGGACAAATTGAAGAAATCAAACGACAGTTCAATTATAGAATCAGTATCAACATTGATGTTCCAAATACATTCAACAGCATCATCATAAGCGAGAGGGTAGTTATAACTGGCCAAGGTTCCAGTCTCTGACTTTAACTTGAGCTGTAGGTTGCCCGCGGTGCAGGAAAACGGTGCTGGTACTAAATTAAAAAAGTCAAAAAAGCCAAGTAATTCATGTAGTTCTTAGAATCTGAACGAAAGATGCAAAATAGTTTACTTATCGCGCGTGTTATTTATTTACTAAACTGTGAACTTATCATAAAGGGTGAAAGTTTCTAAAGAAACTGAGGTGCTGCGTCGGTGGGGGTAACGAAGTGCTAACGCTCGAAACGTCAGCTTTATAACTCGTTACGGTGGCCAATTTACATTTTCAACTTAGTTGATATAACCAAATTACCCTGTGAACTAATCGTGCGTGTTTCCTTGCGCGTCTGCGAGGCCTGCATACAGCTCACGCAAAAGAGGAAAGTTCAAGCAATAGGCCGTTTTCGGTATTGGACTGGAACCAGCGTGCAATGGAAGCTTATGTTGTATTAGGTTCAGATGCAAGCTAGTTCCAGTCCAATACCCGAGGTTACGAAAACAGTATAATATTGAAGTTGGATGCCTCAAGGAGAAAATGTGAATGAAGATCTTATATTAATCAAAGAATAGAATGAAAATCTTACACTGATTGACCATCTCAAAGAACGCATTGAATCCAGTTCCGTATTGGAATGAACTATCTGAAGACTGGAACCGAACCCAAAGATGGCGACCGCTGGAGAACACCGAACTCTCGAAGTCCTGACCACAAAACGTTTTTAACAAGTTGCTCGATGAACTCTGACCATCACGAATTTGAAGATTAGTTCCTTCTTTGCAAATATAGGCGAAGAAAAGAGACGTTATTCTTAGCTTGACGAAGTTTCCTTCCGGTACTGTTATCATCCAGGTACATTTCATGTTGCGAGGAAATGTCTGTGGATAAAGTGGTGAAAAAAGCCTTCCTGTTTCTCCACTTAAAGGAATGACGTTGTCTATTCCTTGCATTTTGCACGGTCCCATGGCCGCTGAAATAGAAATAAAACACACCTTCACTTACTTGATGCACAAAAACCACATATTATAAAATATTCTTATTTTGGTTCTATGCGAATCACGTGATTCATGTATGTAGTATGGAAACTTCGTGAGCAATAAGTGCTAACTTACGGTCTTCAACTGCTGTATAGCTTGCATGGAATCCTGGGTATCTTCCAGAACTGTCTGCCACGAAATCCACGTCCATTTTTGTGTGGTTTGACTGAATTGCTGCAGGAAGAGAAGAACCACAGAATCTGCGCGAATCTGTCACTGTCTCGCCCGTCTGCCAGGAGTGATTTTCTTGTTTAATCAGAACATAGTCGTCTTGACAATCTTGAGATTGTTGTAAATCAAACGAATGAAACGTGATATTGATGATATAACTAACAGGGACCTCAATTGTCCAGGAACAGATGACGTCATTGGAGTAGAGCAAGGGATATTGGTAGCTTGCTAGTTCACCATTTGTGCCGTTTAGTGTAATTCTATCATAGTCGCCTGAGGAAGATTTAGAACATGCATACGGAGCAGGAACAACAGTAAGAGTTTCATATGTGGCGATAAAGCTGCTGACAAAGCTCGTGGGTGCAATAACGTAAGTAAGCAACAGATTGCTTCCTCTTGAGTAAACCACTTGCGCTTTGATTAGATAGCAGAACCTCCCAAGGTGTACCCACGTGGAATTTGTCACGTCATAAACCTCCACATAACTGCTGTTACACGATCCGTATACGTACCAGAAGGTAAGTTTTATAAAATTCCCGGGGGGTACAGAGATATTCCAATGGCATGATCCGTTTCCAGGATTGAGAGGAAAGCTCGGATTTGCGAAGCTCATTCCTTTACCAGTCATGTGCACAGTGCTGTTTTCACTTGGCTTGCAAGTTCCCGATGAATCTAAAACGTTCAATTTAAAAATTGGATTAGTGTCTCGGTGATAAGCACGGATTTAAGAAATACACGCTGGCTAGAATTATTCGCGTTTTTCCTTTCTTTTCACCAACTCCGACCAGTTTAACACGAAGAAAACGGAAAACATGAAGGATGTGCAACTCCACAGTTGAATGCTAACTTTCCCTGCTTCAAAGTGAAGGCGACGCTTAAATTGATCACACACGAATTTATAACTCTTATTCTTCTGTTACTTTATCATTTCCATCACATTAAGGTCAACCCAACGCCCCTATGTATGGCCAAATTAGAAGTTTGCTGGTTCATATGTTAAAGAAGGGCGTATCCCTCGAGAAGAAGTGTTGTGCAGAAAATTCAGTAGTGGGGGCCAAAGAAATTGCGCCAGAGTGCAGGCCAGCCCCCTCCCCCAAAACAAATACAAAATTTGCTCTGAAGACTGTTAGTCAATTGCTTTTTTTCGACAATACACGAAAAAAGGGAGGGGAACCCCTCCCACCCTCTCAGCCTCTCATAACCCACCCCTATCATGTGAAATAACGGAACGCAAATCATTGGTTATTACCTGCGGTCACTGTTGTGTAGTTCGCAATGAATCCTGGACCAGTGCTGTAGAGTTCTCGGACCCGGATACCGAGTTCATTTGTCATTGAGTAAACAACAAACGATGGTTTCTGCGAACAATGACTTGTTTCGATCGAGTATTTCTTATTAATCGTATGCACAACATCAATACAAGCTCCAAATCCAAGTCGAAAAGACAAAAACTCCACTCGTATCACTTTTCCTTTGGGTGCGAATATCTTCCAGTAGCACTGCTCTATCAAGTACACGGTGTAACCAAATGGATACCCAGGGGTTTTGATGACACCGGAGGGATCTCTAATCACGATGTTTTTGTTTTCGTCCAATGAGTTGTCAGATGAACACGAGTGGGCTGGAAAAGAAGAATTAACAATAATAAGTCTGAGTGAACTGAAACTCAAAGCGAGCTACTTACCTTTGCTATCTACTGTTAATAACAGTTTCAAATTAAAACATTCGGTAAACTTTTGCAAAACTGCTAGTTTAGAAAAGTCCAAAAATGAAGAACACCACTGGTCATTAGCCGCGAGGCTTTCATATTAAAGCTCAAATACTGGGGTTTCATCCCCAGTTTGTTCAACATTAATTAAAGCTAGGCCAAAAGGTTTAAACATTTCAACGCAATATAATGTAACATTTTTGGATTTTGTTAGGTTAAATTGACTGGGTGCTGAAATGTTGCGTGCGCTCATCACCCATCCGATCTGTTACTCCCTTGTTATATTGCAGGCCATACTAAATTTCAGTGCGACACAAGAAAGTATAGTCGCGAGAAAGGAATAAAATGTTGCTAAAAAATTAAGAAATATAGCATCACCTTAGAATTACAGTAACATTGGAGGATTTTCGAACTACATCTAGGCAGAAACATCTAGATCTCTTTTCTTCAATTGTTATCACTTCCACTAACGCCACAAAATAACTTTCGACAAGAACCGCGAAGGAATTGTGCATAACAGACGTTCCCCCCTCCCATTTTTCCTCAGGGGGTGGGTACGGCTACACTTAGGCTAATAAGCTGATCAGTTTACCTTGAGTGACGGCTGTGTACGATACAAATAACCCCTTTGCTCTCCAAAGTGTTTGGTCTTCACTTTTGAACAACACGTACAAACTGTTGAACTTGGAGTATATTGTAACCGTTTTTGTCGAATAACTCCGACGAAAAAAGTTGATCAGACTGCGCTCCGAGCCATTTATATCATAAACCTCCACCTTGTCGTTTTTGGCATTGTTATTCAATCTGTATGTAAGATGAAGCGCAACAGTGTGATTCTCGGGTGCGGTGATGTACCATCCACAGGTCGTGTTTCCGGGATAGCCGTTAGGGTAATACGGACTGGAAAAGTTGTGTTGCATGGGTGACAACGGAGCATCAACGGTTTCGTTAAAAGAACACTCTGAAAAAAGAAATAAACTTACATTAGGCTTGAAATTACGGCGGCGGACGTGGAATGGGAAAAGGACCGCGAATTTGGCGCCGCGGGGCATTACAGGATTCAGCGTTCTCCAGTGTGCGCGTCGCGCACGCAAAGGTTCCGTGTATTATAAAAAAAATTTACAGCTTATGTCGACGACTAATGAGATTAAACCGAGCTGTCTCAGTTCCTTCGGCTGATGTTATTCCACGTATGTAACAACTTCGTTTCTGGATGAAAAGAGACCCTGGGAACGAACTTGCGCATGCGAGAGAAAAACGTCTAGTGCTCAGGGGTCAGGCATATCAATTCAATATTCATTTGCTAACTAGTGAACCAAATGAGCTGGTCCTATGAAAAGGGTGTACCAAGGAAAGGTGGATCGTTGGGAGTTTTGAACGAATTATAAGGTCAATTTAGACGATACAATACAATTTTGTCGCTGAAATAGTACGTACTCGTGGGTTTATTCACACATATCATCAGAAAAAAAGGCCGCCATACTGAGCTGCCAATATACAACCCGCGCGGATAATTTAGGGCTGGCTTCTCCTGCGTTATGCAATTTCATCAGTGAACAGTGTCCGACTTAAAAGCGTGTTCAAAATCGTACAACCAGCTTTGTTTCTGAAACGGCAGTTCCAAGCAAGCTGTAGATTTGATTTACACAAAACAATTCGTGTCGTAAGCCTGTCCGGCATGGCGGCCCTAAAAGATATCAGAATTTAATTTTTGGGGAGAATTTGTATGAAAGTCTCTCTCCTTTACCTTCAAAGTCCATCGCTTTGTAAGACACTCGAAAACCGCTGATAGAATTGTTTATGCTTTTCTTCGTCTCGATCCATAAGCTACGGCCACTGGAGAAGAACTGATATTCTCTTAATTCATCCCTGGAACTGGAGCTATTGAGACAGTATTCTGCAAGTATGTCACTTGATTCTGCAGGCCCATCGTAGATCCTGAGGTACTCCTTATCACAGGGCATTCTGAAGTTGAAGAAAAAGACGTCAATCGTGACCACCTGTCCTTCAGGGGCTGTAATGTTCCAAACGCAAGTGGAATTAAATGGCAGCAAGAAGGTGTCATTCTGAAGAACGCGCTGCTCCTCCCCAGCTGGTACAGTGGAAGTCGAATGCTGAGTAGCGTTACAACCTGAAAATACAAACTTCGTACATCAAAGATATTTTTTGTGATCGTCCACACCGGAAGAAAGTACTACACTGGCTCTTAACGCAGTCGCTCTTTTTGGTCTCGTTGTAGAGGAATTGCGTGACAAGCCCAAGGGATTCGCAAAAAGGAGATTGCTCGCTGTCTTGGCACGACCATATCGATTAAGTAATAAAATTAGCAAAAGTGTAAATGCTATTGCAAAACTAAAACCCTATGTGACATCCCAATTCCTAACAAGTATTTATTATGCACTTGTACATCCCTATTTAACTTATGGTTGCGTACTGTGGGGTAATAATTACGAGGCTCCATTGTCACAATTGGTGAGACTACAAAACAAAGCTATTAGAATAATCAACAATGTGCCAATTCGTGAACATATTACTCCCCATTATGTAAACCTTGGTCTTATTAAGCTTCCTGACATTGTTAAATTATATACCTGCCAGCTATGTTATGACCACTTGATTGAAGAAAAACCGTCTAAATACACCACCTTATCTCTGGTATCTGAGCAACATAACTACGTTACTCGAAGTGCATCCCTACAACACTTAAATCCTGGTTTCTCCAGAATAAATATAAGGAAATTTTGTCCCACTGTTATTGGATGTTA
>Ga0126337_10002749_pt1 | contig 11258 bp, 10 predicted proteins | sample DipCmetagenome_FD_92527 | JGI IMG/M metagenome (GOLD analysis project Ga0126337, IMG submission 92527) | Coral microbial communities from La Bocana,Puerto Morelos, Mexico - Diploria C A metagenome | ecosystem: Host-associated > Invertebrates > Cnidaria > Coral | place: La Bocana,Puerto Morelos... | reverse complement strand
TGTCAGTGATCTCAAAAATGGCTTGCTCTGTTGAGTGCCCTTTCCTAAAGCCAAACTGATATCTATACAGAATGTTGTGTTTTTCCAGAAAATCATATAGTTGATTATAAATTAATTTTTCAATTCATGTCCAATTCAGTTCAATTCATGTCGTTTGCGTGAAATTTTGAACACAGCATTGTGAAAGGGTTTTATTGTTAAAACATCTTTCAACCTTTCATTGAAAATATATTTTGTACAGTCAGGACCACAATGAGTAACTTTTCACAAGAAAGACTGCCTTCACATTCACCATGCAAACGTGGCCACAGTCACGAATTCTGTGGACAATTCAGTCTAAGCTGATTGTTTTATGGTCGCATCTAAAAAGGGAACAACACGTAATATTAATTTATTAATTTTAACACTTGTTAATTCCTGAAACGTTTGTTACCTATTTGTCTTCGTGACTTTTCGGCTGTGGAGAGAAAAGACAGCATAGTTTGCTGCTTCTGCTTCATCTTGGAAACTGTACATGTGAGGAGAAATCTGTCTGTCTGTGGACACGAGCAGACTTTCCACCAAAAAATGCTCTTGCTTCGAAGTTCGAAAGGTACTTGTAAAAGCCACACTGTTCATTTTGGTCCAAAAGATTAGGTTGTGATTACAGATAAAAACAGATAAAATCAAGCGATGTTTCCAACTCTCCTACATGTAGGTAATTTTCAATTTCAAGTAAAATACTATGCAAATAAAAAACTCTAAAAACGAAATGAGTATGTAAAAACCTGAAAGAGTATTAATATGCATAATTATTATGAGTTATAGCGGAGCGCAAGACATATATAGCTGCATACCCCAGCTAATTAACAGAGACATACAGCCTTAGTTTATAGCGTCCTTTTTTGATACTGGACATCCAGTTATATGTAAGACTAGTGGCTTTTTTTAACTTTATGTTGCAAAAGCATAGCACAAACTACTGTCCGAGAATTTCTTATGAGGAAATAATTGTAGCTATTGTAAATCACGGGTCCTATGAAACTCCGTAACATAAGCATTGGTTCTAGAGTTTCAGTGCAATGAATAACAACAAATTGCGTCAGCCATTTGTAATATTTAGGAACAAGTATGATTTACTCTTATACCTGCCAACTTTTCTAAAGTCAAATGAGTGAGATTTTAAATTCCGATTACCCCAATTTCCGAAGATGTCCGACGACTTCAGAAGGTTCCCGAAGATAACCGAAGTTTTCCAAAGATTTCTGAACATTGCGAAGATGACCCGACCACTTCAAATCATACCAGCTGTTTTGACAAATTGACTACTGAATTAACATTTAATTGGTCTTCGAGCAAGAAACTTGCATCATTTGTCAGTCAGGCATGAGAAATTGGTGCGTATGCGTGAGATTAGTATTTTGGATTGCCAGGCGTGAGACTTGCGCATAATACGTGAGAGTTGGCAGGTCTATACTCTCTTTCTGTGACTTGCCTTCCCTTCACTGAAGCAATGATGATGCTCATAAATTTTGAACTTGCATGCATCGTTATAAAGGGAATTCCATGTTGAAACCATTTAATAAAGTATATCAGGCAAAAATTGTTAGGACTTGATAGTCACAACAACTCTGTGCTCTTTTTAAGCTTTATTGTGCATTGGAAATTAGTCAGAAATTGTTTTAAGATGTTCCTTATAATTCCAGTTGAGTTAAATTCTTGTGAAAGTTGAAAAAATACAGAATTTCATTGGTAAAACAGTAATCAAGCTACAAGCCTGGTCAAAAGTTTTGGGACACTTTCAGGACGTATAACCAACATAATATGGTAGGGAGGAAGAGGTAAATAGTCTTTCTGTCCACCTCCCCCTCCCTATTCCCAACACAATGTTGATGTTGATTCATCCAAAGAAGACCCACTTTTCCAACATTGTTTTGGGGGGGAGGGGGTTTGGCAAATTAAATAATGACTTCTCATTTCTTAATAAAGCGTCCCTATTTGGCATTTTGTCAAGTGTCCCAAGGACATTTGGCCAGGATTTTATGTTTGATGATATGGTCCCTGTATGATCATAAGTGAAGCTGTCAGGTTAACAGAAAGCTGACAGTAACTGCAGCTTTTCAACACGTGAACTGGTTTATTTGCATCGTTTCTAAAAGCTCTTGAAATAGTGGAAATGTAGTTATCATTATGCAAAAATTCCAGAAGATTAATATGCTTTGACACCATTTGACACACAACCCATTACTTCAAGGAATAATGAAGGGAATTTTAGTCAACCTAATATACCAAAAATGTCCTGTTGAGAGCATTTTCCTCTTAATATCTGTCCTAACAATGGTTTTAAGCTCTCTCGTGAAGTGTTGATAAAGCAATATCCTTTGTGTTTTTAATTTTCATGATGAAAATATTAGAAGTTCACATTGCACTATCAGGGCCTTTTTATTTGCCACTAGCAATTACTAAGGTTTCAAAAGACTGATGATGTTATTCCATAGACCACTTACATAAATGGCGGCCAATTGTAAATTCTTTTGAAAGTAATAAAATGAGTAATAGAATTTTTACTCTGAAACGAGGTTTGTAAGACTAATTTAAATGCATACTAAAGAATTTAAAATTGGCGGCCATTTATGAAAAAGGTCTATTATGCTGGTTAAAATTCACTGTAATTTTGAAGAGTTTTATAGGTTATTTATAATTTGGCCTTTTATGCATATTAAAAGGTTATTTAGAACAGCAAATATTTTTCGAACAGGTTACAAAGAATCCGTCTAAACTACTTTAGTTCTTTAAATTTACTTGGTATGTATGCTAAGTAGTTTCATGGATAATTCATTGGAAAATTCATGGATAATTTATTGGAAAATACTTTTGTGGAAAATTAATGATAAATTCAAATCTATAGATTATGTTTGTGCTCTTCCCTTGGTCATACAATGTAACTTTACATTTCATGCAAATTTTATGCCCCATGAAATCCCTTTTTGTTATTTGTTCTAAATTTTTTATGCCCATGAAAGTATTTTTATGGGTCATAAATTTTATCATTTAAGATTTCATGAAACTTAAACGTAACTTTGCAGCATTCCAGATTTTTTTATGGCCTGATGAAAAAGATTTTTTCGCCCCTCTTGAATAAGTGAAACAATTGGAATGTATCCAAGTACTCAATGTACTCAAGCAGTTTAAGGCCTGGATCAGGAATATAAGGCAGAATTATGGTTGAGCAGCTGTATGTATATCTCAAGGGTCGATTTCCAGCCTTTTTGGGAGTAGGATTGTTTATACTCCTGGTGGAAGGGTTACAGAATTATTGGAATTGAGCCTACCATATCTCCGACTATTTTTTGTTTCAAAGCGAAAGTTTTCCTGATTGTAAAATGCAGCGTCCTGCCTTGCCTTAACATGCATTCTGCAAAGTAGTCGTAAAAAGAACTTTGACTCTAAATATTTTTGCGCAAAAGGGGGACAGTCATTCCAAACGTAAGAGGGTGAAAATAATTAACCTGCAGCTAAAACATGTTTTTGTTTGATAATATTAATAAATCCTGCAACCAATGATCAAATAATGGTAATTTCCGCTAAACGTCACTTGACGTGACATGTCACGTGAACTGTTAGAAGCACTAATTTTACTTTAAAATGTCCAGGATGTGAAATTTCAACTGTGTGCTAAATAAATATTAGATTCCATTACCTTACTTTTCTATATTTATAGAACTGAATATTATTGAATGTGTTACAGCATTTTGTCTACACTGCATCAGGTCTAAATGAGTTTTTTTTCCAGACATGGGAACAATTGTGCAGGTGTGATTGCTGCTGTGCTGAATAACTCCAACTGTGGAGTGGGATTAGCATACAATGCACGTCTTGGAGGTATGGTACACTGTATGTCTAGAATCACATTAAACTACACATGCACCTTTATGAACATGTACCCTAAAAGTTATACCATGAATAATAGATAAAACTTGCCGACATGACCATCACGAGCTGGAGGAAATTTGTGATGCGACAAAAATGCTATTTTTGATGGATCAGCCATAGTTGATCCCAGTGCAAAAGTAATTAATTTGGCTTCTGCACTAACCTACGTAGTCTATGGAGCGACATACAGCAAAACAGCAATTCATGGAGAATATTGGATTTTGGCCTGAGTGTAATGCCGTAATTGACGAAGTAAACACAAAGCCAGTATAACAAGAAAGAGTAGGCTACTTATCTTAAAACAAGGCCCCAAACGACAAGCTGGTCTAGCTTCCGAACGAGAAGCCAAATCTTTAGACGAGAATCTCGACGAAGAAGCCGCGCGGAACTGCAGAGGAGGAACTGCTTTCTTTTCTCGTCAGAATGGACACGACGACGCTCTCTTTATTGATTTTTCTTTCAGCTGTCCTCTCTGCCCGGTAAATTCTCTTCTTGTTGTCAGAGTGGGACAAATATTCGTTAACGGTCACCCATCCAAATTCACTCTTGTCAGATAGCTTAATGGCTTTAACTTGCTTGGAAACTAATTCAGTACCTGTCTCCAGGGCAACTTTAACTTTCTCATACAATTTCTGCTTGAGAGCGTCAGATGCTTTGTCTAGTTTATCCAGCACCTGGAGAGAATGATCCAGCCGCCTGTTAGTTTCCTTTCCTTTTGCAGGTATATTGCTCGCGCCAAGCTCTTTTGACTGCTTGTCCAAGTGATGTAGTGTTGGGGACCCTCTGTACCATGCCTCGTTACGACGTGAGCGCCTCATGGTTGTATTTTAAGATGGCGGATTAAACAAGTTAGTTGTTGTTACAATCCAGTGTGTTTCTCGTCTAGTTTCGGTCATCGAACAATGCAAGCGAGATTATCAGTTAAAGAATCCATCGATTCAGAAACAACACACTGTATAGCAGCACCGACAGAAGGATCTAAAACTTCATCGTTCCAACTAGAACGTGCCCTAGCTTCCTCAGAGTCGCTCATGCTAAAGAACAGTACAGTGGAGTAGCATGTAGCGTTAGCAGACCCAAAGGAAGATGACTAACTGACAACAGATATATATACATGTAGGTTACGCAATTAATGCATATTGCGTAATTGAAACACCTAATTGTATAACATAATAAGAATACCAAATACAGAACGTGCAGAAAACAAATATCTGCTAAACTACGTACCGCAGATATTTTGATATTCATATTTGCAAAAGCCGATGAGTCTATTAGCATCAAGGACACATACTTGTTGCTTGCAGGCAGCAAATTGTACAAGGGATTTCTTGAAGACATTTATCAATTGCTGGACCATACACATTCACACAAACATTCATTTCTAGAAATTTAAATGAAGATCATTGAACAGATGTCGCCAAAAATTGAAAGGCCCAAAAGGTGAGAAAAAAATATGTGGGGAAAAGTAGGAGATTTTAAAAAAAAATCATAATAAAGAAAGAAACTAAAATGCTTTACGAAACTCAGATTCGAGAGGAGGGGGAAAAATACTTGACAAAACTGAGAAAACAACCGACTCCTTGGGAGGTGAATTTATTGTCATCTTGCTTAGGTGTTTTTCTGGGTCACAAGCCTGGACGCAGGGTGCGGTCAGATTGGATTTCCGTAGAGACGAGAAGGTAACCAGAAACAAGCACCATAGCGCAGACTGCGATGCGATGGAGGTGTCCAGCAGGTTATAAATGCGGCGTAACATGTCCCAAGTTATAGGGTGTTTCTGGTTGGTGCGAGTTCCTAAAAGGCGTTTCAATCCCATGGTCGTTAAACGTACAGAAAAACTGGTTAACGCGTCACAGGGCAAGTCGTAATATAAATGAAGGATGCAAAGAGAGTTCAAGTGGTTAAGGATATAACGATACGATAACGTGTGCTGCGAGAGGTAGACCAGAAAACACGAAATTGTAGAAGATGAGGCGGGCAGAGGAACCAATTGGAATTCATGATAGAAACGTAGAAAACATTTCCACTGTGAGCGACGATTGCCCATGGTACCCTATGCATAGGCCTGGGCTCGGATGTTTCCAACTAGGGCTTGAAGTTAAGGGAAGGAAACTGAAGAACCCCTTGCAGAGTTTGTAGTGGCGCAACCTGAAGCAAAAAGGCGAAGACAGGACGATTAGCTGAACACATAATCACAATGACACTTCAAAATTAAACAACTTGGGAGGGCATGGGACGAAGTTAGTTGAGATGCCAGATGTCATAGCCTCGAAATGAGCCTTGTGACTGGGAGAAAGATCCCAGCGGCTTAAGTGGTGGGCAATTGCATTGGAGACACCAGGAACATGCTCGGCGCGGATCTCGAAGTCAAAGGCGGCAGACAAGAACCATATCTCGGATTTCTCTCCTTGAGGCTGCGAGTCTTGTAACTTGAGCTGGGCGAGCTGAAGTTCCAAATGTAGACGTTCGATTTCTGTTTCTTTCTGAAGTCTTAGGCGCGCCAATTCATCAGAGGAGAGGGGATGACTTCTGTTCTTGAATTCTTCCACTTATCAAGAGCTTCGGGCGGCAGACTGACTCTAACTTTCCTTTCTTTTGAGGCTGAATGGCCCGCGGCCTGATCGGGTGATTTTGCGCGCTTGGCTGGTGAGGTCAATAGGACTGCGAACTGGGTCAACTGGCTGTGAAGGGAAGAAATCCCACGTAAAATCATCATCGGCTAAGTGGTGCGTAGAGATCAAACTGTGTGAGTTTTGTGAGCCCATGCTGAAATGGAGAAAGGATTTGAAGCGAAGTGGGAGAAATTACACTGAGCGAAGAACTAACGCTTGGTACTATTGCGAGACAAACGCAAGGATATAAAGCGACACCGTAGCATAATTACAAACAAATAATGAACCTATAGCATTTGAGAAAGGAAAGAAATGCTACCTTAAAAATGATAAAACAATTCACTACCCATAAAATCAAATTTTGAGGCATGAAGTCGTATAATAAAACAATAACACGCATATTGTTAACCTGGCGTGACTGCTTAATCTGCAGTCGCTTTGAAGTCACTTTCGGGTAGTCAGAGGATAATGTTAAAGGGACCACCGTATCCTTTGTGCAGATATAGCCTTAAATTAATTTCCTCTTCATTTCATGACTTGACTGTTTTAATGTGTGGCAAGGACGAGCTTGCGTTGAGAACAGCAATCCTGGAATTGCCAATGGAACACATTTCTTCCCTCGTGCGATTTCTCTGAACGAACAGCTTAACAATGAAAGTGGCCTCATGGTTAGTGAGCTAGACTCCGGATTGAGCAGTCCGGGTTCGAGCCCTGGCCGGGGACATTGTGTTGTGTTATTGGGAAAGACACATAACTCTCACAGTGCCTCTCTCCACCCAGGTGTATAAATGGGTACCGGCAAATTTAATGCTGGGGGAAACCCTGTGATGGACTAGCATACCATCCAGGGGGGCCAGGGGGGAATAGCAATATTCCTAGTTGCTTAATGCTACAGAAACCAGCATAAGCTCCAGCCTGATGGGCCACTTAGGCTTGTATGCAGACTTTACCTTTTACCTTAATGGAGAACAGTGTGGTGTTAAGGGAAGTTACCTGAAGTTGGACTACCCTAAATGTGAACCCCTAAAATTTCTAACTCAAAAGTTCACAGTATAGTTAAAGATTCAGTTGTCTGCTTATGTTCCATTCTTCTAGGAACAAGAGCCCTAGAGACCTACACGGTCGGTGTGTCATTCGTTCATTCCATTTTCAATTTAGAATAAAAATACAATTTCGCCTTTCAAGTTTTGATTTATCATTTTGCATTAGTTTATTTAGAAACAAATTACAATATTGTAGAAAAAGATCCGATATTTTGAAGATTCAGATTTAAAACATTGTTTCGTGCAATGCTATTTTTCCATTTTTATGCTATGAAATAAATAAAAAATGTTTCGTGGCTTCAAATAAATAATTATTATCATAAATAGTGTTTCGTTAAAAAGATTGCAGTTTTATGCAATGCTATTTTTCCATTTTTATGCTATGAAATAAATAATCATTATTTATTTCATAGCATAAAAATGAAAAAATAGCATTGCATAAAACAATAAATATCGGATCTTTTTCTACAGTATTTTAATTTTGTTTCTAAATAAACCAATGCAAATTGATAAATCAAAAGTTGAAGGGTGAAATTGTATTTTTATTCTAAATTGAAAATGGAATGGATGAATGACACACAGACTTTAAACACGGATGCTTTTTTTTGAGTTTGCAACGATTATCATTGGTCTCTGTGCGAAGAGTTAGGCCCATAAACGAAATTAAGTGAAAATGGTGAATGACTTTTTCTACTGAAAGGAAAGATAAAACCTCGGTTGTTATGATTGTTTTTCGATTAGGCAGAGTTGAGTCGTGAATAGTTAAGCTGAAAACTTTCGCTATCGACAGTGCTTCAAAACACGAGCAACATATCTTTTGGAGGCTTTTATTGATATAAAGATAATTTGTCTCGGAATTTTCTCTGTGCAAAGATTTTTTGGGGAGAATTTCCAAGCCCCCGACAAACAAAGATTTGGCTTTTGTGACAGTTCCCTTTTCCTTGCTACGATGACATTTACGACTGTGACACGTTGAAAAACAAACTTGCGGTCACACGATCTTAAAATAGATCGATAGATAGATAAAGATAGATAAAGACAAGTAAATGGAAGAGTGAAGGGAATTTCTCACATATAAAAAAAACTCCTGATGACCTGTGAAATGTTGGCTTCATAAGAGCAACATAACGAGAAAAATTTCCCCTTGAAAAATTTCCCTTGACGTGTTTAAAGGTAATGTCAACATATTTAGAGAGTTGAATTAACCAAACAATTACATGTTGTGTACCGTAAAGCCAGCAAATTCTTGGGATGAACATCTTGAAAATCTCGTTTCAATACAGCACTTATACTGGATAAGAGACACCTTCTGATACCTTTTTATTCAGAGGTACATAAATGACCTCGAGCAAACAAACATGCACGCTCTTTCCATGTGAGAAAGGAAATCAAAACAATACAATGTAATAATTTTCCGAACGCTAGTTTCATACGTGAATTAATCTCTCGAATCAATATATTGTTTTCTATTATTCAGAACAGTTTATTGCGGATGTTACCCCATATTTTCTACGAGGCGTATATAGTTCTCGTTCGGCTTGCAGCGCTTTTATGCTCGTTGTTAAAAATTATCTGATCTTGAAGCGTAAACAACATACATTTGAGACATTTGGTCAGATCAGTAAGTTGCAGGGCAAACAATAAATGCTTCCTCAAGCGTTCGATATGCTTGTCAGGTTTAAATCTTTCAAGTTAAAGCAATGCGAATATAAATTAAGCTCAAATGTCTGACATCCAAGTTTATAATATCTAAACAAGAGGTTATTTTGATGGTTCTTTATTGATATACCACATAACGTGCACTAGAAAACAAAATGAATATCTTGCGCTGTGTTCTTAAGGCGCCAAAATACGAGAAAAAAAACCGTATCTCATATATTGCCGCTTTCACTGATGGCAGCGACAATATATTCGATACAAAAACTCTCAACTTGGCTGTGTCGAGTTTCTCACCTTGTGTGTTTAACTTGTTGTTGCAAATAGTTGAGAGCGAGTCTACTTTGACGAATAAAAATTGCTCACATTTCGCGATAAGTTAAGGGTTTGTGCATCTCGTGAAGCAGTCTCAAGGCTTACCACATGACGCCTGCCATTTTGCATCAAAACCAGCCTTGAATGTAGATAGAAAAATAACAGGAGCTACCATTGGCTACAATGTAGCTCTAGCCAATAACAACTTGCGTTACAATTTGCGACCACCATGAAGAAAGAAAACAAACAAACAAACTTGTCCTAATTTCTAGCTCGGATTGCTTCGCATCTGCGCCTAGATACGTGGTGTTACCGGTGACCCCCCTGAGCATATAGTGGTTTGATCGTTGATTCGTTGTTTTATGTAAGCTTTTACCATATATGGTCTCATACCAGTATATGTCCGGAGACACCACGTAGCTACCCATCTACGTAATAATTTTTAAACGTCATCACTTCTGCATGCATTGCGTGCCATTTATTTCGAAATGGCACCGGGAACCAGGCACCAGTGATATTCTTTGAAGAAGTCTATTATAGGATGCTTACACAGTGCTGTCTTTGTCTTCTGCAAAATTCTGCTTAAAATACTTGAATTTCCCCTACAGAAGCGAAGTTTATTTTCATTTATCTTCTGGGAGCAATTAGCTGACTTGTCAGTGGATCAGACATTGTCCAACTATTTGCACGGGTATGCATGTTCTAACCAGCACGTCAACACACCTCAGAATTTGCAAGAAGTAAACCTCTGACTTAGACGCTAGCAATTACCTATCAACGCCAAAAATATGACCAAGCCACAATTGAAAGTTAAAATGTTTAGTAAATGTTACACTTTTCTCTTACAAATTCAGTCGAAAAAAATCATGCATTGAAATATTTGACTATTTTTTCACGGAAATTTTGGTGTACTGAGAAAGAATAAATTATAGCCATAACATCATACTTTGTACTGTTGGTCTTGAGAACTATTTTTAATCGGAATTTTACTTTAAAATTGTCGGCTGTCTGCCTTGCATTGTATAACTTACATATAATCACAGAATATAGCTCTTCAAATCCTGTTCTTGATAAATATTTCTTTCTTTATTCAGGAATTCGCCTGATGTACCAAACATTAGCCTCAGATGCTGACGAAGCCAGAGCTCTCAGTCATGCACCTGATCATATTGACATTTATTCCAATAGCTGGGGACCATCAGACTGGGGTAATGTAGTTGATGGTCCTGAGCACTTGTCACAGCTTGCACTACGACGCGGTACAGAGGAGGTAAATTGCTAGCTTTTGTACTCTCTAAGTGGTAACATTTTCAGAGATACAGCCACATCCTACTGTAGAATTAGACGATCTTGTGTCTATTTACACCGTGGAAATGTTCTAAGCAAGAGTTCCTCTGTTCATAGCCATAGGGTTTTTCCCTGGATTGTTTTGGGTTAGTGAAACTGAATTAACCTCGCTTTTCAAATTACAAAATTTCTTTTTTTTTTTTTAAACGCTAGGAAGCCTCACAAAAATATTGTGGTTACTGCCACCTGTCCCTTTGGGAAAACATATGTTTCATGTCTTTTTCAGTACCTTCAATAGTGAGTATTTTTTAAATAAATTACTGCCTATTGCTGGCTAGGTTCTTTGTATGGTGTTGCAAAGTAAAGGAAAAAGGGATGAGTTGGTGCAACTTTAAACGAATCCTGAAACAGAATTTCGAAATAGAGACTACAG
>Ga0126337_10002748_pt1 | contig 11264 bp, 6 predicted proteins | sample DipCmetagenome_FD_92527 | JGI IMG/M metagenome (GOLD analysis project Ga0126337, IMG submission 92527) | Coral microbial communities from La Bocana,Puerto Morelos, Mexico - Diploria C A metagenome | ecosystem: Host-associated > Invertebrates > Cnidaria > Coral | place: La Bocana,Puerto Morelos... | reverse complement strand
TCCCATATCCTGCAGATGTTGAGTCGATCTTTCCATAGCGTCTAGATGTATCTCAAATTATCACTTTGCAACATAACTAAGCATGATAGAGAAAGTTTATTTTGAACGCCTGTGATAAAAGTAAGTTACAACTCGCCATTTCTTTGACAAATATATTTCTGACCGCTTTAAATGTGCTTCAGAGTAACATGCAACAAGTTTATCTTTAACTCACATTCGCCAGATTATCATGCCTTCTGTTGCTTGCGGAGAAATTCTTAAACAGAAAATCAACAGATAACCCTCCTCACTTGTGTATAGATGAATTGCATCGTACATAACAAACCACTCATAACTTGGGGAAAATTTGAAATTTGTCCTCAAGTTATATAAGCAATTCCACACTTTCGCCTTAGTTCCATGAAATTTAAGAAGATTACATTGTGGTAATAAAATGTTTCATTGACATTTTGAAACTGGAATTTGGTTTCGCAAATTGACAAGTGCAAAAAATGAAACTATGATTTATAATTTGACGAGTAGTCAGAAAACGGATTAACAAAGGCCTAAGCTTGTTGAGCAGAAAGCATTTTATCATGGGATTTGACAAGAGGAGAAGAGATAGATGTAAACCAGCATTGAGGATTATAGAAACGTTAACACGCTTTTAAAATAAATCTTGCGAGAGTCAAATCCAGACAAGTATGTTTTTCCAACTTAAAAATACACCGACTCGCTAGAAACAAAATATCAAAGAATAATGCGCTCTTTTTATGTAACTCAATACTGGCTGTTAAAAGCACGTTTTTAACGCCAGGGAATACAAAGAGAAAGGAAAGTGATGTTTTTGAACGTATTTGAGAGCGAATAAAACCAAATGGAGACAAAAGCACTGCTTGGTTTACATGCAGACCGGCCTAATTGCATCTTTGACATTCACCCGGTGGTAAGATTTGGGAGAGATACCAGCGAAATCGGAGGTGGAGCCACTTAGAGGTGATCGGAAAAATACGAAGCAAACTCACCAAAACAAATATATTGATTGTGATCTATCAAATTCAGTAACGCAAGTTTTCTATTAGGGCTAAAACTGTAAAACGAAATCCTGCCAACGCAGCCCACACATGAGAAGATAACATCTGAGATGATCTCAACGTAACTTTATATCGATAGTATCACGATCCGAAACACTATAAGGAAGACTGCAAATTGACAGACACGGGGGCGGCCTGGCGAAGCATATGGTCCAGGCAAAATGCAGAATAAATATCCATGTTAAACATGTGTGATGTTAAAGTAATTATAGTGCTAGCTTTTTTTCAAACTAGTCAAGTTGGATGTTCCACCGTTTTGAGAAGAGGACTTACCAAAAAGACTTAACTTTTTTGGAAATGGTATCACATAATTATCTCTAGAATTATCAAATGGTTACAAGTTTTTTTCAGCAGAGCTTTATCTATACTTCCTTTAGTTCGTGCCGCTCAAATGTTGAAACTTCGATCAAAAAACTTTCACAATATAGTTTAATTAAAGAAATGAATTGCGTTTTCGAAGAAAACTTCCCAATAGTGTCGAGCGATGGTCCAAGAACGGCACTTAATAAAGTGCGTGTATTTAAATATTACCGGAACATATCATTTATGAAACAATTTACAAAAGTTGTTGAAGATTCAGAAAATGAACTGAGTCTAAAGCTTGCCTAGCGATTTTTTAAGGAAATCCTATTTGCAAAGTACAGCTTTCAGCAACCAAGCTACCAGTGATAAAAATTAGAAACCAAAAAAAAAATATATGCCTAGCTTTCTTATTTCCGATATCAAAATTGACTTAAATGTGCGAGAAACTCTCAAGTTTTCAGAGTCGGCTAATTTGGATATCAGATTTTCCAAATCGATTGACAAGAGGAAAAAGATACGAGGGTCGTTAAAGAAACTTAAAAGTCGATAAAAAGGTAGAATTACACTTCCGATTCGACCCGCAGTTTGTTCTACAATCTACTTTCAACTTTGTTTTGCTACAAGCTTTTTAACTAGAACACTGAAAACGAGATGGGACTTTGTGGCGCGATTGATCAAATAACATCGCATTAAGATTGTTGTCAGACATCTAGAAACCCGGCACAAAAGCTAGCAATTACGAGGTGGCTACGACCAGCAATCAGATTCTCACCTCTATCTGAAAAGAATGACTATCGAGGGCAAATTTGAAACTAGGTTGTTATATTCTAACACCCAAGACAACTGAGTCACTTTTTATGTTGTTTATTAGCAGTAAATTAGATTATTTAAATACACCGGGTATCTTATCAAGCATGGACAGGTGTTTGGAATGTATTGTTTAGCAGTGAGTTAGAATTGAAAGTTTCGACGAAAATAGCTTCGCGGTTCCAAACATCTCAGATGTTGTTTATCAGCAACTTTTGGCATCATTCACCCCGAAAGTCCTTACGAATTTACCTAAAGAACAAGACACACATTCAGATACCCTTCATATTATCTAGGTCGTGAAACAGGTCTAACTACAACCGATGTTCTTTCTGAAACAAAAGCTGTTGCAAACTCGCTGTAGAAGAAATGTCTTAGCTTCTTCCTAAATATGTCTAAATATGTCTCTTGGGCCTGTGGTAAAGCACATGTTCCGTTTATACAAGTAACCTGTGACACTCGGCAAAAGACGTAAGCTTAACTTTCGCTTCAGTGGGAGGTTGGATGCTGAGAGCCGTTCGTAATTGAAAAAGTCAATTTGTATACTGATCAACTCCTCAGTCTTAAATGACTGCTCTTTTGTCAATAACAAGTCAACAACAAGTCCCTCGGCTGTAAGATGTTCACAAAATTGCTAAAGCAATTCGGAATTACTCGTCAATAAATGTGGACCGACAGTGTCTCTGATCCGACTTTCCACAGCCATACTGAATCAAACCTCATGTCGCTTATCCAATTTTAAATTTCTCAGAGCAATTCAGTGTACTGTGCCGCTGAGAAGTGCGTTTTACTTCTGGTGCTGCTTGTGTTAAAATTTCTCATTTTAGAAGTAAGTTTGAACTTGTCCACACATCGAAGCGGATCTGGTGTAGAAATTTTAGAGGAATTTCTAACATAGAAATTGCTGATGATAGGAAAAACTGAGTTACAAACCAGGATGAAGTTCACAGCGTGAAGAAATAACATAACTGATTCAAACTTTGTTTAAAGGAATACGGTTTTTGAACCAGTTCCACAGTTGAGAAAACTAACAAAAGCAAGGTATCGCATTGCATTAAAAGCTAACTGAGTTTCACCTGCGAGGAAGAAATTAGCCACCCGCTATTTGGACAAGAAACGATTGTCTGTTCTCTGCAACTTGTTTTACTCAAGTATCATAAATTTTAGACCCTTCACCGTGTTTTATCGTAGACTAGCAACACATTTTCAGTCCTTTGCCGTCCGGAGACGCTAAATTTAAGATTGAGAGTTCATTTCTCTATTTTAGAGCAAAGGAAAACGAAATAATTCAATTTCAAAATGGAACCAGCTCTACCACAGTGCAAAACAAGGAAGCCCGGCGTTAGAAATGTCTTTCTGATGTAAGATGATGATATATTCAGAAACTGAAGAAGAGCTTTTATTGGGTTCATAGCCGTTATTCAAATTCCTCCTCTACTAACTCGATTAGGTTACATGGCCCGAGAAAAATATTTTGTCAAAAACAACCCCCAGAAAAAAAATCTACACGAACCACGCCAAAACAGGGAAACGTCTTTTAAAAACACAACCTGCGCCTTTGAATCCAAACATCCGGTTGTATCAAAAAACGCAAGGGAGACCTTGTGTCATTTTGTTGCAATGGATGTAAAACGAGAATTCATCCTCACGTTACACGTCAGAGAAGACAATAACTAGACGTTAAGCCTGTAACGAGCCGGGAAATAATACTACAGCTTTATCACGAAAAATAATCGGCGTAAGCCATAGCATTGATGAATTAAAGGGGGTCTGGCGGGAAAAGCGATCCAACCTTTAGGACACGTTTTCCGCACGCGACGAACAGTGTGGATGTCTTTGTCAAGTGAAACGATCGAAAAGAATAAGAGTTGTTGAAACAGGTCTCTAGGTTTGCGATACTTATTTAACATGCAAGCTTTAGTATCAAAGAGTGTAATTCCTTTGAGATAATACCCTGCGTTGTGTGCTTATCTCGTATAGAACGACTTCCTACAATAGGAAAAAACAATAATAATAATCATATAGATGAATTTCCTCTGGGCGTTTGAAGAAAGATAACCTCTAAGCGTTCCTTTTAGGATCAGAGATTCAGACAATAGATTCAGAAGGGGATAGAATTCATTATAAAATGGGCGCGAAAGTGGAGAAGCAGGAACATTTTAATAAAAAAATAACCGATATAGCTTGACAAGATCTTTCAAGTTTCTTTTTAATTAGAACAGAAAATGTTTTTAATGAAGGGGACAAAGGAAAGAATCTGGTGGGTGGGCTTTGTAGAAAAAAAACTGACAGCATGTTGCAGAATTCTGCCACTGGTTTCAAATTATTTCAAGCCTGATGTTTAGTCGAAAATAATTATATCATGATAGGAATCTTGTAAACACAAGAGTTTAAATTAACTGTTTGTACTTCCCATGTGTAGGACAAAGATCCCCTTCTTCACCGTCCGGTATTGTGATGGCAACTGTTTGGAAATAGAAATGTAAAAATAGCGGGTAAATCCTGAACGCAGAGGAAATTTTGGAATTCATTCTCCATGGCGGATGTATACGATTTCAAAACAACCAGAAAGGTTTATTTTTTTCCAAAGAAGTTAAAACACAATGAAATTGAAACGGGGAAAAAAAAAGAAATACCTTGCACACGTTCTTCACCGTCACAACCTGCCCCTAATGGGCTGTCAAATATTTCATAAATTATTCATTTTATTTTTCCTCTAATGGACGGGCACACTTAGCAAGTAAGAATAAAACGTCTCAAATTTCAAAGGTTTATGGCTCTCTCTCAAAACAGGAAAATGTGCAAGTGGAATTAAACACGAACGTTTGTGTACTTTCGAATGGGTTCAATTTCTCGCATAATTCCAGCAATAATTTGAAGGTTTCGAGATGTTTTTCATCAATACACAAGGAATGTCTTGGGCAGATTGCTTTTTAACAAGCATATCTGATGTTCAACTTGCCACTAAAGCTAGCAATCGTCCATTTATTTCAATGGAAACTGCCTTGAATTAAACCAAATAGAAAGAGAATTTACCTTACCTACACTGCTTAAGTTTCGATCAGGTCATTCTGTGTTTTCGCTGCTTAAAGTATTACAACAATTACCCGGTACAAGGCAGTAGCTTTTTACATGTCCCGCTTTCATCTTTAATGTTTATCTGTGCACTTAATTTTTGTTTAAGAGTTGATGTCTTATCTACGAACAGTGAGCAATGTAAAACCTTGCATCTTTTCAAAGCAAAATTAATACGTCCATAATTACACTGGAAAAAATATTGAATACTGTAGTGAATATTGTGAGAAGTAAATCGTGCGCAGTATTAAAATAAGGCATCTTAGAATATCAGCTGGTGAAGAATACAAGCAAAAATCCACGCGTTCGGAGCGAATGTCATTCAGAGAGCTAAAGGTTATTTTCATGCATTCCTTTTCAAAGGAATGTTTCTGTTTTGGTTCTTTCTTCATTCAGCTCCCTCTGGCAAAACAAGGATACTGTAAACGTAGATTACGGCCGTTCGATAATGACTGTATCGCTTTAAGTTTATTCTGACCCCAACCAACGAATGGACTCTGGTTTAGAAATAAAAGCTATATCACAAACTGAAACGTGCTCTCATGAAAAACGAACATCTATAGATGTTTTTTAAAAGCGAAGACGAAGAGACAATCTGGATAACACCTGGATTAGCCGAAGAAGACAGGCCATTGTTTAACACGAATTTCGCTGATGGCTTGGCTGACATTTCGACAACGATAAATTCGCAGAATCAATAAACACTCCCTTTGTTCGCGCCCGTCTCTCATAACATTATTAGCCATCTAAATTAGCATCTTTTGGGTAATAGCTTGAAGTAAACAGTTCAGCGCTCACTGTTTTCTTGCGTCTCGGTTTTGCAAAGTTGCCATAACAAACAGCGCCTTGGAAAAGAAACTCGATCCGCGTATACAATTACAAACACAATATTTCACTGGCCGTGGAGTTGCAGAGTTCAAAATTGCCAAGCTTTCCTAGCGGGTTTAATTTGAAATCGACTAATGGCTTCAGAACACGACGAGCGAGCTAATTGTGTTTGAGGCTTGTCGGTAAGTCTTTCTACTCAAGGGCCCATGTTCCAGCGGAAGTGGCAATTTTTGAAGACGCAAAGAAACCGATTGACATTGTTTCTATGGTGTTTGATTTAACATCTACTGAAAAAATATAAACCATCTGGATGGCAAGCATTGGCCAATCATAGAGCAGGGTTCAAGTTCTAATCTTAATTTAATAATGACATTGTCACGCCAGAGAATGAAAATTAGTCTGATCGCTAGTGGGTGACATTTTCTTTTTAACCGTGTGCAATTTGATTCCAAGCAGCTATAAAGAGCGAGTACCGTCTTAAGTTCAGACAAATAGACAATACAAAGAAGTGAAAGGATAAACCGTACCCGGCGCTGTACAGCATCCCAGCAACAGAATATGCTGCCAACCTTCAGTTTCACGCCAGAGCAGGTCGCGTGCGTCTGTGAGGTCTTACAACAGAGCGGAGATATAGAACGCCTCGGAAGATTTTTGTGGTCTCTTCCAGAATGCGAAACCATTCAGAAGAACGAGAGCGTGCTCAAAGCAAAGGCATTGGTTTCCTTTCACCAAGGCAACTTCCAAGAGCTGTACCGTATACTGGAAAACAACACATTTTCCCCGAGCTCTCATCCCAAGCTGCAATCCCTCTGGTTAAAAGCGCACTATATCGAAGCTGAAAAACTTCGCGGCCGGCCTCTTGGTGCCGTGGGGAAGTATCGCGTTCGACGAAAGTTTCCTCTACCGAGGACGATCTGGGACGGCGAGGAAACTAGCTACTGTTTCAAGGAGAAATCGAGGAACATATTGAGAGAGTGGTACTCGCATAACCCGTACCCATCGCCTCGAGAGAAGCGGGAGCTAGCCGAGGCAACGGGTCTAACCACTACACAAGTTAGCAACTGGTTCAAGAACAGAAGACAGCGGGACCGCGCCGCGGAAGCAAAAATAAGGTTAGTCTTTCGCTCACGAGATGACGACCTATTTACCGCTTGAGCTCACGAACGTTTACCTTTAACTCAGTCACTTTGTAAAGCTTATTTTGACATACAATACTAAATTAGCCAGCTCATATTAGCGCAAACTCGCCCGTGCGTGCAAGATTCAATTTTGGTGGGAAAAATCTCGAGCAAAATTTTTCCTTTCAATTTCGCCTCCATTAGAGAATTTATTGAGCTGCTCGAGGGTCGGAAGTTGATTTAGCGACTTAAACTGTAACTAGCTGTTCATTTCATGCAAATTAAATTTTCGTAAAGAAGGGGGATCGTTTTCAACACACATCAAACATACATATATACACAACCGCGTGCGAGAGGGGAAAATGACCGCAAAAAAGTATAAGAAATGAGATTTCCGCATTCGCTAGTTGATTTATACCCGAGTCAAAGAGAAGAGGATACGAGTGAGTTGATTTGACCCTCTTCTTGATAAGGTTTAAAAAAACAACCAGTCAGCCCGAAGCAGTCTGTGTTGTTTTCGACAACCTGGCTGACAACCTCTGCTGAATGCCAAGCGTTGGCTGTATGATTGAGCCATTGCTCTTAGAAATCATTCACCGTAATAAATTGCCCTTGTGATCGACCTGGATGTGAAATACCTATATGTTGGGAGCTTAGTGATGTGCGATTGAAAGAGTACAAGGATTAGTCAAGAACCTCATTTATGTAGAAAGGCTACACGCTTGTTTATCGTCTTAATTGTTGCTTTTGCGTGATTTCAAGCAGGGAATCAACCGTGGACATCAGAACCAAGCAGATGTTGAACCCTGACAAGCAGGCGATGCTAAATGACGTGAAAAAGTGTGGTATACCCGACTTTTCTCAATGTATGAATGGAGCGCATATGTCCGGTACCCACACTCCTGTTCCAGTCAAACTCGAGGTGGACGACCCAACTCTTATGGCTGCGATGACGCACGAGGCGATGGCGCCTGTATCGGCGACTGAATTTACTCACGGACTTCACGATAGCCACATGCTCACCACGTTAACAAATTCTCTAGTAGGACTCTAGACACAACGATCGTACTTGTACATAACGCCATTCTTTAACTTGTGTGTTATGAGTTAACAGCTTGGGGGGAAAGCTTCGTATTTTTTCCTCCTTTGGCTAAAGCCGTGCAAATTCCACAGTTTTAAAGCATCTCTTATTTTATTAAGATATTTAGCATAACGTATATATGTATACCTTAGTTATAGTTCAAATACACCTCAACATAAGGCTAGCCTCGGCGATAAACAAAACATCATAACGTATAGTTCGTACTTGAGGGCGCAAGGCACCGTCGAATAATGGTTCATTCATTCGCGCAGTTGTGTACGCGGTAAAAAAACAACAGGAGCTTTTGCTCAAAGCGTATCAAGATAAAAACAAAAAATACTAACGCAAAAAATTGTCACATATCTTTAAAAGAATTAAGTGGAAAAAGCAAATGTTTTCTTTACATTCAGGTTTTAAGTAATTTCACCTTATGTACTGCCGTATGTAATCTTGTACAGTACTGTTTCACGAGCGACCAAGTTGGAATAAAACAACTGTCCCTTGACTGTGAAAGGGCATACGGTCTCGCTGTACTCTTTGATTTAGGATGGAAATAAACTCCCGACAAATCCTAAACCTGTAGTGTTTTAGGTAAGCAAGCGCGACCTCCTCTCATGCGACAAGTTTTCGTATTTTCCGTTAAATATATTCAGTGGTTTCTCGATTTACATGCGGGCATCTTCTCAAATATCGCCATATCACTTTGAGGAAATTGAAAACCATTAAGAAGAACCCACAATATATTCAAGTACGTTGAGTTCACTTAAAAGCGGTCGTATTCGTTAGTTAAAAGTTTGCTCATCGAAAACAGCAGGAATATATTTTGCGGAATGCCACACGGACAACTAGCGAAGTGCGCATCAATTAATGTGCCTATTGAAAGATTACTGTAAGTTTGAATTCGAAAATACGGCTTGGGTCGACGCGTTAAGGATATTCCATTATTGTGTTATTTTTACAATAAATTACAATGAGCGGTGCTTAAGAAGGAAATTTGGGCAATAAAAAGATTGGGTTTCCCGTCCTTGCGCGTAATGATTTCTGACAGGGTTCAAGGTCTTGGGTTCGAGCTCAGAGCTTTCGCGCTATGAATGGCGCCGCGAAGGAAACGGTTCAACCTTTCGCCCTCTCTTTACAAACTTCAACAAGCAGAGAAGAAAGGAAAGCAGTGCTATACGACATTTTATTGTCTGAACAAAAGACTGATACTAGACAAGAAGAGGGAATCCTTTCAAATGTAAAGCACGCGCATTTTGAATGATCGATCAACCGGTCGTCCCGTGCGCGCAGTTCTGTTTCGTGACTTAGGCGTGGGGGTTTGTGAAAGGAGCTCGCTTTATCAGGCGTCAAAATCGCCGGCGACGACAGAAGATGGGCGCTAAGCCAGTGAAAATGTGGTTAGCCCCCAGGAGGTTCAAACCACAACACTTCTTTATCTCGCGCCGTTTTCTCGAAGTGTATTTATTTGTCTCGTCCATTTTCACACAAAAGCACCATAATTCACATGTATCCATCGCTTTTGTTTGGCGCTCACATCTCTTTAAATAAAGCAATTAAATCACAAAAGATGCATTGTACGCATTGAATAGCGTTCATCGACCAAGCACATGTCACAACACATGTTAACAGCAGCTACTATTTTAGGTTTTGATGTCCGCAAAATAGAGTGAAAAGAATTAAAAGCATCGCTCCGATTGATGCTTACACAGTTGGACGCTGTGTGACCGCGAGGTAAAATGTTTTTACAGAGCCGAAGAAAAACATACAGTAAGCCAGCTTCGAAAATAAGAGTGATCATCACTAGCGATTGATTGAAAAAGCAAAACGAGCCATGTAGCTCATAGGAAGTTGTTCTCCTTTCCGTCGTTCCCACGCAGACAAAATTCTTCTCGCCGGAAAGCTGAAACTGTGATACGGAAAAAAATATAAGGGTGTTTTTATTGAGCGCTAAGTGACTGTGAAAACTGCGCTCGTTTCCCTTCCCTTTACAAACGTGGAAATTTATTCTTGGGAGGCCCGAGGTCTGGATTTTAAAGTTACGGTAACCCGATGCTTTTAACCAGTCAAGCTTTGTGTATTCAATTGAGTGGTAATAGCGGAAGCCTAAAAAAGCCACATGATCATATCTGTAATCCGAGTATCCTTTCTCCCCATCGCACAAACAAACAAATGTCACAAGGTGATAAGCGAAGAGCTAATACACATATGTGGTTCACGAACTCCACCGCAGCGGAACCGGCCTCCCGGGCCAATAACATAAATTAAGCCCGTGGAAAATGAAAGAAAAACATTTATTTGGCGTCCATGGTCATTTATTTATTCAAGTAAACGTTCTGTCCTGTAAAAAGACAGTCGCTCAGTTTGCATAGTGCATTCCCTTTATTGACCTAGTTAAAGAGTGGTTACCAAGATGGCATTGTCCTCAAATGCGCGCGTGTAGCTCTCGAGGACTAATAATGTCATACACTAAAACAAGTGTGGGAACCTTTTTTGATTGATTTCAATAGTGCTTTTAGGAATCCCGAAGTGGACTTTTGTCAAAGAAGCGGAACTCTTCTTAAGCTAGGTTTAAAACAATAACAAATTACTGTCGGCGTATAAAATAAACAGAGAAAAAGCGGTGAGTCCAAACACAATTTTTTCGCATAAAGTTGGATTGAAATTCCTGTAGACAAGGCAATATTGCGACATCCGAATAGTTTCTAGGCAGGACTTCACACAGACTCACAAAAAGCCGGTAAAAAACGCCGTGACAAAAGACAACGTCCTTTTTATATTCGGCCTCGAACAAATGCCATTTCCGAACTGTAAATGTTTACTTTTGTTAAACCTTTCTTCAATAAGAAATTGCTCTTTATCCTATTTTCTTTTACCCTGACCGTCTTAGCAAACAGAATTTTAAACAATGTCCTGTCTGTCTGAATTTCCGCAAAGCTAACATCGCGCAAAGAATTTGTCTCGTGTGATACAACGCGGATT
>Ga0126337_10002746_pt1 | contig 11272 bp, 7 predicted proteins | sample DipCmetagenome_FD_92527 | JGI IMG/M metagenome (GOLD analysis project Ga0126337, IMG submission 92527) | Coral microbial communities from La Bocana,Puerto Morelos, Mexico - Diploria C A metagenome | ecosystem: Host-associated > Invertebrates > Cnidaria > Coral | place: La Bocana,Puerto Morelos... | reverse complement strand
TTTTGACGCCTTTCTATCTAAGAAGTCACTGACCACCTGCGCCCCAACACTAAAAGGTTCCAATTTTCTTTTCGAGATGCACATGGAATGCAATCCTTGTTTTCCACAATGCACTAAGACCTGCTGAACAAGCTGTAGTTTAGGGGTATACCTATGAGGTATACGTTTTTCAGTTTCTCATTTTGAAAGCGATTTTTCACCAAATGACACCTCTTTCATAGCTGCTGAGGGCAATTCTTAGATAAGCTAATCAATGACTTTCAAATTGTGCATTGTATACAGGCAGAGAGTATATTTTCTGATTTGGGAAAAACTGCCGTTCACCTTGGAAGAAAAAGAGGTTTAAGATAGTTCAAATTGAACAACATACATAGAAAATATTTTTTTTCAGAACATGAACACGAGCTAAACGAAGCTCTTATTTTGTTCTCACCGTCACTTAGCGGCCTCATGAAGTGGTGGAAGCTACGCCAAGCTATGAAGGAAGGAATGGAGATTCCTCAGTGGGAAGAAGACTACAAACTGAGCGCGCTGCCGGATCATCACATGTTTTGGGAATACTTAGAAGTTGGTAAGATTCTTTTGTTTCTTTCTTGTAGAAATCTACTATGTTTCTTCCTGGTAGCGCAAGGTGTTATGTTATATCAAACGCAAAAGGCCGTGTTTGGCGATATTTCCAAACACCGAGAAGAGAGTCGACTATACGACATGTGATATAGCGGAGAATTTTCGACGAACTTCGAGGTTTTTGGAAATGAGGACAGACAAATATCATACGCGTTTGATATATCTTCTTAATAAAACGAACGCTAATGAAGATCGGATGTATATCTACGCCCCGTCACGACATGATTTCCTTTGTTATAATAGTAATAGAAATAATAATAGTATTCGTATTACATATAATCGTTTCAAAGAGAAAGTAGTAATAATAATTATAATAATAATGATAATAGTAATAGTAATAACAATAATACTTGTACTAACATTAATAATAGTAATAAGTATGGGTAATCATACGGTTTCGAGTTCAATTTGGAATGCGTTTTTCATCATTTTACGTGTTATCATTAGCTAAGAAAAGTTAACATTGTCTTTCAGCTAATCATAATCCATTCTCGATTATGATTAGCTGAAAGACACTGGTGCTATACTTGTACTACACTGCTCTTAGCCAATCAGAATCAAGTAATTTTTCATGTAGTTTTTTACGACTTTGAGAATCCTGAATCCAATCCATTAAATTTGATGAACATGATTTCCAAACCTATCGGCCAAGTAAAACAGATTAAATAAAAACGCACGATTGAATCGGAAGTCGTCTTACGTCCCGGTTGCTCGGACGTCAGGTTGCACAAAGCTCTCGTCGGAAGGTTTGAAAAGAATCCGTAAGATGTACCAAGATCCTGTGTCGTAGGCGTGGCTTGAATTATTTTTTCACCCTTAAAGAGGTACCAATTTTCATAACTTAAATTATGATAAAGACGATTGCTTCTAATACCCTCTACTCATAAGTTGATTGTCTCGTGTTTTTTTTCAGCTCAATACCCTAAAATGCTACCGCGAAAGCTCCCGCTGTGGACGTTTTATTGGTTAAATTTAGAATTGTCTAGTTTGTGCTGAAAACCTCTTTGTTTTTCTCTTTTGTTCCAGTGTTGCAGTTCGGTTTTGTGACCATGTTTGTAGCTGCCTTTCCTCTCGCCCCTCTGTTCGCGTTGCTCAACAGCGCTCTGGAACTGCGCGTAGACGCTGTAAACTTTGTTTGTCAATTCCGGCGCCCCATCGCGAAGCGTGCCCAAGACATCGGCGCCTGGTATCGCATTATGGAAGCCATTGCAAGCCTGTCAGTCCTGGTAAACGCATTTGTGATCGCGTTCACTTCAGACTTCATACCCAGACTCGTTTATAGGTATTCCTACACAGATGACAACAGTCTTGTGGGTTACGTGGAAAACCGTTTGTCCTACTTCAACATATCAGACTTTGATAAATACAACATCAGCGGCAAGCCGGAAGATAAATACGCATATCAGGTGTTGAACTATACCAGTGACTTCTGTAGGTAAGTGAACGTTCACTATAATCTATACTGCCGGTATCACTTACGACGGTATATTGGCTCAAAATAGGGTTCTTACTTGGTGTAGAAGACACAAAGATACAGCTGACGTAAACAATAACGAACAAAAGAAAAAAAGAGAAAAACAATAAAAACAATAGGTTTTTTGTGAGGCGGTTTTTTTTTTTGTCACGTGTGGTACTTTTTTGTGTGTCTTCTTCACCAAAAAGAAGCCAAAAATTGTCTTTATCTTATAATCTCGAGATCTGGGCGACGCACGATGGACGAAGTCAAGTTGCCGGTCCAGGGAGGGTAGAAGTGATGAGGGAGAGACGTAGAAAGGGGAGGCAGGGAACGGAGGGGGTGGGGGGGGGGGAGAGGGAGAGAGCTGAGGGAGAGAGATTGAAAGAAAGAATGTTTTATGGTTATATGTAAAGTAGAATTTGTGTTTTGTTTCAGTTGAAAACTCTACAATCAATTTTTTTTTTTCACTTTGACCGTCTCAGGTACCCAGGCTACCACGAACGCAAATATCCATATCATGTCACCAGACAGTACTGGCAGGTGATTGCCGCAAGGCTTGCCTTCGTGTTTGTGTTTCAGTACATCGTGTACGCCATCACAAAGTTCGTAGCATATCTTGTGCCTGACCGGCCCAAGCTCCTTGATCTTAAAATCAAACGAGAAGAATATCTGGCCAAGGAGGCTCTTCTACAGAGGGAGGTGGAGGAGATTGACCCCACTGTAGAAGTGGTGGCTTAGCTAGGTAAGTATGCGTTAAGAGTCCAACCAAGTCCGCTCTCTTAAAGAAATACTGACGGGTACAAAAAAGAAGCTCTAGTAATAGGTACTATTTCTTGCTGCGTACAAGGTGGTTTTTACGTAGTGTATAGTTGAAACCCTGGTGTGTAACCCTGAAGGGTACATTGAGCGATGCTTTCATGTGGTACTGTTTATTATACCGTGCAACCTGGTATGTCTGTCATGTATGAAACCTCGGTGTATGACCATTCAAATGAAAGCTATCGTGTAGTACTTTGATAATAGTACTGTTTAAAATGCATCTTTGGATAAAACCGTAGTGTGTGACCATTCAAATGAAAGCAGTACTTCAATGTGGAAGTGTCTATTACGCGGTGTAAGGTGTTTTTTAAGTCTATAGATGAAACCCTGGTGTGTCAGCAGCCAAATCTTGTCTCGTTTTATTTCTTGAAAATTTCACAAAAATACTATTCATCGACTATTCATTTGCAAAATACCATCTTTTGTTTTCCTCAGCTTTAAACTTATCCTTCTTATAATGAAACGGGAGGCGCGATGGCCTCATGGTTAGTGAGCTCGACTCCGGATCGAGCGATCCGGGTTCGAGCCCTGCCCGGGGACATTGTGTTGTGTTCTTAGGCAAGACACTCAACTCTCGCAGTGCCTCTCTCCACCCAGGTACCAGCGAATTAGCTGGGGGTAACCCTGCGATGGACTAGCATCCCATCCAGGGGGGAGTAGCAATATTCCTAGTCGCTTAATGCTGCAGAAACCGGGATAAGCTCCGGCCTGATGGGCCACTTAGGTTCGTATGCAGACTTTACCTTACCTCTTATAATGAAGACTAATGACTGTTCTTTTCTTGCAGCCTCTTCACGCCGCGTCAACTCCCGCGTCACGATGAAAACCTCTCGCAAAGTTCTTCGAATTTATGTCACTCGAAAACAACATCGCGACACTTTTTCATATTTTAACACTCTTCAGAAGTATAATAATGCAGAAACAGTGTTATTGGTTCGTTTGAAGAAGGAATCTATAGCTGTGCTTTTCACGAGTAAAATTTACGTCGTTGTACTCTGCTTCAGTGAAGTTGTTTATATTTTGTCACTTTTGTACTCGTCCTTGTCAATCAAATGGTCATGACAACTGCTCGTTGTAGGTTTCACTGTGTTACTTCATCAGGACTTTTTTCCAGCTCGAATCTTTCTAATTTGAGCACGCGAGGATTATTTTTCCTGCAGGGGTGTTGTGGAGGTAACATGTATTGCGCTAGGTCGAACTCCTACAAATATACATTTCTAGCCCTTTCATTCATTTTGGAGTTATTCAATAGACTCTCCCTGATGGTCGCCCTACATTTGTTGAAGTAGCAGTTGTGAGAATTTAATTTAATATAAGATTTATATCCGCTTAGTTATCACTTATACGTCCTTACCTTATATGAATATAATTGTTTTTTGAGTAAAGAAAAGTTGTTTGCCTTTGTCTTTATGACACGTTTGTTTCCTCTTAAATGGTGTTCATATATGCTAAGCAAGATATTCTAAATTTATACGATATTCTCAATGAAAGAGTGAAGCCTTTTTTCACTTAAAGGAAATTGACGTATGAAGTCTTTTTGCTCTCGCGCCCAGTAGCCATACAAATTTATTGGAACAAAACAAAGTGCATAAGAAAGGAGTTCAACTCGCACACCAGTGGCTTGGACGCCGCCGTTCCATTGTTTTGGGACACCAATATGGCTGCCGTGACGTCTTGTGTTAACTTTTTCACTTCACCTTATTTTCCACTTACATTTAAAATAACAATATTAACTTAATAAAGAAGAAAGATACATATATAACAGTCAAAGGTGACAATGGTAGATAGTTTGCGCATGGAGGCTAATGGAACCGCGAGGGTATCGAGTTAGCCTCCATCTCGTTTGAGTAAACATAAAAAACATGGGAGTAGTAAGGATGGATTACTAAAGGAAAGAGCTAGAAGAAGCTTAGTGGAAGCTTACGTTTGATATTCCTGAGATAGAACATGGTTTTAATACTTCTGAAACAGAAAATTGATTAATTGGTGGTCGTTACGTGATTTCTTATATCCATACACCTTATTCCAAAATGGCCACCATTATCGTGTTCTGTTGTTTTCCTTCAAATTACCCCTGTTGCCTCGTTCAACAAGGCAACATGGGCTAATTTGGAAGCAAACAAAACGATACTAAAATGGCGGCCATTTTGGAGTAAGATGTATTGCTTCCTAGTAATTACTAGCTAGTTTTCAACAAATAGGATATTTTCAAGAAAAGATTTAAATTCTGGTATTCAGTTTAGTTGTCTTTCAAGAGCTGTTCAGTGACATCAGAACAATCAGAACGTAACAAGATATGACTCTGTTTTGTTTGATTGCCAAGACAGTGATTGCCAAGGCAGTAAATATTTTACTCAAGTCGGAGCTCGTTTTTCAGAACAAATCATCATCAGTTAATATATAATCAGTTATGATTGTGAGGTAAATTTTAAGTCGAGACTGATTTTCGGACCTGGGGGGGGTACTCCCAGAAAATTTGCGTAGGGGTGTGCGGCCCGCTTCCCAAAACCCTTACCCTATTTATGACCAAAATCTGAGATTTTCCCTACCCTATTTATTACCTGACCAAAAACTTTATACCCTATTTATGACCTGACTCTTCTTGTACTGTTGCTGGCTTTATCTAGCCTGCGTAGCAGGCGTTAAACGAGGTAATGGAAGGCAATGCGCGGATGGGAGAGGAAGGGTGTGATGAAGAAGTTGCTTCTTCTAAAAGAAAAACCAAATTAAAGACTAGAGTGCAAAATTCGATACACTATTTATGACCAAAATGACGGCAAAATGGCTAAAATCGATACCCAATTTATACCCTTTGGGGCCGCACATACCTATATAGGCCATATAAGGCCATATAAGGTCATATAAGGGTTTTCGGACAACTTTTTGCAAGAACTAGGAGCGAAAACGATTTACTTTACGGTAGATCTAAAATCAGAAATAATTAACTCCTACTCCTAATGTGTAGGCCCTTGCCTTAAAATGAAAAGCTTTCTATTCGATGTCTTGACGGAGTGTTGTATCAATGCGCAAACATCATGTGATCAGAACGACCGGTCGCAGTATCCTACGTAAATTGTGTTCACACGCGATCGCGCCGTGTTAATGATACCGGATACTCGTTACGGCCTAACTGGAACTCGTGAAAAGCGCAATCCCGTACTAAACTCCTGTGCTCGTTAATCGTTAATCTTGTGTAAGAAAAAATAAATAAAAAAGACAGCACTTGGTGTAACAAGTAAATTGACCAGCACGTTTTATTTAATGTCGACAGCAATTGGTAGCAGTGGGTTTCAAAATTTTTTCAGGAATTAAATCAAATGGTCTTAAGGTTTTATCGTTCTTTTATTTCATTCTTTAACACACAAACTGGATATTTTTTAGAGGATTGGAATTATCGGAGAAAATGCTTCACTTATATGAGACATAGCTGATGGAAATTTGTTCATAGATTGTAATTCGCCCGTTCGCCCGTTCGCGCGTTGGCGATGTTAGACTTGATCACTTGTAGTAAAGATTAAAATCGTCGCTGTCCTTTACTGGAACGTACTGTGGCCGCAGGTATCAGTGTCTGGTACCAGTGTCTGTTTTTTTCAATGGGTCCATCAGTCAACGTCGATCAGTTGAATTTTTTTTCGAAAATAATACGTGCATTCAATCTTTAAAATCGCTGCTTTTGACGCGTGGAATGTTGTGTTCTTCAGGCGAGTAATATTTAAATATCGTATACTGTAACGCCGTTTGTATTTCGTCCAGTTGTGCGCGACTGCATTCGCTACAAAAATTTTCTGATCACTTCACAATAAATGAATATCCAGTCCCAAGTCATGTTCACACTGTAATTAGTTATTGTTTATTTTCTTCAATAAACAAAAGGTCGCGATAAATTTCATTTAAATTAAAATGAATATTTACAGACGGAATGATCCAGAAATTTATTCGAACTGCGAGTTAGTAGTAAATATTTCAAGAACCACTTTTCAAAATGCATGCATAAACAAAATACAACATAAAACCGCAATTTTGCTATCCGATCACTTCGTTTTTAGAATTGTCCGTGTCACACGCGAACATCAATGATATTCGTCCAACAGGCCTTACGTTTTCACTATTGGCATACAACAAAGAAACACTATATTTGCAAGTCAAATGAGTTGTATTTTTATGCAAATTTTTATGCATGTTGTCACACCCTTGAGTGCATCGCTTTGCTCTAAATTTCAGTAGAGCGGAGCTGGGAAAGGTCGAAGTATGGCACAACCCGTTTCTTACAAGAAAGCCCCTGACGACGGCGCCGACGTGCTTCTCGAAATGGTTGAGCCTTCATTCCACACGAACGGTGGCGAGCAGAAGGGATTGCATTTGGGGGACGGAGAACCGAGGAAGAAGATCGACTATTGTCTCGTGTACGAACGTTGTGAGGAAAAAGAAAGTAAAGACGACGAAGCTAAGGAAAAAGCAGAGAAATTAGAAGGCATGAGACGAGCATTTGAGGTCAGCCTCGTCAGCGCTGGATTGGTCATTGAACATAAAGAGCATGCGTTAGCTCAGGTAAGGCCAGTGTTTATCACAGTAACCGTCAAAAACACGATTAGCACAGAAATATATTCTTCTAGCTTCTCTAGAAGTTAATAACATAGAAGACATTTCGTGTTTATCTCGATTCAAGTTTGGAAGCTGACTCTTATTTTTGGGCATGTATTAGTTCGAAAAGAATTGCCAAATGTAATGACGATCGATTGACTTCTGAAGCGAGTGACTATTATTTTTCATGAATTCCAGCGGTGAACTGAAGCGCGACCCTTCCATACCTAAAGCGTCGTAACACATTTCATTTTCGTGTAACTGCACAACTGATTCATCCAAACATATTTAAAACTCTTGAAAATTCAAAACATACCATCTCTTAGGCCTTGAAGAAATTTCAGTAAACAGTGCGGAAGATATAATATTGTTCCAGGTTTAGAGTGTTCACGAATATTCCGGCAGAGCGAAGATATTTTGCAGTATTGACGACTCTGCTTCTCGTGGCCAGACCATTGCCGTTTTGCTGCACAGATACCTGAACAGGGTGAAAAGTAGTGTGTTTTTTTTCTTTGCTAATCTGAGTGAAAATTAGTTGTCACTCCAACGACGAGTAAGTAAAGAGGTGTCGAACATATTTACCCAATTACAGTTATCAATAAATTATTAAATTCGAACCAGTTTCTTTATCCTCTCGCGATAATACAGGTAACGGAATCTTAAATTTAAGCTGCCTGCTTTATTTTAGAGAGACGCTAATTCGTGTGAATACGTAGTCACTCCCATTGGGATTACAGTCTTTTAATAGAAGTGTCTAGAGAAGTAGAAATTACATGCAGTTCGTAGTTGAAATGCAAATGAGAACTATTCCTACAATTACAAAGCACTTTTGGTGTTGAGGCGTAGCAACTGAACGGCGCAAAAGCTGAAAACAAAAACAATTAAAAACGATGTGATACTTGATGGTATAAAAATTAAGTGCTAATTTTGTTAGATTTCAAGCTCATGGCAAAGCTGACAAAAAAAAAAAAAACGATTCTTTAAAAAAATTAGCATACGTACCTCAAATTACGCAGGCAGATATCAATATTTATTTATTTTTATGCTCTGAAATTAGACTGAAACGTTTACAAACAAGTCAAACATGTGGTTGGATAGTGTGCCACCAATTCTGTCAGAACAAACTACAAAGCATTTTAGATTCGTTATCAGAGTGTCATAGTAACAAGTTATTTTATACTAAGCACTCTTTGTATTGTTTACTAATTTACTGCTTATGATGAAGAGGACTTAATTTTGGCTTAACACTTTTTCTTACCAAGGAGGTGCTGACTATAGAAATTTCAGGCTGAGGCGTTGTTTCATAAACACGCCCTTAATTTAAAGAGCTATCAGGAATTATGAGCACAGAAATTAAAAAACGTTTAGTGCGGCACCTGACTACAAATAAGTGTGTTTTAATATTGACCTTTTGCATAATAATAAGAAATATTTTTTTCTAGAAATTATTAATCACGTAAAATGAATCTTTTCTCTGTTAAACTCTTAAAATGGACAGAATCAACGCTGTGAATTTCTCAAGATTTTACAATATGCATGTATATTCCTAGAAACAGATTGCCAGAAGTCACATGTGTTGCATGAACAAGCCAGTGTCACGCTTTTGATCATTGTCAACTAATTAAATGCCTTGTAAAAGACATTTCAACAAGAAAGTAAATTCACCTTAGTGTTGTTCTTGTGAGGGAAAGAAGTGCACTTGACCATTTGTTCCAGGCGTCTTTTTCAAACATTTACTATTGTAGCAATTTTATCTGGGTTTAACTCCCTGGTCGCTAGGCTAAGCTCAGGTAATGACCAAAATTTGTAGCCTTTTTCCCGCCATTTGGGATCGAGAACAAGTTTGCCTTATCCTTGCTGTTTTTGCCCAGTTGCACGACAGGGAATATTATCGAGAAGTAAGGAAGGAAAACCATAATGCTTTATCTAAACCTTCTTAAAGAAAAAATTGGTTTTTATTCGATGCTCAGCATGTCACGATACTTTTTATTTTTCTGATATAATTAGTTTTTCTCCTTTCTTCTTTAAGCAAAAGATTTAAAAGCAAGCTTTAAAGCAAACAGAAAATTTAAATTCAGCATCACCACTAGAAATAAAAAAAAAAAGATTATAAAAATTTAATTGCACTCTGGGAGTATTCCGACCTTAACTGGCAACAACAAAACAGTGTTTTACTCTGATGAAACACATACATTCTAAACCTAATTAATTTACACTGTAACCCGCAATTCCAAAGAAAAGAAGGTGGTACGCTGATAATCGTCCCTTTTATTAATAGGGAACTTACACTATTAGCGTCCAACAACGTTTGTTTTTCTGATCATCTCATTCACTGGTTGCTATGTTCGCGCGGTGTCGAATGGCTGATCGCAAAGTAACAGTTACAGCTGTTTACGATTGAAAGGATCAAAGTTAGATCAAACGTTAAATCCCCGTGCTTACGTGTATTCAAAGTGTCCAAAGGATTGAATCACGTAAACATAAATACCACATTACAAAAGTACAAAGTCTGCAAAACACGACTAGAAAGTTCATTGGTCAATAATTCACGCTCGAGCAGTCACTTCGTTAGTTTTTGATATGTCCAATGATGCGAGTTGTTATTTACGTTTAAAGCACCAGTGACTGTTTGTAAATACAGAATTAAAACAATTGAGTCGGAAACAATCTGAGAGTTATGCAAATTCTTCACGCCCATCCAGTGTTTTTCAAAAGCCCAAGCGTCTGGCAAGTGCCGCTACTTTGAAGGGCCTACTGAAATGCGAGGAGGCCAAAATGAGTAATGGTTACGCCCGTTATACCAGGTTAAGCCAGGATGACGGCGAACTCGAACCTCAGCTTGAGTTAAGGGAGCAATCAACATTGAAAACAAAAACAGAACCGAAAGGAATTTATTTTAGCGACGGCAATGAACCAAAGAGAAGCATCGACTATGTGCTGGTCTATGAGACAAACCAGGATGATGATTCGAAAAGCAGCAAAGAAAGACGCCTGCAAAATCTACGGAAAACGTTTGAAGAGAACTTAAAAAAGGAAAATCTTCTAATCGAATACGATGAGTTTTCTCTTCCACAGGTACGAGTGCTATGCATATATATGCTTGACCAGTTTAGTTGAGGCATTTAAAAGACATTTGGATTCTCTTTAAATAGACCATCGCAACAGATGCGATCCAACTAAATGATTTCTAAGAAACTTTGCGGCATAAATAGCTGCAATCTCAGTTTAGAAAGCTAATTTTCTAGTATAGATATCATTTAGAGTGGATTTGAAGACGTTCAAGCTCAAATTCCATCGTCTCCATTACCGTTCAAGCATATAAATTCACAAATAAATCAGTGAACGCATCACTTAATAGACCTCAATGATGCCACCGATACTTGCTTCTTTCCAAGTAATGACCCTTTTTTATTCAAGTTCTATTTTTAGTTTGGAGCTGGTTGGGAAACATTCAGTTAAAATACCGACAGTACGATGTATTCCGATTTTAAATTAAGGTTAGTTTTTATGTTCAGAATTAATACTTGTTTTCATTAATATAATCAAGCAATGTATTTTAAAAAGGCGCTAGGACTCTTGGTATTTACATCGCCTCTAGCTATCTGCAAAAAAAAATGTCAGTAGATTAAGAAAATGGTTTTTAGAATCTCGTGTTGGAAATGCATGAACGATATGCTGTGACTTTTCATTAAGCGAAACAATCGTGTTAAAAAGTTATAAAATGGCATATACAGATATATCTCCAACTCTGATATGGTAAACTAAAGCTGAAGTCGTTGATCGAAAGTT
>Ga0126337_10002745_pt1 | contig 11273 bp, 6 predicted proteins | sample DipCmetagenome_FD_92527 | JGI IMG/M metagenome (GOLD analysis project Ga0126337, IMG submission 92527) | Coral microbial communities from La Bocana,Puerto Morelos, Mexico - Diploria C A metagenome | ecosystem: Host-associated > Invertebrates > Cnidaria > Coral | place: La Bocana,Puerto Morelos... | reverse complement strand
TAAAGAGCCGGCAAATAAAGACAAACACGAACAATGAAACATTAGCTATTAAATGCAGTAAGGATCGATAAAAACGAGCCTAGCGCAGGTCGAACGCAATTAAACTGAAGGAATACACTGGTAGTAGCAAAGGGTGATAATTTTACTTTCTGGATACGTTTTGTGTCAATATCGATTAGTACAGCTGTGGGAGAAATAGAGAAAAACACATTAAAATTAGAAACTGCACGTGCATATAGGCATCGAACGAATACACTGAATTGTGTCCATGTATGTGCCATGAATAATTTTCTGGTTCTATTCTAAAAAAACAAGGCTTGGCAATATTCGAGATCCTAGACAAGTGATTTATGGAAAAACTAATGTTTCTTAAGGTGCGTGTGGAATAGTAAAAGGGAGAGTCGAAAGTCGCAAATGCCTCGTTGTGATATTGAAGAATCCAAAGAGAATCTCTGAACCATCGATTAATATTTACTGATCGGGAAACATAGATTTAGTAAGAGAATTTTAAGCTTGAAACCATTACGATTTGCGTGTCAATGATGATCAGTATACCTTCATGCGGTGATAATCAAATTATTTTAATGGTGAAGCAGACTACTATCGATCTTAAGTATTATCGTGCCAAAGGGGGCCGGAATGTTGCTTGGTCTTAGTCCAAATATTTCGTACACATTTACATTCAGTATATAAAACACTTCTTTTGGAGGACTGCCTACAACAAAGAATTTGAAACCTATTTGATTTATTTGTGGTGGTTATCCAGATGTTATGAGCAAAAATTTAAAGACAAGCCAGAAAACACGCGAAATAATGTACAGTATCTCTTTTAATAGTGACAATTTTTGAGACTACTTTGCGCTTCTCGAGTAATTTTTTTTTAGTATCATTTCTTATAACCGATGCTGTAGTCAAACCTCGCCCTTAATAAGTGTTATTTTCAAAGGAATTTCAAATCTTAGAATCGACTGAATGTGGATTGACTGAGCATGACGGAGTCGTTTTCCGCCATTGAACGTGTGTTTCCTTGGTAACCTGAATGATCTACTTCCTAGAGATGTATCAGGCAGCGACCAAGTGTGACATGTATGTGAAGAATGAAAACAAGGTCTTCAACTCTTTAGACTCTTTACTTCGATGACTCGCTTGATATACGTACAGACTAAATTCTAAGAATTTCCGACGACCGAGACTTTTATACAATACTTCAACACTTCTTTTAGAAAAACATGTGCGAAGGGATTTTCCGTGGCAGAATGTCAATCAAATTATCACACGCTCTCGATTACGTAGCTACAGAAATACAAATCACGTGAGGTAACGCAATCTCTTTTTGACAATGTACAAGTAAATGTAATTTATATGTGAAACTGAGGTAAAAATAGCCAGTTGGACAGTGGCGTGACTATATATTTCTGTCCTTCCAGAGAGGCAAAGTTAAGCTCAAATATAATACCATTAATGCGCTCGACTGTGCAAGACTCTACTAGCTCAGTATTGTACAAAGTTCCTCATAGTGGAACCATCTAGAGACATAGCTGACCTTGTCAAATTATAATCGAAAAAAATATATATGTGAATGATAATGTATTACAACTGACACAATATTTATAAATTAATTTATCTCAATAATTCGAAGTTTGTTTTGATTATAATGGGCAAATAATGGCAAACGCGAAAAATTTCTCGCCGATGACCTATTGTATTGTTTTTACTAACCTACCTACTCTTCGCATCGAAGGCTTTGATTTCCTGACTTGAAGCTTTGTTGAGGTAAAGAGAAAGGAAACTCGGTTCATCTCTTTAGCACAGGTTTCGAAATATCAGTTATGGCCATGAAATTTTCTCGCCTATCACTTGGCGGCCTAATTTTTGCGGCTGTGCTCGTGATGCCCATTGTCTTTCACAGCGTTTCTGCCATGGAAAAAACTCGTCGAGGAAAAGATCAACACTCCATTGGTGTTATGGAGGCTGTTGAAAAACGCAATCAGCCACTACGAGAACGGAGAGCCGTTAAAAGAAATTCGACGGAGGATATTCTAGAGCGTTTGCAAGATCTTGAGAAAAAGTAAGTTCGTCAGTTTAATCTTTTTTTTAAGGAATAAAGGAAACGCAGCACACAACATATCTTAGTTACTATAATTTGTTCTCTTCTGAGGGCAAGTATCTTCATAAAGAAGAAATGAAACGAACAAATTGAACTGCTTAACGTTTTAATTTTTATATATCTTAATAGAGTAACGTGGTGATACGTAATATCAACTGAATTAAGTGTTTCAGAACTTGGTTTGGAACCTGGTAAACAAAGCAATTTTTAGAAAGCTTTTCTTTGAACCGTTTGAAACACAGGCCATCAAAGACATGGATTTGATAAAAGAGCTGTTTAAATATTTCGTAATTATCAAGGACTCAAACGAAAAAAAATACATTCTACAGAAGAATAAAGAAAACTTGCTAAAGATGAAGTAATGGATCATGTTTTGTCCCGCATTAGAAACCGTTAAAATAGCAAAACATGTACAGTCAATCTGTGCATGTTTGTCACTGCCATATCCAAAGATTTCTAAAGAAAAAACTGAAAAATTAAAAAAATACAAACTACGGTTGACAAAAAAGACCAAGATTGGTAGTAAGATGTCTATCCTTTATACTAACAAGAAAATGTGTAGTTTGCAATGTAACTTATTAGTGTAGGTATTAGCCAGTTGAATTATACAGTTTGTACAACTTGAGTGTACTTTGTAAGAGTAAACAGTAGGTAAAACCAGTTACGTTTTTTTCATAAAGGGTGAAAGTTTCTAAAGAAACTGTGGTGCTGCGTCGGTGGGGGTAACAAGGTAATTTGGTTATATCAACTAAGTTGATATAACCAAACTGACGAAGGGCTAACGCTCGAAACGTCAGCTTTATAACTCGTTACGGTGGCCAATTTAAGTTTTTTTCAGTTTAATTTGTTTCAGCTGAGTGTCAGAAGGTTGTAGTTTATATTAGTGTAGTTTGTATAATAACAGTGTAGTGTGCATGAAAGGATTGTTTTGTCTATCTGATCAGTGCAGTTTGTTCCTGTAAAAAGTGGTATTTATCAGTTAGGTTCAGCTTGGATCAGTTGAGTGTAGTTTGTATCAGTCGAGTGTAGTTTGTATCAGTTGAGTGTAGTTTGTATCAGTTGAGTGTAGTTTGTATCAGTTGAGTGTAGTTTGTACCAGTTGAGTGTAGTTTGTATCAGTTGGGTGTAGTTTGTATCAGTCGAGTGTGGTTTGCCTGTTTTAAATATTAACTTATTCCAGTTGTTACTGTTACAATAGCTGGGCAGGAACTGCACTAATTACAGTTATCATTACATTTCATCAGAGTGGAAGCATTGCTGCAACCCAGGGCTAATTTTAAGTTCTTGGCCAAGTACTTTCAAGGTATGTACAATCTGCCAGTATAATCAGATTATTGTTATATATTTGACTGTGGTTATTGAACCGTTGTTTTCCATTGTTTCAGAACGGGACGGTCGAAACGATGGACTGGGCTTTATGGGGCCTCCTGGACCGCCTGGACCAAAAGGTATGTTGCCACAGTGGTTATGACTCGAGTATGGAATGTAATTCGCACTTGCTTAATTTTATTTGGCCTTAAAAAATTCTCTCCATTTTTCTTTTTTAGAGGAAAAATCAAATCTGATCTTGTGTTTTTTTTTCGACCGGAATGATTGCTTAGGCTTGGAGTTTAATTACCATCCACTAGCCCTTGAAACCTTGAAGAACGTGCAGTGAGAAATGTCGGAAAGGTTGCAAAAATATTGAGAAAAGAAAAAGTCTTCCACATTAGCAGAATGAATGACTGGTAGAATTAAAGACCATCACATCTCTTCCTAGGAAAAAAAATCGTCATCTTTTTCCTGAATATGTAATAAAAACTGAGTTACATAAGTAATGCATTTTATGTACAACAGAACCAAAACGTTGAGATACCAATCACAACTAAAATTCGCAGGAGAACCACGATTAAAAAGGCAAATATGTTGTAGCGATTTAAGCAGCTAGTTTAGTTAATTTTGCAGGAGAATCAGGAAAGTCTGGCGTGATGTATGTGCGCTGGGGAAGGACCACATGTCCCAAGGGCGCTGAAATTGTTTACAAAGGTAGAAATTAGCTAATGTTTTAAACGTTATAATCTGCAATGGCTACATAAGAGAAGGACTTAACCAATGATGAAAAAAAGAATTGTACCATCTACTTACAATCATTCAAATTATGATCAGTGCACATCACATTGCTGAGCAGGTGCTGGCCCCAGCTTAAAAATAAATACTCAAGGATTCGCCATGGCGCCATAAAGAAAACATTTTCCTGTAATAACAAAGGGAAGAAAAATGCTTCAAGAGGATAGCAAAGGGAGAGTGAATCCTTCACCACCCTCTCCCCCCATAAAAGACCCTGTTGTATGGAATTTTCTTCCAACAGAGATTAAGTCATAAATTCACAAATGGCACCCGTCTTTTAGCTAAACTTAGTTGCTTTTTACTATAATTTCAAGTTGCGCATAAACCAGGCATAAACCCTTTCCTCTCCTCCAGGTTGTGCGAATTTGTACATTAATGTTCCCATCTTGTTGAACTGTAAGGTATAATAGGTGGCGAGGATCACCAACACCAAGGTGGTGGAGCGAATTATCTCTGTCTTCCACTTAATCCAAAGTATGACAAGTACAAAGATGGACATCAAAACGCTGGAAACGTGTATGGTGCTGAGTATCAAGTCGCTTTCGGCTTCAACCCATTTAAGAAAAACATCCATGACTACGAGGCCGTGTGTGCTGTTTGCTTCGCTAAGACACGCGGTTCACTGCTTTTGATGCCAGCACGGAATGACTGCCCATCTGGATGGACCGAGGAGTATCATGGGTACCTGATGACTGAATACTACAAGCACAATAATCAACGTGACTACGTATGTGTAGATGAGGACGCGGAGTATGTCCCTGGTACCAAGGCCAATAAGGATGGTGCATTGCTGTACCCTGTGGAGGGAGTGTGTGGCTCACTTCCGTGTAAACCGTACGTGAATGGGAGAGAGTTAACCTGCGCTGTATGCACCAAGTGACCAAAGACTACCATTACAGTGGGAAACAAGGCTTCAGAAAAGTCTTGAACATTGATTTCGTGGACTTTTATGATTTAAAGTATTGTGCTAGTGTAGTCAAAGGCTTATATCTTGATGAAGTTCCCTATTTCAATCACAATTATGGAACTGTAGACGCTTATGGATGTAGCGAATAAAATAACAACAATAATTAAACTGAAGTAAAATCAATCAAACGCTGTTAATTTTCTTAGCATGCATGCCATTCAGTTTTCATTTCAAGAGCCATTGATAAAATTGGGTATATCAACAATTGATACCCTGTATTAAGGACGCTATAGTTAGCTATTAATACAACTTCGTGAGCAAGGTCAATACTGAATGCTAGCGCTAATACACGAGAATTCTCGTAATTCAAACAAGCCGGTTCAGGTCCGGCTAGCTCTAGGCTGTATGCGGTTTTAGTTCCAATTTTTTGGTATGTGGACTACAGACGCTAAATGAGGGAAACTTTGCATAGAGACCCGCTGGGATGTCCGCTTTCAATAAACCTTTTTCCAATCGCATACAGGATGGGATAGAAAGTCATTTCAGTGCGGAAATTTTTCCGGATATCATCTGAGACTTTCAGTGCACTAGCGAAACCCCTCGGGAGGTAATGGGGCGATGCCAAGCATGAATGAATGGATTTTTTTAAGGTTGCACACAACCACTATTTAATAAATCAGAGTGAAATGTTTTCGGACAGTTAATCGTGGTATGGCCCTTCCAACAAGCGTAGTTTATGTTTTCATGATGACCGAAAAATATCAACGGATAGAACCACCATTAGGACTAATTGAACTTGCAGAAAAAGACTAAAAGTCTGTAAAACACGAGGGTCTTTAAAAGAGCTAGTAAAAAATGCCCTTAAATCCGTTCTTCTATTGCTTGATAAATTCACAGAACCAGAACGAGGAGGTTTTCACGTAATGAAAGCGTAAGTACAGGTAATTTACATGCGGCACTGAGCAGGCAATATCTAAAACCTGACCTTTAATACAGTGCTGTAAAAATCGCTAGCGCCCAGGACAAATTATCTTCCAAAAGGGAAAGAGATGGTCAATGTTAAAAAAGGGTGTTTGGTTACCTTCTACTCTCAATACCGTCTAGAATTCAGATGAAAACACACCTTTATTTTCTATTTTATAATAAAGGTTCATTCTCGTAACTGGTCTATCTGTTACTCTAGTATGAAAGGCAGAGGGATCTAACCGGATAAAGCACTAATTATTTTGATGCATTTTTTCAAAACTGAAACATCTAAGTTTGTCCTTCTTTCTCCCTTTTTTTCGGCCAAAACAGTATATGAATGAAACCCTTAAGCACAAGGGTTATTGTCCAAACGTGAGGTCATGATGGCTGGATATTGGGCAAGTTCTTATTTTGCGTGGTTATGGACCGAGAGGAAGTCGAGGTCCATAAACGCGGAAAAAAAAACTTGCCCAATATCCAGCCACCTTAGACAAGGTTGGTCCATAAAGGATTTATTATATGGGACAAAATACCAAAACATGATGAATTTTCCTTGCGGGACAAAGCCCGTATCGCGAGCGGGCAAGATAGCTCCATCTTGCCCACTCGGGTAGCCAATCAGAGCGCGAGATTCGGTTCATCTTGCCCGCTCACGGAGCTAGTCATAATAAAACGATTTAATGACCGCGTTTTGCCCTTCAACTTTATATTTCATTTTTTTTTTCTGCATCACGAGATTTCTTCACGGAATCGTGTTTATTTTATCTGACATCGAACCATCTAATAATCACGCTCGAACAGAAAGTCTTTCCCTTGAGCAGCGAACGGTCAGACTCATTCACCACAGCGGTGTCTCGAGATTCGTCGGTACATTGAAAAAGGGACATTACAGATCAATCAGTAGGAGTCAGAGGAGAACTGACACAGAACCCGAGGATGATTAAGGTACATAAACATGCATTTTTATTTTCTCCGCCATTTTCATTACCAAGCATGAAAGAGTAAATAAGTGATCCAAATATTCGACAGAATGAATGAAACTCTTGAAACTGAAACGAAAATATCGGAGTCCCTGAAACTGAGAGCTTGATAAAATAGGGAATCTCCAAACTGTTCTTTGTACCTTCCATTTGTATGCTTAGTCTTGAACATTCCTTTGAAACCAACTAGGAGGGACTACCGTCAGACGTCAACAGATTATACAGTCATAGTAGTACATTTTTTAGAGCACTAGAATACCAGTTAACATGGAACACATTATTGCAAGTAAAACTTTGACGAGAAAGTTAAAATCAGTTGCTCATTTAATATTCACCACTGCTGATGACAGTTTCTGTTTCTTGTTTTTATTCAGTCATGTAACGCAACGAAAAGAAATGCAATTACGCTCGTAGACAAATGTTCTAAGCTAGTTAATTTAGGGGCTGACAGATATATTCCCTCTTTCACGCTCGGCCGTTATAAATAAAGTGACGAGAAAGCACGTCATAGTTTCTAAAGAAAATATTTTACCAAGATCCTGGTGATTTTGTTTTAACGTGTGAAGAAAGAAGGTCACTTCTTCCTTCAATCAAAAATTATAATGCTTTTGGCGTTTTGGTTTCCCGCACCTTTACTGGGCCAAGATATTTGTAATAGATTGTAAATTTCTAATTGAATTTCAAACTGGTTATTTTTTTAAAAAAAGCGGATTTGGGCTTTCCCTTGGCCAATTTACTTCAAATCTTTGTGTGATAGAAAATTATGGTTGGCCAGTAAACGAGTCAATACAGCACTCAGTTGATATAATTTTAAGGGAGCCCCAGAGGGTAAAACCTAAACTTAAAGTCTATTAGATGCGACAGAATGCGGCGCTTTCTGTTTCGCTAGAGGCCGCGGCAAATGGAAAAAAAAAGTTTCAATCAATTGCAATAGACGGGAGGGAGTTGCCAACTAGTACATAGAAAGACAATTATTCTACTGTATTTTATATTTCGCTTTGCTTTTAACGTAATTCGTCAATAATCAAACAAAATACGCTGCGGTGTGTATTGTTAAGAAAAGACAAACACCAATCAAACGAAATGAAATGAAATTAGAATCGACAAAAACACGATCCGGATGCAATTAAACCGCTGCTAGCAAAGGGTGAAATAGATAAAAGCACCACATCATCGTATGAAACATAGCTTTTAAGCTTGCAAATGTTACGATTTACCTGTTAATGACAACCAGAACATCTGCTTGCGATGACAATGAAATAACGTAGAGGTAAAGCGGGCTTCTATCAATGTTAATATCATTGTGTTAGGAGTATGTGTTAGTTTTGGTCTAAATATTTTGTACACTCAGTATCTATGGAAGAGAGCTAAATGCCAGACTTGTAACTTATCTTATTTACTTGTAGGGGCCGGCTTGACGCCATTGGTGATTTTCTTTTTCAGATAAACATAAAACGCGTCAATGATTTCGAATGGCTGACTCGAAAACGGTGTGCGGTTTCTTTGATTATGAGCGTCCTCCCCCCTGGATTAAAACAATGCAGCGGGAAATAGCAATTGCTTAACATGTTCCGTGTGATTTCTCTTAACTAGTTGTAAACTGGTGCTATTCGAATGTTTTGAGCAAAAAATCAAAGAAAAACAAACAAAACAAAAACACGTGTTCTTTCTTACTCGCGAACTAATATAAATCTCTACATTGGCATTTTTAAGACTTCTTCCCCCTTCTCGAATACCGTTTTTTTTCAGTATCATTTCTCCTTACCGATCCTGTAGTCAAATATTGATCAATGTTATTTTTTAAAGAATTTCTTAAAGTACTTAGGGTCAATTCGACTTAGGGACTCAGGATTGGCGTAATGGGATAAAGCAATTTTCCGTCGTTCAAAGTGTGTTTACTTTTCTTCGTAACTTAAAAGGTGTCATTCCTAGCTGCCAATGACCAATGTGACGTAATAATTACAAGCCAATCGATGTTTACAACAGGTGTAAAAATAGCTGGTTGGACAGGAGCGTGACCAATTCACTGCAAGAGGCAAATTACTACCAGTTCATGTGCATACCCCGTTTAAGACTCTCTAGGACTTGACTAAGTCATTATTGTAGCTTTTTGTAGTGAAATGATGTACAGACATATCTGAGCTCGCTTAATAATCTAAAAAAAGAAGCCATATGAATGATTTAAAATAATGACACTTCCAATATTTATAAATTTATTTCAATAATTATTGAGTTTGTCTTTTATTGTAATGGGCATGTACTAACAAACGCGAAAAATTTCTCGCCGATGACCTATTGTAATGTCTTTACCTAACTGATTTCCTGAAAGTCGGTTCATCTCTCTTTAAAGGTTACGAAACTGAACCGTTTTCGCCATGAAATTTTCTCCCATATCTCTTGGCGGCCTAATTTTTGCGGCTGTACTCGTGATGCCTGCTGTCTTTCACGGCATTTCTGCCATGGAAGAAACTCGTCGAGGAAAAGATCAACACTCCATTGGTGATATGGAGGCTCCTGAGAAACGCAATCAGCCACTACGAGAACGGAGAGCCGTTAAAGGAAATTCGACGGAGGATATTCTAGAACGACTGCAAGACCTTGAGAAAAAGTAAGTATATTAGTTTCATCGTTATCAATGGAAAAGTAAAAAATCTACCGAGCATACAAAATATCTCATTTACTATACATAGCTCTCTCTAAGAATAAGTTTTTTTAATATAGCAATAAGCCGATCGCAGAAATTACTAGTTTAACATTTTGGTCATAAATAGTAAGAACTGATTTAAGTGTTTCAAATTTTGGTCTGGAACCTGATAAGCAAAGCATTTCATAGCATTTCATTAACCGCTGGAAACAGAAGCTACTGTATGAAGGACATATCTTATTGGATAAAACGAAAAGGAAAAAACAATAGACCAAAAAATCAAAATTTTGTTGAAAAGCTAAAGAGGTATTTGGACTTAACAGAGAGCTCAGTAAAATTCATAAAAAGTGATAAAAATCCTTAATAAAAGATAAAGAATAAGAACGTGGAAACATTTACTAAAAATATAAATTAAAATGATCATGATTTATCCTCTTATAGAAGGAATGAAAAACAGTAACATAATCTCCATCAGCCAACCTTTGTTTGTCATACCCTGGTTCCAGAGGCGATTTATAAGGAGAGAGGAGCGATGGAGAGAGGGCGAGGAGCGAAGCGAGGGAGAGGAAAAATCGCCTCCGGTAGAATCCATTGGAAATCTCACTTCCATGCTAAGCCCAAGTACAGAAATTGAACCTCGACGATGGTTGGCTTACATACTCGTTACCAGGATTGGTAACCAATCATCGTCGAGGTTCAATTTCTGTACTTGAGCTTAGCATGGAAGTGAGATTTCCAACGGATTCTACCAGAGGCGATTTTTCCTCTCCCTCGCTTCGCTCCTTGCCCTCTCTCCATCGCTCCTCTCTCCTTATAAATCGCCTCTGGAACCAGGGTATGTTTGTCACTACCATATCCAAAGATTTTTAACTACTATAATTCACAAAGATTGAAGAGTGAGTTGACAAGAAAAGATTAATACTGGCATGTCAATCCTTTACGCTAACTTTACGCACACGGATTACAGGTAGATAATATGAGCAGATTTAACTTCGCCAATAACAATGGATCATTATCGATCTCTCAAGAAAGAGGAATAATTACGCTCATTCCGAAACCAAAGAAAGATACCATAATGCGCGATAACCTAAGAGCGATATCACTGCACAACACCGATTACAAAACTTAAACTAAAGTTATCGCTAAAAAGTTAAAGAAAGTTTTACCAATAGTAATAAAGCAAGACCAAAGAGGATACATAAAAAAAACTTGAGTGCAGTTAACATTAATTGAGATCTGATTATTTTCAACTAAGTGCAGATGACACAAGTTAAGACAAGCTTACATCACTAGACTTTAGTTTGCACCAGATAATATCTTAACAGTTAAGTTTGGTTTGTATCAGTTAACTGTACTTTGTATCAGTTGAGTGTAGTTTGTATCAGTTGAGTTTAGTTTGTATCAGTTTAGTGTAGTTTGTATCAGTTGAGTGTAGTTTGTCTGTTGAGTGTAGTTTGTATCAGTTGAGTGTAGTTTGTATCAGTTGAGTGTAGTTTGTATCAGTTGAGTGTAGTTTGTATCAGTTGAGTGTAGTTTGTATCAGTTGAGTGTAATTTGTATCAG
>Ga0126337_10002744_pt1 | contig 11274 bp, 6 predicted proteins | sample DipCmetagenome_FD_92527 | JGI IMG/M metagenome (GOLD analysis project Ga0126337, IMG submission 92527) | Coral microbial communities from La Bocana,Puerto Morelos, Mexico - Diploria C A metagenome | ecosystem: Host-associated > Invertebrates > Cnidaria > Coral | place: La Bocana,Puerto Morelos... | reverse complement strand
TTTTCAGCTGGTTTTATGGACTGAATTCGCAGGCGAGTTCGATTAACTTGAAGAAAAAGAACAAATATTTCTCCAATATCATACGAACCACATAAGCTAGCTAAATAAAATATTGATATACGTTTCTCACGTCGCTTTTGTGAACATTTAATTGAAATTGCCCTCAAAACATGGCGGTAAACAGATTTCTAGCTAAACCAAAAAACTGTTTATTTTGCGCAATGAATCGAAAAAGCATGCAATTCGCCAAAGTCAGTTTGTGAGTGGGCCATCCGTCCGAATTTTATAATACGGACCGCGAAGGGAACCAATAAGAAGTTTCCTTTTCATCGCCGTCGGAGCAGTTCAGCTTACTTTCTTTAAATTTAAACGTTAATTGTAGGCGACAAATTAATCACAAACTCATTAATGTGAAACACAACCGGTCCCTTGCTAACCGCCTAATTTTCTTCAAACAAAAGAAGCTGAAGCAAACAGATGAACTTTCGTCATCAAAATATGAAAGGCGTGAAAAGCATCGTTCTTAAATTGCTGGCCTCAGCTGAATATTAAATGAGAATTCCGGTTTTTTTTGACCAACAAATAATGAAATTAATGATAATAATTACAAGCAACTTCATAATGTGATACCGGCAATAACTTACTTATTGATGCAGATGCAAATTCTACTCGATAAAATAATTAGAATTTGAATTTATTTGAAACACAAACCAATTAGCTGTCAAACTGTCCACACGAACAGCTTCTCATTTTTTGAAGCGACACGAGGAAGTGAAAAACGTTTGAGTTAATTTAGAAAATGAATTACACTACAATGAACAACACATCAGACAGTTGTGGATCAGTCCCATATTTTTCTCTGCCGATTGTTAAACGACTTTCTCTCGAGCTTCGTGCTGTATTCGTCTTCAGAATCGGAGCCAACGTTATAAGCTGTCCTTTCGTCATTTTGCTAAACATCTTGGTGATGGTGACGGTGAAAGCCAAACGTCAACTTCGCACCAAATCTAACATAACACTCGCCTGTTTAGCCACAACTGACCTTGCTGTGGGATTCGTTGTTCAACCTTTGCAAATCGTTCTCCATAGTTTTATGCTCAGAGGTGAGACTGGCATACTTTGCAGCACGCTGGCCAAGATAACAGTAGCTCTTAACTTAAGGTGTGTTATAACATCGCTTAATCATTTCGTTGTATTGAGTGCAGAGCGTTACCTCGCTATAAAACACTCTTTCGCATACGAGAATCTTGTTACTGAAGTTCGTATCATCGTAGCCTCTGGTCTAGTGTGGGCTGCCACGATCTTCCTTCCAATGGAAGACTTTTGGCCAGCAAACATAAGAAATGTCACAAAGTTTGTAGTTCTTTTTATGCAGTTTCTCTTTCTTGTTTTAGTCGTTTATTTCAACGTTTCTGTATACAAGGAGGTCCGCCGCAACGAAAAACAAATTATTGCTAATCAAGTTTCCTTGGAAGTAAAGCAGAAGTTACTGAAGAATAAGAAAGCTTTTTATTGCACAATTATTGTACTTCTCGCAATGTTCCTGTGTTATTTCCCGACAAGTATCATTGTGATTTTGATATCCTTTACGAAAGACAGCATCCCTGTTAACGTGAAACAGGCCGTGTTTCATCTTCTTACTTTATTTCCTACACTGAACTCATTGTTTAATTCACTGATTTACGCTGTTAGAATAAGATATTTCCGCGTGGCTTTCATTCAGTTGTTGTCGAGAAAAACTATTGCAGAAGCCGAGCAGCTTGGAAGAAATATGTTTGGACCAAGAAAAATTCAAGCTGTAGCCACTACTGAACAAGGAGAAAACAGGGTTGGCCGAGAAGATAAAGCGGAACAAGGGAATGATACATTGAACGGATAATGCCGGGCAACTTATCAGATACAGTCGGGAGAGAAGTTTGAAGGAACTGAGTCAACAAAGTAGTCAACGTCGAGTATATTGCTAAGCAAAGTCAACTGTGTTAAAAGTGCTAATATGTAATAGTTAATAGGGGTAATAAAGTTTTCGGAAATCCTGTCAAAATGACTGTTAATGTCGAGAGTTGTAACGGAAAATGTAAGTAAAGGAATATGGCGGAAGGCGAGGAAAGAGGATATCATCAGTCAAATTTATCTGAATGTTCAGTAACTTTCACAAGGTTACCATTTATCTTAACGGTGCATTACAGAGGGGGTGAATAGGTTTTGCGGATCGACGAATTTGGCTTAAAAAAAAGCACACAATTAAATTGAACGGATTTGGGATTTGGAAAGTACTCCATCACGGATCAGCTGTGAATTTTGGCCTGGATTCCTATTTTGAAGGCCAGATGGTGCATGGATCTTTGATCAGCTAGGGTCGTTATGTTTGTGCTTTATCGGCTTTTTTTCTTTTTCGGAGAAGACTCGATCATTTAAATTCGGGTTTTGTTTTGATATTGGAATTGTGTAATCCTTATCCTGTAGTTTTCAAGAATTTTGCAATGTTATCCAGATGCATCTGCCAATTTACTGATGAACTTTTACACAAAACTAAATAGCAAATCTGTTAAGATTAGGAACTGAGTTGATGTCCGACAAGTTCCAAATTAGCCTTAGGACCTGTGAACCTGTCACAGACTATCCTGCTGTCTCAAAAACCCCGAATCAGTCTTGATCGCAAACATTTAATTTATTTATAATTTGTGTTTGAATAAGTGCACTGAAACCCTGCGTAGCTAGTATTTATTCCGTTGGAGAGTGGAAAGGAGCACCGTCTAGTCGCCTGAAAAATTGCTCTTCGTGCAGCAACGCTTGATACCCAGGCGGCTACAATGAGTACACCCGAACCGATAACTTGATTTTTTGTGTATTTTTTTTTATGAATTACCCAGTGTGAGTCATACGTAAAAACATATGGATTAGCGTTTGTTCAAGTGCTGGGAAATGGCAATCCGTTCGTTTATTTGAATTTTGGAAAGCCCTCGTTGGATAATCGCAAAAACACTCACAAAATATTGAACATTAGAATATATACACTAAACGATCTTTGTGTGTCAAGCAATCTGATTGGTTCGCTATCATTGGCAAATTAACAATTATTCCAGGAGCGGGCGTTGGATATTTAACAAATAAAGCCTAAGCCGTGTATTACACTGTGATAAATCACGACGGGCATTTGAGAACACGAGGGAAATGAAGAAAACACGAGCCACAGGTGAACGTTTTCTACATTTCTCGAGTGTTCTCAAATGTCAAAAGTTTATCACAGTGTAATACACGGCTTAGCTTTCTTCATTTGCTTTATGATAGAGATAATGTAGCGAAAAACAATAAAACACACTTTTTCTATGTTTCATTTCTAGTCTGAGTAGAATTCTACTAGTATTCTAATGCAAATGCTGTAATCTGATTGGCCAGCCATTAGTGTGAAGTGGCTTGGCGTTCCCGACGATTCCTCCGAGCTTTTGAAAACACATTGGCAAACAAATGGATATCCAAATCCCTGAGAAGACTAAAAAGATGGCAATTACGATGTTTTTGAAAGAAACTGACGAGCGAGCATACACAACTGCAAATGCCAAATTGATAATTCAGTCGCGCAGATTTGAAATTAAATTGAACCGCCTGAACATATTCGAAGAACAGAGTATAATGGCCTTCCGAGTGAATACGTGATCCGAACAAAAACAAAATGGCCTGCTTAAACTCGCGTTTCGCCAGTGTTTCTGAATTAGAAATCCTGAGAATACAAGAAGATGCTGTACCAGAAAATACAAAGAGGGCTATAAATTTGACCTGAAAATTTTCAAAGGATGGAAAACACTTACCGACATTCAACTTTCGGGCAGTTTCAGGACATGTCCTCTATAATCACAGATTTCATCAATCTAAGCAAACCCGACCGCCAAGTCGCTCTTCACCCAACAGGGGCAGAAAAGGATACCGCAGGGTTCATCGGCGGAAGTATCAAATGCTATTCAGCGAAGCACCTCCACAAGTACTCAGGAGAAAGTCTTTGTGGAAGAAAACATTCAGTTCTCACCACATTCATGCGCAGACAATACAATTTCAGGTTGGTCCTTCGCGAACTGCTCTTTCAATTTTCACTTCAACTGAAAATGACAACTTTGACTGAACGGTGAAATTATTTTCCAAACAGATTTAAATTGCTGAACGGTGTTTAAAGACAATTTTGCTAGATTGTGACGAAGATTTTCTTGAAAGTTAACTAGATTTGCCATGTTTGAAGATTCTGTAAATAGTTTCGCGCATGCTTCGAGCCACTTACACGTGTTTCATGCGTGAATTAAGAAGTCAATTAAATTGATTTTGAATGGTTTCCTTTTCGTCTGTTGTTGAGATCACTTCGTGTGAAAATATTAACACAATTATTCTTTAAATGTGGGTGAATAAAATAATTGTTAGGTACTACATTATTCCAGGGTCATCACTAAGAACAGTACAAATTAGTGAAGAAGTCAATAATTCTGATGTCATTTTTATTTATATACAACAGTTATGCAAAATGGTATCCACTTAGTCTACCAATTGGATCAAAGCATGGTTCTAATGTTCTCTTAAGGTAAAGAACATGCCACAAAAGAAAACCAAAATAAATAAAAATAATAAAGCGTAGTAAGTATAACTGTCATGTGATGTCATGACGCCATTTCATTAACTACCTGCCAATCAAAACCTCGTGACATGACATGAAGTGTTTACATGACTACAAAGTATTCGGCAAGCAAGACATCAAGCCCTAAAGCCGCCACCGTTCTCTCATAGGCCCTTTGTATGAATGGCGCCTAAATTTGAATAAAAATACTATATACATCTTTAGCCTTGTACTAATGTTTCCAGACAAAGGATGTTTACATGAATGTGAGGCTGTATAAGTACTATTTAGGCGCCATTTATGACTGTTTAACAGTCTATAAATTAAATTCATCAATATTAGGCTATCATATAAATTAAATTCATCAATATTAGGATATCATATCCTTACCTAGTTACTTTCCGTTTGTTTTCAAAAAATAACAACTGTTCATGTTGGAAAATCTTGGACTAAAAATCATCCTAATGCAAATATACATGTATTACTGTGGTCCTTTTTGTACTATTTAACAATTAGACCCGCAGCCCGCAAGGGCTACGGGTCAATAGCTCATGAGGCGAAGCCAAATGGGCTATTGACCCGTGGCCCTTGAGGGCGAAGGGTCTAATTGTTTTAGTATCACCCAACTGGTCGGACAGAAAAAGCAATAATAAAGTTAGCAAATGCAAGTTGAAGAAAAATATATATGGGAATAAAACGAAAGAATTTTGTCACTCGATGACTATTGCTAATAGTCCTCTAGTAGCGTAGCCAATCAAACTGCAGGATTTGCATTAGTCCACTGGTTGGGTGATACTAATATTTAATAACTAGTCTCATTAACGATTTGTAATATTTCTCTTTTCCCAGCCACTGTGTTGATGTTAAAAATATTAGTGTAAGATTTGTTTTTCAATAACCTGTCTAATTGATGAATTGGAATATTTATTTAGTTTCTTTGGTAACATATTGATGTTAGCAGAGCTGATTTAAAGGAACTTGTAAAATGATGATTTCTAATGTAAATTGTCCAATTTTTCATAGAAGTTTCTATAATCTGTGCTAATATTCCCCTATCTTACTTGTTTGTTTTTAGTCTACTGTTACCATTATAACAAACTGGCCTGGGTTGTTCATAAGGTGGATAACACTATTCATCGAAAAATCGCTATCCAGCGGATAACGTGTTTGTTTTGTTAACACTTATCCATTGGATAGCAATTCATCCGGTGACATTATCCAGCATTATCCAGCCTTTGAACAACTGGGGTCTGGTATTTCTATCTAAGCAAATTATGTTTTCCTGCAATAGTTAGGAACTACTGTACACTACAAACAGAACTGACTTATCACATCGTGACATTGTCTCTTATGCAGTCTTTCTTATGGCCCGTCACACAATCCTCCAAACCCAGGTGTGACATAACTGAAGACATGACATGACACTGGGATTATTTTTAGCGTGCCTGCCATTTCTTCAAACATTAATGATTACGAACTTGTCAATTTGAAAGGCACTTTCCACCTTAATGATTCTAATTACTGGCGTTTTCCGTTTGCCATCATTGTAAATAATTTATGATGCAAGTCAGAAATAAGTCTAACTGGTAGGCGTTGCATAAATCAGAGTATAAAATTGCATACAATTACTCTTTTCTCATTCAGTTGATTTTGCAACGCAGTGAATGCTTGTAAATTCTTTTGAATAAATTCATTCAGAAAGCGTAGGATAAAGGTATTCTACTTGACTGCTAGGATAATTTCTTTTCTCAGAATATTTAAAACTTAAGAGATTGACAATTAATTTGCAGAGGGAAAAGGGCGCCTTACGTACGGTTCCCGGCTGGCTGGGCAAAATTCGGACATTCTCAGGAAATTTGAACAGAGTCCGAAGTTTTCTTAGAGGCTGCAAATATAGAAATGGAGTGTTTGTAGTCTAGGAATTCTGCTAAAATTTACTCTACAGTTGTCCCTTCCTCAAGTCTGAGTTTCACCAAGTTCCTTTCATCTGTTGTATGTATATGGTACTTGGAAAAAGATTTCCATAAGCCTAACGTGTTTGTAGTAATAATTATTACAGACACCTGATGATAATTAATACAAACAAAATAATTATTACAGATACCTTATAATACATGTAATACTTACAGACACCTTTTTTATAATCTTATTTCTTATATTATTTCATCTATAGCAGAACCTGCCATTGGGACTATTTGAACAGCAAAAGTAAGCTGCCATCAGACTTAGTGTAAATTTCTTTGTGGGTGTCATTTAAGATGCATTTGTTCCCGGTTAATAGTGCTGGCTGGTAGGATAAAGATTCTGTTTCCATGGCCACAGGATTACCAATTTCAGGAATTCAATGGTTCCATGTTATTCCCAGAGGGCAGCATAGTTACCATAAAAGACAAGGGAAAGTGGTCCCCCAGCTGCGAAGAGTTTGGTTCCAGTAGGATCATAACAATGAGTGTAAATAGCATTGCTAAACATGTAGTGATGTACATCACGTGGGTCGTCACGCTAAAACAGAAACATGTTTGATGTTAAACAATGCACTCTTTAGAATTAAGCTCATGGTCCCCAGGATTCAAAAATGGGGTTAGTCGTTACAAAGTGAACTGACTGTCTGCCAGTTTGTGTGACTGCCCATTTTACATGTATAGACAGACAGTCAGTCAGTCACCCTGTCAGACAGTGGGTCAGCCAGGTTGTCCCCTCATTCATCCATCTATCTGTCTGTCAGTAAGTCAGTCAGTCAGTCAGTCAGCCAGTCAGTCAGCCAGGCAGCTGGTCAGCCAGTCTGCCCATTCATCCATCAGTCTGACAGTGAGCGCTACTGCCATCTTTGCTACTGACTATTTGCCTACTTGTCTGTCTGTCTGTCTGCTTGCCTGTTATTTCATTTGCCTGAAGCATAATTGATCGACCTACATGTACGCTCAAAAGTGATTCATTTGATTAATAGTGTTTCCTTAACTGGCTGTTCTGTTAGCCCCCACCAATCAAGAAAATGAATCTCCTTACCAGCCAGCCTTTTCCTGACTTAAAGCAAATCATTGTGTCACTGTCTGTTCGTCCCAAAAACTGATAAGCTCTCATATCAAAGAAGAACAAAGACCCAAAGCCTGTACCAACAGTCAAGAGAAGATCCCGAAAACTCAGGGAACGCACACCTGAAAAGCAGATACAAAACTAAATCATTGGGAACAGTCAGAATCTACAACGAGTAAGAGATTTACCAATAGCTAATGTTGTACTCTGATTTTCTGGAAGAGTGACAAGATATGGTTATGAGAATTACCAATAGTATATCAAAAGGGCACATCACTTCTGTGGATAACATTCAGTTGTTTGTTATATCATGCCTCACACTTTGATGTGGTATTTTCAAAACGGCAGTTTTGGAATCCAACAACCATTTCTAAATACATTTGGGTGGAGGGAGGCATGGTGACAGCAACATGCCTTGCCCAAAGACACAATGCAATAACCCAGGGCTTGATCCTGAACTACTCAATGCAGAAATGAGCTCCATAACTAACATGTCTCTCTTTTTTTTAAATCATGAGGCAATCAAAAGATTGCACTCATTCATAAGCTCCACTCTTGAGATACAAAGAACTGTTTTTCTCCTGACATGTGGTGTAAAAAGGAACCTCTTCCCTACAGACTCCTCCCCTACTTACCTGCTCCTGGATCGCGCGACCCTATATATCCTACAGCTGTTCCACACCTGGGGTCGTAAAACGACACATGTGATTGAGAGCCAACAGCAAACAGTTTGTTCTCTTTTTCAAGGGCCAGACATACTGTTTCCATATGATATTTCAATGAAAATTTACTTTTCTAAAGAAGGGAAGAAAAAAAGCATTGACATCTGTAAGAGAAAATTTTCAAATCTGTAGTTTCTTACTGCAATAAAACAAAATGCATATGTGTATGTATTGTCAAAGTGAGATAGAGGTGATTTCTGAAAGCAAAAAAGAGAAACCGACTAATTTAAAATTGCTGATGATTAAAAAGTATTGTTAACAATTCCACACATCCACACTGTAAAAAAAAGATATAGTGCATGTAGGAAGTCACTTGTCACCAGTAATGCTTTACAGGTCTTACACATGTACCACTTGGCATGTATTCATGTCCCACAGCTGTACATATCCACGTGCAGATAAAGCAACCAGTGTCTGAAAAAAAAGTTACAGCCACAGTTGATGAAAGAAGGATAAAATCATAAAGAGAGAGAGCGCAAACATATGATTCTTTCTCAAGGACATCTACTACCTTTCACTAGTTCATATACATCATTGCATTAATACACGCAACGTGTCCAGTGCAGCTTCATGTATCAAGCCAACTGAAAGCTGGTCACATTGTGAGACTTACTAAGTGGTTGGGATGATGGACCTTAAGCCCTAGGAGTATTCCCTATAACTTTTGGGTGGATGTGCAGCCCAAACCTTGAAAGCTGTACTGTACTTGAGACCAAAATCTGTAATTTTCCATACTGACTATTAGACCTTAGCTAAAAATTGATACCCCTTTCAGTCCTCTAATATATGACTGTTGCTAACCAAAAGTGGCTTCCATTTGCCACACATACCCACATGTATATAGCCCATATAAGGGAGAACCCCCATCCCCCATACATTGGTGGATTTCAAGTTCAGAACACTCATCAATCAGATGATTCATTACATGTACATACAACAAATTCACATCATATTACCTGTGAGTTTCTCTCATAGACAAGGTCTCTGATCTTGTCTTTGCCATATGCCTGAGGTAGAGCGCTGCAGAGTTTGTTGGCAGGGGATTTGATGCAAAGTTGAAACTGGTTATCTCCTTCAAGGTTGGCTGGATCCTGAACACACCATAATGCAATGCTACCATCTCTTGATCCTACATGTACATGAAAGGGAAATTGTTAATGAATGCCAGTAGCCAGACCTGCATATCACATTGGCACCCAGAGTGAAAAAGATAATGGCTCAGATTAAGCCAGAATGTGAATGGAAAAATCATCTCAGTCTGCGAGTTTGGCATCAATAGAATTCACCAACCTGGGGTCCTGGGTATCTCGCGTGGATATATATTTATAATAATGGCTATTTCTAGTGAGCTTTTATGAAGGCTTAAAACACTGCTTTAATATTCCTGCAACAGTGACCTGGCACAGAAGAGGATGTCAGACAGTAACAAGATTGTGTGCAAATAATGATCATAATATAATCCAACTAAATTGCTGTTCCTGACCAATAAATATATTTCAGTGCCTCTTGGTGAAGTAATAAAATACTAGAAAGATGTGCGGTAAGTCATTTTAGCCACCAGAAGTAAGTTAATTTGAGTAAAATCTTGCAACAATAACTATATCTCAGTACAGCCCTCATATTTGGTAAGTAAGAGGTTATTTACAAAAATAATTTAATATACTGTAAGATATAAAACTACATCTGAGTCAATTTTTAACTGCATAATTATGCATTTAGTCATTATTCTTGTTGCTATTTATTTGTACCTGTTGCTAAGTGAAAATCATCAATCCATTCCACAGAAAATATCCAGTCAGTATGTCCCTGAAGATATCGAAAAGAATGCAAACTTAAAATAAACTTTCACTACTTACACATACATCTGGTTCCCTTAGATCACATAAAATAATTTTCTTTAAAAAAGTATTTAAAAAAACTGAAAATACAAATATTAAAGTTTCAAAAACACTAAAACATTATTTTAAAAACAAGTGAATGATTTTGCAAACTGTGATAAACCAATTAGAATGTGAAAACTGTTTTTGTGTGAATTAGCTTACTGGTAACGCAAGTGAGTTAATAGGGTATGTATATTTATCAGATTTTAATCAAACTTGACCAACATGTTCATCAGATGATAGCGCACCAAAGTGTATGTACTTTTAAGAATATTTTTCTTGTGATGTCCCATTGAGTAAAAGCAGTCAGAAAATTTTCTGTTGTCCAACTTTAAAAGGGATTTCCTACGCAAGCAATAGAAATATTGAAAATGCCTCAACACTTTGTTAAGCCATCATCTGCTAAGTGATGGAGTCCAGTCAGTTTGGATGTCTGTGGTAACGCAAAGGCTGATAATCCAGTTTAGCAAGTACGGTTATTTTTTTTAAGGTCATTTCCCCACAACAGAACCAAACACAATATTTGTTTCAAACTTTGTGAATTTATTGTTTATTAAGGGATGTTCAATGCAACACTGAGCAATCACCTAAAAGGCTTGCGTTTGCCTACAAAAACAAACGTGGCAAAACTCATTGTGATTTTTGGATTTTACAGTTTATTACCTTTACAATGATAAATAGTTTTCCTAGGTTTTCTATAAAGCAGCATGCACACAGACATTTTTCCCTGAAGGTCTACAGTAACCTCAAATTAGCTGTTAACCTTGTAGAATGGATTGGTGGAGCTACCAGACCTGTCATTATGGGCTGTAACCCATACAGTGGTCTGGTTATGACTGGGTATGCTTGACAGGTCTGTGATGTTATGGGTGAAACCGCCTTTGTTGAGAGAATTCACCAACAAAGTAAGAAGGTTGTTATGGGGGGGGGGGGGGAAAAAAAGGGGAATTTTTGACAAAAAGTAAAGGGGAGCCCTGGGCAACGGAAAGAAAAACCCCCCCCAAAACAATTTTGAATAACACTTGGTAATTTTATCCATCCCAAA
>Ga0126337_10002742_pt1 | contig 11276 bp, 4 predicted proteins | sample DipCmetagenome_FD_92527 | JGI IMG/M metagenome (GOLD analysis project Ga0126337, IMG submission 92527) | Coral microbial communities from La Bocana,Puerto Morelos, Mexico - Diploria C A metagenome | ecosystem: Host-associated > Invertebrates > Cnidaria > Coral | place: La Bocana,Puerto Morelos... | reverse complement strand
GTGTAAAGACCTACTATGTTTGCATGAAGTATATGAAGTATGAAGTATTAGCTTCAAAAAAGCAACTACTAGGTGTAAAGACCTACTATGTTTGCATGAAGTATATGAAGTATGAAGTATTAGTTTCAAAAAAGCAACTACTAGGTGTAAAGACCTACTATGTTTGCATTAAGTATATGAAGTATGAAGTATTAGCTTCAAAAAAGCAACTACTAGGTGTAAAGACCTACTATGTTTGCATGAAGTATATGAAGTATGAAGTATGAGATTCAAAAAAGCAACTACTAGGTGTAGACCTACTATGTTTGCATGAAGTATGAAGTATGAAGTATTAGATTCAAAAAGGAAACTACTAGGTTATCCTTAGGTTATACTAGGTAATGCTTTCATTCAATTTAAATTCAAAATAAGGCAAGAAACAAAAAAAAGAAGTATGAAGTATGAAGTATTAGATTCAAAAAGGAAACTACTAGGTTATCCTTAGGTTATACTAGGTAATGCTTTCATTCAATTTAAATTCAAAATAAGGCAAGAAACAAAAAAAAAGAATAGCAAGAAAAAATTATCAAGAACAACAAGAAGAAACAAGAAAACAAGAACCAAGATTAAACAGGAAACAAAAACACAAGAAGAAACAAACAAACGTGTGGCGGCACGAAAAAAACACTCGTACAAGAGAAACAAAAAATCGCAAAAGAAAAAAAATAAGCAAACTCATGTAACGTAACGTTCATTAAAGTTTGCTATACCTTTTATTTCATGGTGTGAGTTTTTCATTGGCCCTTACCAATCGTAGTAGCCTTATGGCTAGTGCTGCGGATGAGCGGTCCGGGCTCGAGTCCTGGCTGGGGACATTGTGTTGTGTTCTTGCTGCAAGACTAGCATCCCATTCAGGGGTGAGTAGAACTATTCCTAGTCGCTTCATGCTAGAGAAACCGGGATAAGCTCTGGCCTGAGGGGCCGCTTGACTAGTTGGTAGACTGTAAAAGGAAATCCTTTACCTTACTGAAAACAGTTGGCTCGGAATGGGTCTTCTGTAAAATCCGTGTGGGTGTAAGTAGATGTTTGGATTATCGTACGGTCGAGGTGACTTAGGTTACTTCATAAGTTGCTAGTAAGAAAAATGGCGCGTGAAATTGACCTGTCTTATTGTGGGGCTGAGTATTTTCAGGGGAATGTCAGCTTTCCAGAAACTTAATAATGTGCGGGCTGTGTTCCATTTAACCTCTTCGAGTGACAAAGGATAACGAGCCATCGGAATCTTATGAAGTTTATTGAAATGGTGAACCTATAATACATATATGTTATTTGTCGGCTGGGAGGTCCGTATAGTGAAAAACTGTGACCGACCCTAAGGCGATAAATAACTTATTTATTTTTTTACAAGCTCTCAAACGAAAAAAAACTCACGCGAGCGATACTGTGACCGTGGTCAGAGATAGAAAAATCCGGACCGCGCTAAGAACCAATCAGATTGTAGGATTCGTTACCGTGCCCGCTTGGAAAAAAATAAAATGCAATACTTTACAATTCACCTTCACTTCACCTGTCCCCTGGCGCCAAGTTTGCGCATAGAGCCTCAATACTTTATAATGCATTACTTTATTTGTCCACGTTATGTCTAGGAGCTCGTGGATTTTGGTCAGAATACGTAAATTGAAAAATGTAAACACCTAATACCTAACTGAGCAAAAAAAAAAAAATTAAATATCTGTACAACTAAAATTTAAAATCCTATTAAAACAAAAGAACTGCCTTCAAAGTGTGTATCATAATCTCTCAAAACTGTGGGTATTCTGTGTTTTTCTTTTATGGTGTTCAAAATCACCTCAAGAGTAAAGGAAACCTCAAAATAATAGTTACACCAAAGCATAGATATTAGGAGAGAATTGGCACACCTGAACTTGCCGGTATGAAAAATACATCTAGAAAACCTCTAACCGAGTTTCGATGGTCATATAGGTTTTCGAGATCTGTACAAACCGAATTTAAACGTTATATTTTTCCACCTGGTTCATGATCACGCATTTAACCCTACCAAATTTTGACTTACTTATGATGTGGGAAAAACAGTCGAAAAGAAATGGCAATTCTTGCATGGTTTATGTAATGTTATTGAAACGATCAGTGACATTTGAGTTGAAATTGTTCTTGTAGTTTTGAGTTCTAATTCATGTCCTTGGCTGTATATCATTTAGTCTTTTAACAAATCTACTAGTCATTTCGTGCGACCTCGATCGAGACAAACTCGTCAATCGTATTTCGGTCAGGACACAAGAACTTGTATATCTACTAAAGGGACGTTAGAAATATCTAAGTTCGTCTCTTCCCAGTAGGTACTCCAACTTGAACGATGACAAATATAATGATTAAATGATGCTTGTTTTAGTTTATTAAATTTTTTCCATATTTTCCTAATTTTACATTTTGTAGACGACTAATATTAAGGAAATAAAATGTCAATTATACAGCAATACGATATAGTGCAATATAAACTAATACAATACATAGAATATAAGTCCATTGATATCCATTGTGACGAGCACTGGGAATAAGTTATCCCACTGCGCCTATGGACTTGGTGGCTGCCATTTTGTCTGGTATCTCCCCGTTGATCTTTCCGGTTTGGTTGTACCTACCAGAGGCCATGCCTCCACCGGCTAAGCTCTCAGGATCATAGAAACACACAAGCCCCTCTACCACGGCAAGGTAGCAGTCCAAAAGAGGGGATGTCTTTTAGTATTAACGAAACTTAATATTTTCAACGATTTCAAATTTCAAATTTTTCTTTCTTGACAGGGCCTCACTGAATAACACCTTTGGTTATGTGAGCTCCCTTATTCTTATCTTCTTTTTATTATTATTATTATTTATTAATGGGTCCTTAATGAATCTGTCTCATGGTTGTTGTGCCAATTTCGAAACTAGATATCAACTCGATTTCCAAGCAACTTGATGTTTTCTTTCAAAGATTCTTCATTGGACGGCAGCACAGCACCATTACTTGTAATTTCTTGCTTTTTCCTGATCAATTCGTCAAAAGCTTTCTATTAAACAAATAATACGATGGACGTTACAATCTTAATAGTAATAATAATAATAATAACGCGGTCCTGGTAAGAAACTTATGACTGAAGAAAACTCCACATGCATGTGGAAAGACTGTTATTCTAGATGAAGGAACTTTTATTTGCTAAATAAATACACATGGGACCGACAAACGTCCGATCAAACAACGGATCAAACCAGAACGAGATTGCTCAATGTTCTAGGAAGAAGGGAAGAAACTTGATATATTTTGATAGCATGTAAAAACACGCCTTATATATCTGGTCATTGTTTTGCTGACCACCTGATCAGGACATTATTACTGAATTAATGTTTCCGAAAAAAACCTGGCCGCTGAAACTAACGGTCCATGTTCATGATGTGTTTACTGAATTCTTTCCATCCACAGTGAATTGTTCCACTGAGTAACCATTAATCACACGTGCAGACAATATTCTAGCGCTGCCATCGGGAGTTTTTATTTCCGAGGTCCGTAAGTCGATCGACATGTGGTATGTACACGACTTTGGGCTAGATGTAGAAAGTTTTACTGTTTCATTGTGAGTAAACCACAGCACCTTCGTGTTAACTGTGAACAAAAGAAAAAGATCTTAAAAGAAATTGTCTGATTGTAAAGTTATCCTCTTGATTGCGCATTGTTCTTACTTGAAGCCTGTCGTAATGCAGTCAACATCCATTGCTGAAAGGAAATTCTTTGTCTGTTTTTCATCACGTATTTCTTAACTGACCAAGCTATTTTCACAGCATTTCATTTTACCAAACCAGTTATGTCCTTAAACGATACATGCAGGGCCCAACGGAGGAGTCAATACAGAGCGCTTCTAAATTTGCATAACCGTCTCGCTTTTAATGGTTCGCTTTAATTTCTGCTTATTCAAGCATGTTTCAAAACAAGAAGCATTTGGACTTATCATGGGTTGAATTACAGGGATTTATGCCACACCTTAATTCTCAATTCCTTTCCTTTTAAACGCTATAAAAGGAAGTTGGCAAGTCGATTCAATGAATGACAGAAAAATGATTTCCAACAAGACGATTGTGATGAAAATCACATTGCCGTTGTAAGCTTACTAACAATAATACGATCGGCTCAAAAGACAAGTCTTGTTAAACGTTTTACGTAATAGCGTCTACAAACCCAGTATTTTAAACCAAATATTTATGGGTAATTCAAAATAGCTGTATCCGGTATTTGCCTCATAACTCAGTGTTCGTTTTAAAGGAATATTAGAATTGACGGAAACTGTTACGTTACTCGCAGTACTGCGATGTTTCAGCTGAGACAATAGACCACCTTAGGGCATTTGATGATGCGTGTTTACTTACCAGACCGCCGTTATCAAGCATCCACTGTGTTAGAAACTCGCTGGCCCTGGTCTCACAGAACATAGTGACATAGAAACCACTTTCTGCCAAATCGACTGGCTTGAACGAAGCATACAGCTCGCTAATAATCACCAATGAAGATGTAAACGTAGACCATGATAGTTGTGAATCCGGCAGAATCGCACTTTCCAAAGTCTGCAAAATCCTGTCGTTGTCGTTGTCTTCTATGTTTGGGGAGATCAGTTCCTGATTCTCTTCTCTGGTGGTCAGCAAAAACTCTACAATGTGCGTATATCTACTAGCCAGTTTCATATCGGGACTGCCTTGTCGGAAACCATACACATACACAGACTTGATGTAATCCTCCATAATACGGCCAACAGATATAAGTAACTCGACCCGTTCTAGCGCCTCAAGCAGATCATCACGAGAAACTCTTGATAAAAATTTTCTCAGCAGTGAAAAATCACTAAAAGACAGCTTATGATCACTGCAAAGAAACTCGATTAGCCTGTACATCTCACCATCATTACTTAAGTTGACATCTAACTTCGACTCAGGAATTGTACCTAAACACCAGTGCCTAAAAGCCTCGCGCTCGTCTATTCTTAACGATGTAACAAACTGAATAACGAAACCTTTGAAAACACTCAGACTTTTTAACATACGGTACACAAGAGTAACTCGGAACGTATCTCTAGAAATTGTTCGAACCAAAGCTATGATTAAACTAAAAGAACTGCGCATGATCATCCATGACGTTATTGTCCAAAACTAACTTTTGGATACCATGCGGGCCTATGTATTTTTTTGGAGGATAGCAATCTCGATTTCCGCCCCTCTCTCGTGTCTGGTCCGCGTCCCTCCCGCCTTCGGGAGGGACGCGTCCACTGCAACAAGCAGTGGACGACATTGGAATTTTAATCACTCAAACAGACCAAAAAGCATCCCAGCATTACCACCATTACCAATCCCATATTACCACTTCTGCTTTTTGCTATCAGTTATCTCGCAGCTGAGCTTAAGAGAATCGTCAAGTGTAACAAACCAAGTCCTTGAACGATACGATAGTCTAATATTTAAAAAAGCCTGCGAAATTTGAATAGCTGTTTTCCTTTTAAAAGGTTTGCTTTTCTAGTTATTCAAGCGTGTTTGAAAATAACTATGATTTCCATATTTCGATAACTGTCTACTAAAATATTAAACTAAGCCCAAGAAGGTTGGCTTCTCGACTTTAAGAGTGACAAAGAACGATTTCAAACAAGACCAGTACAGATTGGAGCCTCTTCAGTTTTTCCAAAAGCAGTTATTTCAGTCCACATGCATGAATGCCGCCGTAGCAGACAATACGGTATGTCCGGAAGGCATTTTAAAAGGATTAAATTTACAGCCTATACTGAAGCCAGACAACGTGGTATTTAACCCAGATCTATACGTATAGTTAAGATACACTCGTACTAATGCAAATTGTTGGATTGCTGTCATGCTTTCCCAAATGTGTTTTGCACAACTTGTGTTCTTTGAGGACCTTTGAGATCACGACTATCCTTTGTTAATGTTCACAAGTCTATGACTCGATATAATAACATCACATCATGAGTGTTCAGTTGTAAAAAAAATGTTCCGCATTAATGATCTAATTTTCCCACCAAGATCTAATTTTCCCACTAAAATGCTCGGTTTCCCCCCCAAAAAAGTCACTAAAATGCTCAGATAATGCTCATTATACAAACAGTTTTTTTTATTAATTTCGAAATTTTTAACATGGTGTTAACTGCTAACACTTACAAAAACGTACAAGTGTCGCAAGTAACAAAAGCAACGTATACGTTGTAGTTAAAAATTAAATTCAGGTAAAAATAATTTTACGGTAAAAGTTTCTAAAGAAACTGTGGTGCTAGGTCGGTGGGGGTAACAAGGTAATTTGGTTGTATCAACTAAGTTGAAAATGTAAATTGGCCACCGTAACGAGTTGAAAAGCTGACGTTTCGAGCGTTAGCCCTTCGTTAGAGCGAAAGGCTAACGCTCGAAACGTCAGCTTTTCAACTCGTTACGGTGGCCAATTTACATTTTCAACTTAGTTGATACAACCAAAAATAATTTTGACCTAGTTTCATTCTCAATTTCCTCTGTCTTCTAACCCTAATTATTCATAATCAATGAATAAGTAGGGTTAAGAGACAAAGGAATTTAATTTTTACCTGAATTTAATTTTTAACTACAACATATACAAGTTCATAACTACAGCCAAAAATCACAATCCTCGAAATCAGCTACGAGCCTAAGAAATAGAAAGTAGTTGACTATCACTAGAAAGTAAAAAAATTCTTTTTCACTTTTTCAGAAAAAATGATTTTCCAGGAAAGTGTCACCAAAATGCTCGAATAATGATCAGTGCTTTTGCCTCACTAAAATTCCTCATAATGATGCTAGCGTAATATACAAAAGCCTATAGAATGCTACCATGATCCCCTGAAAAATACGCAATTCGACTCGTTTCAACATTTGCAACGAAGTTACTAACCCTCTACAGAAATTATATATAAGTACGACATACAAATTCGTACAGCTGAACATTATCATTTTTTCACATTTAAGTGTGAGGACAAAACTAGATCTGTAAACCTATGTGTAAAACAATTACAAACTGGACTAAAAACGTTTTTTGAAAACCGGTGCGGTCGTGGGTGATATGCCGATGCTTAAACGATGTATTTGACGATTGGAGGACGGTTTCAATGTTGAAATTTTTCACGATAACAGGTTTTATAAATTGAAAATACCGCGCATGATATAATACTTTGCAAAGCAGGCGGGCATTTGTTATCGCACAACTTTCACTTTTGTGCGACCGGTTGTTTTCCGGTCGCCCGTGACGATCCAATATTTTGATTGGAGTTTCGATCCAATTTTGATTGGAGTTTCCTATTTTGGTGTTGTCACACAATCTGCGATATAAATTATGGAATGCCGACGCGTGTAACTCTCACTTAGACAGCCGCCATGACGTCCTTGACACTAACGACGACTGATAAACTCAAACAAGCTTACAAAAGCATTTTACTGAATATTTCATTTAACTTAGACGAAGAGCATCAAAAGATGCTTTTATATTACTGCAATGGTTTTATTCCGAAACAGTTAACTGATACAATTAAGATATTTCGTTCGCTAGAGTACGAGAGATTGATTTCATGGGAAGATGTTAATTTTATGAAAGAGGCTATGCGTGGAGTTAAAAGATTCGATATTGTTAAAGAGTTGACAGAATATGAAGTTAAGCGGGATCTGACACTTCTTCTGGATTACTATGCGAGGAAGATTCTAAACCTGGATTTAAAGTGCTCCTCTGTATCTGTGAAAAGAACAGTTGGACATTTAGTGAGACTTATGGAGTTCGCAAGAGACAAAGTTGACATGACATCGATATGCTTAACAGTGGAAAGGAGTAAAGACATTAGGAAAGTGTTAGTGGAATTTGAAGATGAGATTGATTGTGGAGAACAATCTTTTTCCTGGAATGAATTTATTATGCTTGTTGTTATCGCCGGAGAAATCATAGCCGTCGCTTTTAAGAACGAAGAACTACAAGAACCAGTGGTGGACATGTGCTCGACCGCAGCTGATGAGCTCTGCTCTCGGATGACTAAGCTAGGAAGTTGGGTAAGCTAAGTTAAAAAAAAGTTGATATATATTTTTTACGTCATACTCAGAATGCGAAACCTTGAGCTCTTTCGCGCGCTTAGTAGGTTTTATTTTATCGACACCGTGACTGGCTTACATGTAACAATCCATTAGTTTTGATATTTTGTGCCTGGTGACGTATTAATTCAATACTTAATTTGATTGGTTGGAACTTAACATGTGATCCGGTAACGAAAGTGATAGAAAGACTCATGACGGAAGTCATACCCCAAAATCTGACAGACATTTTCTTTTTTGTTTGGTTTTTAAAAGTGGCGCAACTATAGTGTGTCACTTTTTTTTATGCAGTTTCAGTTACAGTATGTTGAACTGAGAGGAATTGCCGGTTTTCGTGACGTCGTCATTTCCCTAAATAAACAATTACCAATCCTTTTGAAGTTTTAGCTACATCACATGTAAGACCCTCTGATAGCTCGACGTTTTGCAATGTTTCAGCCCGACAGGGTTCCCCATTTAGGGCCATTTAGTAATGAATAAATTTCCATGTTTTTGCGTTGAGCGAAGAAGCGAGGTCGAAAGATGAGTTATTGCTAAAGTTTTTGCTAACTAAACAGTTCATACTCTAGACGAAGTATTACTTTCAATGTGTCAGAGCTCTAGAGTAATAATTTTTCGTTTCGAAAGCAAAACTCAATGACAGATGTTTCTGCAGTTTCGCGGAGTACACCAGCATCGCGTCGCAACACAAACCTCTATGAATTTGGATATAACACTTTTCCGAATAACGCGAGAATGGCGGAATAACCGCACAGAACTAAATCTTGGCGAGGTTGTTTATATATCAATCATCTCACTCTCATATACCAGCTCAGTCCCAGCTTCTTGACTTCATTTATTGAATGGCTACTATTTTACCTGTTGATGGCGTGACACTGGAAACCAACTATAAACGTAAATGAGTCCCAAGACTTATGACACACAAGTCATGATAACTACCAAGTCAGCCTGAGTTCTATAGTTATTTTGGAATAGTGCTTTCACTTACATTGAGTTATTTTACGTGATCATAATCATGGTGATATCGAAACATGTTTCTATTAGACTGAAATCCTACGCACCTCGTTAATGGGTTATCTCCACATCAATCGTTCAGCCTTCGCAAGAGTGCTCAGGTTCTGAGTTGCAGTCTCAAGATATCGCAATCACATATCTTAAGCTTGAAGTAGACAAGCGAACTTTCTTTTTTATTTTATTTAAAGGACGACTTCTGTGACCAAGTGAAGAACAGATATGATCAAGTTTACCATCCGCTGAACATGGAGTCCAACCCTTGCTTGTCCTTACAGAAGCAAAGAGCTGAAGTAGTTAAACAGTTAGCAGATACCATCTTCTTTTAAATGAAGTATACTCACAATTAACTCGACGACACTTATTAACAAGAACAGAAAAAAACTAGCAAAAATCCTTTAAAAAAATCGAAAATAAAAAAAAAAATTAAATAAATGGAAAATGAAGAGCAACAATCAACAGAACGGGTCTGTAAGATTTAAAACTTAATCACACCGCTCTACTAACATCAACTTTTAAGAACTGATTTGTAACCAGGTGGCTCCATGATAATTATAAAAATGCAACTCTGGTTTTCCAAAACCAGGTAGGCCATGACGGCTGAAATAGGAGCTGACATAACATCAACTTTATAAACCTATCATTTCGGACATGTCAATTTTGTAGGGTTAAAATATGAAAATTATCCACTCGGCGGCCGGGTAATTGTTATATTTAACGGCAATTCAAATACCAAAACTGAGGTTGTCATGCAAATGTTCAATTTAACTTGATAACTTTCAATAAACTGGATGTGACGTTTAAATTAATGTTTCGTTGACAATGTGTTTCTGTTTCCCTGAGCTGGTACAGTCTGCCACATTTCATATACATGGAGGAAAGCGTGGTGTTACTCGCAGGGTTAAAAATTAAAATACAGTATTAAGACTTGTAGATTGAACGCTACGACGTGCGCTTTGCTTTGGCCATGACATTTATCACTGCCGGAAGCCTGTTGTTGCTAGCTTTTGGCTGCAGTGCTGTCGATGCTACTGACCATTAATAAATCTTACATGACCAGTCTAGACTCATTGTGCACTGTCACACTTCCTTGACAGACGATTGGTCATAGAATCTTCTTCGACTCCTATACCCAAAGTACGGATCAGAAAATCGTTCGGAAATCTAGGTTTTAAAGCAACTGTTGTGCTTCCTCGACAAGTAAGATATAAAATATACCAGAGTAGTGAATTTTCTCAACACGGAGTTGATAGTGTAACAAAAAAACTGCAACAGGAATCTGAGGACTAACCTTGTTGATAGAATTTCGCCTAAATCAGGAATCTCGTGTTGATATTCAAAACTTGTCTAGCGGAATGTCGAGTTACGTATTGTAACCACAGGAAGACCCAGATGTCAAAGAAATCTAACCAAGTTGGCAAAACCTACAGGCCACATTTATCACACTACCCCAGCCCCCCACAGAAAATAAAATCCACCACACTACACACCTGCATAGAAAATCGAGCTTTAAATCGACCCTAGCAACATCTCTACACGTGTTACATTGGAACACTGCGAATGTTCTGGAACGTGGTGAAGTTAATGAACTAGTCGTTTTAGCATTTCGTAGAATTGTCGCGTAGCTTTTTAAGATTTGAGTGTTGTATCTACTTCGGTGGAGGAATCAATGGATAAAAATCTCACTGCCTTAATAAGTTGGCATCTAACTTCGACTCAGGAGTTATGCCGTTGCAAAAGCCGAGTCGCATATCCAAACTTAACGCCCTAACACATCGAACAACAAATTGTTTGAAAACAAAAGGACCCTTCAGCATACAGTACATGGGAGAAAGAACGCTTTCACTTGAGGAAATTCCTTGTATCAAAGTTACGATTTAGAAAGGTAAAAGAATTACGCATGATCATCATCGAGCTCATAACCAAAAAATAAATTTCCCACCCCTTTACATCATGTAAAATCGTGTCGGTATAATCATGTCAGAAATACTTAGGCATACAGGGACACTATTTCCCAGAAATATAGTCAACATATATAGTCATATTAGTCAACCTGGATGAACCAGAAAGAGCATTTGTTTGATAAGTCAATGAAGAGTATGAACGTCGAATCTTAGTGCGTCTGTCGCATAGTAGGTGGACAACTTCCAAATTATCTACACCATATC
>Ga0126337_10002740_pt1 | contig 11279 bp, 8 predicted proteins | sample DipCmetagenome_FD_92527 | JGI IMG/M metagenome (GOLD analysis project Ga0126337, IMG submission 92527) | Coral microbial communities from La Bocana,Puerto Morelos, Mexico - Diploria C A metagenome | ecosystem: Host-associated > Invertebrates > Cnidaria > Coral | place: La Bocana,Puerto Morelos... | reverse complement strand
TGAACGATAAGTCGTTCTTTTCATACCACCGTATGGGTCCCTTGAAGCAATCCTTTTGAAACCAGCTCCTCAATAAACTGAGTAGGTCCGCAATGATCGACGTGAGTTAGCCATCTTTCACCTCGACATTACGATCAGCATTTTGATCAGCGAGCGCAATCCAGGACATGACCGTTTTCTGAAAAGTCTGTTTAAACCAGTGACGCTCTCAACAAAGGTGGTATGATAGAACTCTTATATTGACTGAGCAGTTAGGTCGGGCCGAATAAGAGAATTATTCTTGCTTATTTGCTTATTTCCCAGGCATGCATGACCTTGGATCGAAAGATTTCCGATTCAATCCTCACAATAATGAGTCAATAACTCGATAATAAAACCAACCCAGACAATCACGTAGGAAGAATTGTAAATTATTTTTAATTAATGGTATTTAGCAGAGCTTTCCTGTATGCATCTCCTGCTGCCTTCCTCTGTCGACACGCCAAATTGAATTATCATTCGTTGCATTTTTTTCCCTCCTTTTAATTGGTCGAGAGCCAACCATGTGGCCTCCAAATAACTGCCCACAGGCCCAGTACTCTCTTTTCGTCCGCCCAAGATGGCGACGACGACAATACTGTTAGAGAAACCAACAACCAAGACGTACCTCGCTGGTTGTAACATTTCCGCAGATACTACTTACAAATAAAGGTCTGCTCACGCGTAATACAGTCTAATTAACAAATTGACGTCAGTTTTTTATGCGTCTGTCCTCTTTTCGAAGAGACCCGAAACTGGTCAAATACCGGGAATAAATAAAGTTTTTGAAAGGCAGGTCTGACGCGTACAAGTAGCTCATTTGCATAAAGCAGCGCGTGCAAGTCCGAGTTTTCAAATTTTATCCCTCTGTCCTCTTATCGATGATAAAAACCAGCCAATTAGCGCGCTAGAAATTCGACAGTTATTGTAAAAATGTGTTTTGCTGCAACCAGTATTCTGCAAATAATATACTGCTCATGCGTAATTGTAACCAGGCCCTTTTGTGAAAAAATGGCAGATCGCTTCCCTGAGCCTGACAGAGAGTAATTTAAATACTAGTGGTAATCAAAGCGAATTTTACTATCCTGAGGAAGAAACTTTGAACCAAATGACGCCTATAAATCTCTTTCGCAACTTTAAAAAGAAGAAATAATAGTAAAAAAAATAAATATGTTATTTACCGAGCTAGTTCGGTCCGTATGGGAAAAAACTGTGCACGTACTTAAGACTTCCATCACAGTTTTTTCCCATACGGACCTCCCGCCCGGTAAATATTTAACATATATATGTTCGTGGACATAAAACATAACGCTCATAAGAACTATTGAATACAACTTATCGACCCTCAAAATTCCACCGCAACAAGCGAGCTCACCAACACGCGAGCAAAAACGCGAAACTCAACTCCCGCTGGAAACAAGCACATGGTCGATGGAAATGACGTCATTCGTCCTGAATAATTTTTCGTGGGGGGGGGGGGAAGCAAATCCGTGTCGATGAATACATAGTCCAAAAATGTCGATTTCGACTGTATTATGAACGTGTTCTTTATCGAACGTAATGAAAACAAATTTGGTGATCGAAGGATAAAACCATAATAGAACTCGCTTATAGCAAAGCATCGTGATTTCTCAGTGTCTCTCAGATAACTATATTTTGCTCAACCTCGTCAAATAATTGTGAACTATCTCCAAGAGTAACCCCTTGCAGCCTACAGACTGGTTTGTCGATTGTAATCTTTATTGAACTCAAGGTATTCATTATTGAAGATAACTTAACTGTTCTTGTGTTTCTTGATGTAAATTGTTTGATTCCCTTAAGTAGACAGTTATATAACGATATATTTAGCTGCTACATTAATAATTCAGTTTTCGTTGTTGTTTTCCTAAAAAAGGCCCGTAGGTCTTCACTCCAGCAGTGAACGCTTCGGCGGACAGGTGGCAAAAACCACGAGGGCAAATCAAATCTGTTGACAAACCACGAAATTCTCAAAACTCGTCTTTGAAATTAATTCATCGACCTCAATTTCCCTGACGGGGAACCAAGTTGTTTTGGCTTCGCTTAGTGCAAATAAAACGATTGTCACTCGTAAGGAAAAAACTCTATATGAAAAAAATAAATACTAACGTTATCTATACTGGATGAAGCTTAAAACAAATCGCGATAGTTCTGAATGTTTACGTACGTCTTGGATTGGAAAAATAATATAAAACGTGGTGTGAGCCCGTCGGAGGAAGTTTGGCTACCACCGCTTAATGCAACTTATTAAATTTGTGTCGGGGGCGAAAAGTAAACTTCACTTTAATGTCCTCTCCTGCCGCAAATCTTCAATACTCAGACTGAATTTTAGATACATGTATTCCCTTGCCAGTTATAGGTAGAAAGCCAGCACATACAGAAATATTTGTTCTTCAGTGTGTTTTAAAAAAAAAAACACTAAACACTGCTGTAATTTTTATATATTTATGAGATAGGAAAAAATAAAGAGAGAAGATTTATCGTGCTTCACACAACAATGCTGAAGGTTGGAGGTCTTTTATTTTTTATGCCCTCCTACCTTAAAGACGCCCTGAATTTACAGTTTTATTCCTTTTATAAATTTAATTATCTTTACTTCATGTTCTAATTAACAACAGTGTCCGCTCCCTGCAAAACCAAAATAATTTTAGACTTCCTCTCAGTTTGAATCCAACTAATGCACTGCGGTGGTTGGTTAAATTAATGTCGCAGTCAGCCAAAAATAAAAAAAATAAAACATTTCAGCAGTGGTTAAATAACTAATACGAGCACCACGGTGAATTTATAAGTGAAAACACTGTATCAGAGAAAAGCGAAAAGGTTTTCCACATTGGCACCCTAAGGCGACTTCCAACAAAGATGGTTAGAGGCGAAAGAAATTGCAAAAACAGAATAATGAAATATAGCTTAGACATCTGTCAGGGAAACTTAATTTAAATATGATATTTCCTCGCAGTGTTTTCTGGAACTAACATAGTATGCTTTGCCTAGAAGCAGATGTTTCGGTTGAAGACATTAATGGTCTGCTTTTTTTCGGTTCGTGTCGCACGTCAGTGCTCCAATAAAGCCGTGTAAAAAAAGCAGAATAACGTGCATTTATAAAAAACCTGAAAGAGTTTATCTAGACAAACATCAATGGTGAAAAAGCTGTTTAAGGCTGTTGATCTTAACCAGCACTTCTCAATGGAACTTGTGGTAAAATTGCATGACAAAGATATGAATAATCTTACGTATTCAAGCACCATCAAACGTGTAAACAGAAAATGTGTACTTACGTAAGATATCATGGGGACATTGAAGGCGGCTGCGTTTCTGGCTGACGTGTTGCAAGTGCACCCTGGTCCAATGATCGCAGAGACTTTGGCTTCGTAAATCTGATACATTAACGCTCGTATGGTTCTGTTCTCGTCCTCGCAATCAGTAATGTTCCAAATAAAAGAAATGTTCTTCCCAGGTAAGAGGTTCTCTTGCCTGTTAATTTCGTCCATAGCGATGTTAATCGCGGAAGCGTAATAAAGTCCCTTCTCTTGATAATATGCGTTGTACATAGGAATTAGCAGGCCCACAGTATGATCCGCGTCCGTGAAAGAAACCAATATAAGAAATACTAACGTGAAAACGATAAAGGACCGTGAAATGACGTACATATCCGTAGTCTTCGAGCGAGGCATCGTAATCTTTGATCAGGAAAATTTAAGGCACCAGGCTGAAAACTTTCGCGTCAAACGTGCCTTATAACCGTGAAAAATGGGTTCCTCAGTATATCATGATATGTCATGCATCTGCCCCGCACTTCCTTGTCAATCCACCGCTGGTTTATACAGTGCAAAGACTCTCCAAATATCAGCGAACCTTCAATTACCTGCGTTCTTCGTGGAGTCAGAAAGAACCGTCGAGATGAAGTGAGCGTTTGCGATCCAGTTGCTTCAATCCTGTTGTTCGAATCCCCGAAGCTACTAGTCGAGTGCTGCTTGTTTTATCATTGTGATCTTTGTTTATTCTAATGCCCTGTAAACCAGATCATAATGTTTTTTCAGTGCATTGAAAACGAAGTTCAAAAGCAGTTTTCAAGAACTCATATATATGGAAATGAATGACAAAGGAAAATCGGGTGTGAAAGTCTTGTGAAAAGACTCAATATGTAACGGAATACCTACTTCCCTTCCAGACGTATTTGAATTGCATCCGGGAAAGAAAACTTACGCTATCTTCGTGTTTGTGCACGTAACCAGAATATATTTAAAAAATGCGTTTAAGCGTAAAAGCTAGGGCAGCTGTATCAATTATGACCTTATAGGGACTGTTGATGTTGTTTTTTTTTTTACTTCCGAAACATTTGCAGACACGTTACGTTTTGACTGCCTTAGCGTAAGTTTTCTTTCCCGGATGTAATAAGTGAACGATCTGGGAGAGCGGTGTTAGTTCAAGGCAAATTGATTCGTAAGAGAAGCGACAGAAAATTAAGCGAGACAAAATAACGACAAGCTGTTTTGGAAAGAAGGAAAACGAAATGACAGTTGCAAACAGGAAGTTTTAGAAGCTACCAGAACGCGTTTTTCTGAACACATATCAGGATTGCTTTTATTTCGAGCTAGCGCAGAAAAGAGTAGCAGGGTGCCGATGATTTATTGCATACGCTGACTTGAATGCAATCGGAAAATCATTGTAAAAACAGCTCAGATATTGTTTCATGTCTCTATACTAGAAAAGGTACAAACGCAATTTTCATCCGAGAGTAAGAAATCTCAATATTTTTATAATTCGTCTATATACAGCGTGGTTATAAGAGTAATAACACGAAACACCAAGCCGGAACAGCCTCGGAAAAAGCGCGACTAAAGATATCGTCTGATATCGTACGTGTCACTGCTATGTTCAGCTGAGCTGGTTTCCGAATAATCGCTGACACCTCACATACGTTCCCAATCGATTTACCCCGCCGCCATCTGCACAGTAAATCTCCCTAAAATTATTTCTGATTCTCTCGAAACCGAATGCAAGCACGGAGAATAGAGTTTATAAATATAGTTTGTAAATATAGTTTATGAGAAAATTATCTTTATATTATGCAATGGTACTTGTAAACTATCATAAATGACCACACGGCTGGAATTTTATGACGTTTTTTGAATACGAAAGTGTTTATTTTGCTTCCCTTCCCCCAACCAAGCGTGCGCGAGGGAAGAAATCGATCAAACCTACAGAATTACACGATAACAAATGAAACGAAAGAAACAGCCGCAAATTTGAAAATGAAACTTAAGATTATTGTAATTTGGTCAACTGATATAAGAAAATGAGCATATTTAGAGCACTACACTAGCTTCTATTCCAGTGATCAGTCCAGGGTAAATCGTCAGTACCTGGCCTAGATCGCTTTCGGGGGAGATGGAAATAATTCAGTGGCCAGGATATATAAAATGGTTGCTGAGTGTAACAAATACGTTTTCATTTTCTCAAATAAACGAGTTAACTTTCTAATTTCAAGTACTCTGCACTTATGCATCTGAATAAATTTATCTTAACAAATGGCGACGAGGAATCTGCATTGTCCAGTTTTCAAACTCTTAGAATCAAAAACTTTACTAAGCGGGGTACTGATAAAGAATTGAACTTTGAACAGTGAAAAAGACCTTTTTTAATTCCTTTTCTTCGCCCTCCATTTGACCGTACACAAACTTTCTGTAGGTTCTTAGACTGAAACGAATGCAGCTGGCGAGCAGGGAAGAGGAGGGAGGTGTGGACAGGATGAAAATCGAAACTCGACGAGATCTAACAAGAATGGCAAACAATTTCATTTTAACCTCGAGCTCTCTCGCGCTTTCAAACTATCCCGTGTCGCATTCGTGCGCATTCGTTGAGAATTAATGAACTAATGAGAATCAACAAGACATTTCTCCCCTTTGACACGCCGAAGACGTAAACTCTCACTAGTGCTTCATTGCGCAGATAGTATTGAATTTTGAAGCAAATTTTCGTCCACCGAATGTCACGTCGATCCTCGTCCAGCGTCGACCTCGTTTGAAGTAGTAAATATTTATTTCGTCATCACGCCGCACGTTTTTCCTCAAAATGAGAGCATTAATTTGAGCAGGAGACCGAGAAGTTAACTACAACCTATTTTCGCTAGACCTCACCTGTTTACGTTTGTAACCACAGCACAGATTTTTTGGTATCTAGATCTCTATTTAGCATCACAAAAACTAGTTTCTGAAAGATTCTAGCTGGTAGATTCGAAAGCGAATATATTCTTTGCTCCACCAAGTTGTAAACTAAAAAAAGCTGAAACGTTTATCCTCGCTTTAAAATAAAACAAAGACGAAACGACAGAGCTATGTAATAAATAGGTAATATAAATATCTAAGCAAAGAGATAGGATGTCATTTTTTCACGACTGCACTTATGTTTCGCATAAGTGCCGTCGTGAATACAACTAAGATATTATGAAATCGTCGTTGTTATAACTTGTGAGAAATTTCCACACAAGAGAAGATATTTTACGGACGAGGCTTTCAAGTGAAGACCAGTAGAGATAATAATACCAAAAGAATACTCACCAGCATCTTAATTTTGCTTTCTGTGTCTAAAAAGGTTTGAGATATACACCTGCATATTACAACACTTCCCGTATGTACAGCAAATAATGTTGAAGACCTGACAGGTAATAGAAAAAAAGCGTCAAAAACTCGCCAACGTTGATTGGCATGAAAACGATCATAGCAAATGGATGAGTTATAAATTGGAAGGCAAATTGAGCGAACAAAAGTTTGTGATCAGGAAAAACAAACTTATTCATGTTGTACACAAAGCCGTGTTAACTAAATGTCTACACTAAGCTCAGTGAATTTTGGCTAGCCCCAGGTTTAAATTCGTTTTATTTGAAAGCAATCGAGCAAAAAGATTTAAGGCATCGAATCATTCTTCCTGTCTTCTTGTGAGCTGTGCGTATCAGTACAAATGACTCTATTTAATCGGATATAATAATTTATAAGCGAAGATTCATTTTCTTTCACCTAAATATATATTTCTCGTAACACCCGTAATGATATGAGTAAACGTCAAACCCAGGTCGAAACTGGCCTCAGTAAGCTATTAAAAGTTTGTCCAGCTGATGCCATCTGCCGAAAAATCACTCACAACTGTGAATCTTTTGGTGTAATATGCTTATATTAGGGAGAAATTTACTAAGAGTAATGTACATTAAAGCTGTGGCATGCTTGCAACTATAAACGTTTTTTGAGCACAAGATTGATTGCACTTTTCTCTAATACTGATCGAACACAGGTATAAATCAACATAATAAACAGTGCCACCAGCACGTGGTCAACTTAAAACAGGAAGCATACCCTCAATTGATGAAACAGTGTCGATGACCTCTTTTTAACGATTAACATGAATGTAATCCATACACAATTCGGTTCCGAAGTTGATGAAAGTTGCTAAATAGTAAGAAAGTAATTTGTAAGAGAGTGTCACTCGCGGTTGTCGTCACGGTCTTGATCTAGTTCTGACTGTGATTGTGGCTAGAAACTGACTAAATATAACTCAAATAGAAATATAAACATGTAGACAAACGTTTTGAAACAATGACTGTTCAGCGATATAAGAATAACCGAACAAAAATTGGCTGACATGGAACTTTTCCTTCAATAAAAATAATTTACTTTTTAGCAGGTGATGGGGAGAAAGACAACCATCAGTTAGCAAATATAATCAATACGGACTACAACATTATCAAGCCTAGCTTACATGAAATTAATACAAGACTCCAAGAAGGGAAGTAGGTACGAGTGGGTGTTAGGGAGGGGGTGGGAAACCGGCGCTGCTTTTTAAAGGACCTGGACCTCGACGGGGGAGAGGGGGGAGTCCATCGGAGTTCCACAGTCTTGAATTGTGGACGTGGGGTAATTCCAATTCCACTCCAAGGAAAAGTGGTTCTAACAAAACAACTTAATTGACACTGACAATATTTCGACTCATTACAGGACTGTAGCTATAAGGAGGGGGGTGGAGGGGGCAGTGATCATTTTAGGTTTAACACCCTACACGGAAATCAATCGTCAATTTTTCTTAAAAAGAATATTACGTTCAACAGAAAGCCACTGTCCGTGAATCAGCAAAAACGGAACTGGAAAAATATTTTCTGGATACGGCCCTCGCGCTTCTTCAGTAACACTGATCTTTACACCAACTGTTTTCAAAATGAACAAAAAAAACATCAATTTCCTTGCTATTAAACTGCACATGGATTCAACCACTTTTCCGAGAAAATGAGCACTTTGCTTCATTTTGAACGACTAAATTAAAGTGTAAATGACATGAACAATAATTGCTGCCTATTAGAATTTTCAAAGTACAGAAGAACGGCGTTTTCTTTTTTGGAATATCTTTTTTCGTTTTACAGATATTGACGTTTTTTTTTTATTATACAAATTAGAAATGACGTCATGAGGTGTACAACTACAATGGAAAAATACTGAATAAAGAATATCCCTGGAAATATTGAAGCAGTGTTCTACACAGTTGGCACCAGAAATGAATGAACATCACAAAAGAAATCAAATGACAATATGCAATAACGAATAGGTTCACAACACCTTTCACTCCTTAGAAGAATGTTGTACAAAGCAATATACAGCAGTAACGAAATATTTACTTCTCGAAGTGGCGAAAGTCGGCTCCTTCTTGGTGTAGAAAACACAGGTTACGTCACAATGGAACACCGCCTCATAAACCTATTTTTTCATTGTTTTCCTCGTTTTTTTGTCCTTTTGTCCTTTTGTTTCCCATTGTGTCTTTTACACCAAGTAAGAGCCCGAAAGTCTTTTCTCTGAGAAATGTCAAGATGTCTCAATGCAGTTGAGATATAGACCATATATGGCTTGAAAAGGACATCAACTGGGTTATTTAACACGAACGTCCCACATTAGCTCCTCGCATTATTTTTTAACTTCGAACAACTTCTTCAGCCTTCTTTCAAAATAAAGACTCTCAACCAGGTTATTGAATGATTATGCAGGATACTACATTTGCATTTGCTGGCGACTGTTCGCTAATTAGCATTTCCTTGTTTCACTTTTCAGTTTTTGTTTTATTTATTTACTTTTTTTTATTCATCGAATCCAGCTTATATTTTGGCGATTGTGTGTAAAGTCACAGTTTCCAAGGTTACTATGGCAATATTTATATCGTTACTGACTCGGTTATATTATGCAAATCTGTCACCCATTCCAGCTGTACGAAATATCTGACGAATGTTTCAAACACTGAAGAGCTCATTTTCATCTGTTTAAAAAACCCGACAAAAACAAATAGGTACAAAACGAGATCTTCCTTGTTTCTGTGTGTTCATGTCATGTTCGTTTACACGTTATTCAAACGTTAACGGAGACGTTAGCATTGCTTTACTATTAACTAAAATAACAAAGTAAACCTGATACGATATCATCAGGAAGGATTGTATTATAGAGCCTTTTTAGAATGTAAAAAATTATGAAATAGTAGGAAATTTGTGATCATTAACGGCATAAAAAAGCGTGATACATACATACCTTATGTAAGTGAATATATCTTCGAATAAGAAAATCTATCTGAATAGATACTATCACTCGCTAGCTGAATATTGAAGCACAGTTCTCCTCTTTGGCACCGGTCCCCACCAAAAATTAATCACATCATATAACATTACACACTTGTTCAGCGAGAACCTTCCTTCCGCGGAAACACTATACTGATTACTGAAAGCAATGATTTTCATCTGCTCTATTTAGCATCCGTACAACAAAGGCATATAAACTAAATATTAAAATAAATTAAACATGCACTGTAATCAATGAATTACGAAAAATTGGTATTGAAGGATTCGCTGTTTCGAGTTAATAGAAAAACTGTGGACTGCGTATTTCTCGACTGATTTTTTTTCGTTTAATTTAAAGCTACCACAAGGCAAAAGATGGCAGTTTAGGTGTATGGAAATTCGCTTTTGTTAATCAGTCTTCGATAACACCTTAACAATTCGACAATTTCGCAGCGAAACTGTAAAGTACTTACTCATTCATATCAGAAAACCGAAGTGAAAAAAAAAATTCCAAACGCGAGAGTCTAATGCCTAGGTAATTTGACATATGATCGTGTTCTTCCAGCAAAACAAGCTGCCAGCAAAGATTACAAAAACTATATACTGTCAGATTTATCGTTGAAATTGAACATAAATTACATTTATTTAAGTGATTTGCTTTCGAACGAGATCTTCAATTATAAGCGATACACTTTAGTTTCATAAACCGAGTAAGAGAATCGACAAACACAAGTGGAATATATAAAAACGTATGGTCCAAAAAAAAATGAAAACAAAATGGTTTTCAAAAGAAAAGAAGCTGTTCTACTATCAACACAATTTTCTTACTCTCGATGGTTAAAAAAGACCAGTGAATATCGAACTGCTTACTTACGGCTAAAACAAAATTAACTTTGGGTATACCAGGCAGATTCTTCCAGAAGAGACGATCAGGAGTGCAGTGAAAAGCACGGGATAGTCACCGACAAACAATGTGATATTAAAACTTGCAGCTTGAAACAGAGCTTATATTTCAAGGAGCGCAATAAATGATTATTTTATATCTCACGCTGCTACAATCAGGGTTAAAAGAAAGGACAGACAATAAATAACATTATTTTTTCTGTCTTTGCGTCGAAACATAAATTCTTCTTACGTTGTTGCGATATATTCTTTTCGAAGTCAACAAGGAGAATTTTGAGGTGCATCAGAATAATCTCCACTTTTGTCGATGTTTTTGACTCTCGTTCGCCTGCCCAAAATTACTACAGGGAATAAAGGTTTCAATTATTTCCTCGACAAAAACCAGTTATCTTCTAATCTACCGGGGAGATCTCATCGTTAACTGAAAATATCAAATAAATTTCCTTATTTTGATAACGATTTAGACAACATTTATATTCGGTTTGTTACTTTGAACAACTTTAAATTGATCGATATCTTTTTTCGGTTGTTCGTAACAAATCAAAGAGACGTAAATCCCAAAATTAATAACTGAAACACTGACTAGGATTCTAGTTGCGTATTCACAGCTTCGCCCGTTGGAAAATAGAAGTATATGAGATCTCACTGTTTGTTTAAAATTACACGGACAGAATTTGTCTTTTCATTTTAGTCTCTGTTTTCCTGAGCCATTGTTTCTCTCTTTCATTCGTGTCCTGAAAAATAATCTTGCATCATTTGTTGT
>Ga0126337_10002739_pt1 | contig 11282 bp, 6 predicted proteins | sample DipCmetagenome_FD_92527 | JGI IMG/M metagenome (GOLD analysis project Ga0126337, IMG submission 92527) | Coral microbial communities from La Bocana,Puerto Morelos, Mexico - Diploria C A metagenome | ecosystem: Host-associated > Invertebrates > Cnidaria > Coral | place: La Bocana,Puerto Morelos... | reverse complement strand
TCTGCTTGATCTGTTTAAATTCAAGGCCCTTTCTAATACCAGAATGAAGATTTTCCTACCCTTTCATATACCTTAACTTGTGAAATCCCAATCCCTTTTATATACCTGAAGCCTGAAAAAGGTAACCCTTTCGGGCGGAGCCTCCCCGTATAGGCCATTATAGGGAGTACCACCCCCCCCCCTCCCCGAACAGAAACATCTCTCACTGAGCTCCGACACATTGAAATTAATACCCTCGTAGAGCAAGAACTGTTTAGTTAGCAAAAACCTGAGCAATAACTCATCTTTTAACCTATTCGAGATCATTATCGGGCCGCCATTTTAATATCACTCAATGCACAAATCTCTGAAATTCAAAGGTGCCCTATTACAAAGAGAACCCTGTCGGGCTAAAAGGCTGCAAAACAAGCTATTAGAGGTTCTTACATCTGATGAAACTAGAACTACAGAAGGATTGATATATATATATTTTTTGGAAAATGACGAAATTACAGTACCAAAGACTGTTTTCAAGACAACAGGCATAATTTACGTTCGAGTCGAGGAGACATGTACAATTCTCTTTTCTATAAAGGCCACCCGGACAGATAATTCACTGAAACGATCATTTCAGTCATTTGGATGCCTCTAAAATAAAATCAATCAAACACTGAAAAATTGGGACGATTAAATTGCATGTTTCTCGATCTATAAGTCCCTAATAATTCGCAATATTAACTTTAAATTGAAAGGTTTTTGGAGCAAAGCAAGTCTAGTTCAAACCTGACCATCTCTCTCAGTCACGCAACGCTACCCAAGCTTGTTTCGCTCCAAAAGACAATACAAACAACTACGAGAATCCACTATACTGACCTTTGTATTCATGCGAACCATGAAATTCCTATTAAGACTGTTGTTTCCTTCGGTCCTCTATCGCAACTTGACGGCCATAAGCGTGGCTTTCAATGTGCATAATGTTTGGTCCATACGAGTTGAATTCGTTGCAATTTTAGCTTCTTAAACACTCCTAAGCTCCTTGAAAATCGACCAACTTTCACTGAATGACTTTCCAAGTTGTTCAAATAATCGCTCGCCGAATGAGAGCTGTTTTCTTCAGCTCTCTGCACATCAAATACAGCCACCATTTTCAATATTTCCCGGGCTCAGGTTATCGAGCAGTTTGAGACTGGGATCCAATTGGATGCGTGACTTATGCGTGACAAAGTCGAATCTCGATGAAATCAGTTCAGTTACGCCGTTACATCGAAACTGAAAAAATTGTGTCAGTGGGGAGATTCAATAAATTCAGTATATTGGAGTTTGGAGATTGAATTTGCGATACAATCTTGTTTTAATTGTTGAATACTGCTGTAGGCGTGACGTATTATCGAGGAAGCCGCCGGCCAACCCACGAGTCGCGCTCTGCATCACTAATAAATTACTACTGGTGCAGGTATACTATAGAGAAAAGAAACAATTATTGATGAAAAGAATAAGCGCAACAAGTGATTCTGGGGAGACCCCTAAGACACACAAGAAACTGCAGTCCTTTGTAGAGACCATGCAGCCCTTGAAAACGTTCAACTAACGGATTTGTTTTTCTTGTTCATGATATTAATAATTCCTCCGAGATCACCAGTATTATTTTAGTAATTTATAGCATATCGGTAGAATTCCATTTTTTTCAGTGTAGCTCAAGTTAAGGAGTACTCAGTGAGCGTCAAGAGCAATATTGGCTGTCTTGCGCGTGCTCTTCGTTAACTATACGCGTGCTCGTTCGCTAACTATACGTGCGTCTCGTTAAGTACATGTGGGCTAGTGGGAAATCCGCTACCCTCTCCACCCACACCCCACTCAAAAGGTAAATACAAACAAGCAAACAAAGAATAGGGTAAGGCAACCTGCTAAATTTCTCTAAGGCCATTGCACGAGACGTTTATTCTCAGAGCACTGAGGTGTTCTGAGGATATCCTGTTGGTTTCCTTACGTTGTCGGAGCAGTCAGACGGAAGCTTTAATTTGTAAAGATCGCAGTTCATGACCTCTCAAACAATATATGGTCATATATTGGGCACGGTTTGAACGATTCAAAGAAGTCAAGTAGCAAATTAAATTTATACATCAATTTTTGTCTGGAAATTCGGATTTATGTGCTGAGCGTGTGTGTGTCAGGCTCACGCATCACCGTGTTAGTTATGACATACGCGTTATCGGGAGTGATTTTTATCGGGGGGACTCCCATGCTAAAAGGTCGGTAATGCTCTTGGCGTGGTTCGAGCTTAATTTGACCCCTAACATATACCATATAAGACGGAATAGTCTCGACTTCCAGCCGCTGTTGAGAAAAGGAGGCCGTGATATTAGACCGGGTTCGAGAGAAACCGTGAAAAAAGAAAACGTCTTAAAAGCTACTTTGACAGGTAAATGTAACGGCGTTTCGTCATTTACCAGCGTACGTGAGACCAGAATACTTGAATTATACCAATAACCTCGACTTTTTTAAATGGAAGCCCCCCGGGGATTTTAACCCGCGTGAAATAAAATAGTTCAGGATAAATATACGGTCACGATCTGGCTTGATCTGCGGAAGAAGTTGAACCACACGTCTGTTGATGTACGTAAAATAGCACGACAGAGGAAATTCATCATTCTTAAGTCGTGGGAGTAGACAGGCACAGCCGGCGCTTTTGACGATTCGCAATACAAACAGAATTATGTGCGCAAATCCGTCATTAGCGAGATTACTGCTATAATACTATTGGCAGACGTTTTTTAAAAATTTCCATTTTACTCAATCTTTGACATTTAATAAAATCTGTGTGCGATTAAAGAGATGTAGTTTATTGATTTCACTAGGAAGTGATTCCAATTATCGACCCCCAATTAAGTTTAACACACGACTTGGGGTAAACAAATTTATCATATGAAAATTATGCTTTTTATATCTCACTGGCTAAAAACGTAGGACGTGCTAGGATTTGGTGTGTATACTGATAATTAACGGTTGAAACACGATCTCAAACTGCCATTCGATCGAAATCGAGGAGGACTCGAATTTCAAATTCTTAAGAGAAACACTTTGTCTGTCATAGTAAACGCTTGCTTGATAATATCAAACTTCTCTGCGGTATCTCCTACATCGTCTAAATTAACTTCCACGAAGCTATATTCTTGCGTCCATATTGACACATGTCTAATAAAGTGACGAACAAATCTGTCGAATTGTAAAACGTAGTGCCGAAAACGTCAATCACAATCGGCCAGCTGTAGTTATAGGACTTGAAAGAAAATCCAAAATCAAAGCATATGAAATGTTATTTTACTCTCGGTATCAAAAGCTTTTCTAGTAGCAGGGGTGACGAGATAGAAAGAGTATAAATCAATAATCCCATATTCCAACGCAGAACTGTGCGAATAGATGGATCAAATTTGCGGTTTTACCCTTCACTCCACGACGTTGCTACCTGTTAGTGTTTTAAATGCTCTTCTAAGCGTAATGGCAATCTTCGGCAATGCGATGATACTTCTGGTAATTTACAGGACGCCTGGTCTAAGAACAAACTCCAATTACCTGATTGCATCACTTGCCGTCGCAGATTTCTCCGTGGGTTTAATCATGAATCCGCTGTATGCTGTTAAGGCGGGACTGGCTATTCAGGACAGCTCTCATCCATTAGCCGTGGTGGCAGAGGTGATGACATTACAAACGCTTACGGCTACAACTTACAGCTTATGCGGTGTGAGCGTCGATAGATATCTAGCGATTGTGGCCGTGTTTCGACACCAGCGTTATGTTACAACTGAAAGATACTTACGTTTAATTTGTCTAATATGGATTTTGTCTTTTCTTATATCTCTTCCTCGGATGTTTATCACAGGCCAATTCAATGCGCTTCCCACAATGTGGATGGTTTCGTACACTGTCGTTTTTATCATCCCTTTATCAGGGATCTCATATTGTTATTTTTGCATTTACAAGACGGCCAGGGCGCAGGCGCGGAGAATAGCATGCGAACATATTGCGGACCTACGTGAAGCGATCAGAATCCTGAAAAACCGCAAGGCCACATGGACAGCGGCTGTCGTTATAGGAGCATGCTTTTCAATGTGGTTACCGTCCTGTATTCTGTCTTTTGTACAATCTTTGACGTCAGACGAATGTTTAAAAGTCCATATTGACTTTGTCACGTGGTTCTGGGTAGATACGCTGGCTTTCGCTAGTTCAGCTGTAAATCCTTGGATCTACTTTTTACGAACAAGGGAATTTAAACAGGCGTTGAAACGAATCCTTCAAAATGGTCCGTGTTGGCGTTGTAATTACCAGAGCACTAAACCTGGAGGTACTGACGTTGCACGTACCGAGGAAGTTCAAATTGGTAAAAAACAAACGTGTGACAATGAAAAACAAGGTACTATGAAATTGCAAAGCTTCTCGTCTGCTTCAGGGCAAGCGTAATTACTTAAAAGTTCAATTCGATACCAGTAGTGAATACAAGAAAGGGCACTATAAAACAGAGAGACTGGTCTTCAGAGCCAACGTCTTCTCGTAGTGAACAGGTCAACGAAGGTGAGGTCTGACGAGAAGAGATCACAATTTCGACATCATCTAACCAAAGGAGAGTGTCCTTTTAACCGGCGCATGTACAAATATGAGTCTTGTATACGGCAGGTGCGGCGTCTGAAATTTAAATTGACCAATCAACGGGTGGGAAAACTTTACTGGAAGAACTGATCGTCCTGACGTCAACTGCATGTTAACAGAAAAGGCATTGTAGTCGGGCAAGGTTTCTCACTGGAGACGGCATTATTATTATTCACAAAAACTGAGGGATTTATAGCTCTAACAATCAGATCAGATTGTAAAAGGTGAAGAAATATGAAACATTTGTGTCTCCCAAGCATTTCATATTGCGTTAAAAATGGGTCACTCTCTCCAGGTCGGGTGGAGTTTCAGCATTGGTTCGTGTGGCATGTATACATACAAGGACAAAGAATATTTGTTGAAAAAGTAAGAAATGTTTTGTAATGGGCGAAATATTCTCAATTTGACGAAACTAGGCGCGCACGGTCGTCTCGGGTAATATTTTAGCAAGCGCGCACGGTTGTTTCGGGTACTTGCAACCACGAGGTCGTGTTTCGTCGTCTTCTAGCAGCATCTTGCAGCATTTGAAGGTCTTGCATCTACAAGTTCGCGTTTGTTTGGTCGCCTTCGAGCTTCGCCATCTTCTAGTAGCATCTTCCAGCATTTGAAGGGCAAACGTTAATTTCTCAGCAGTTGTATACGCAATCTTTGTATTCACTGACACATCCAATAAACAGGATATCAAAAGCTGCGGCAGCTATAGTGAACACTATTTCTAGTTAAACTATTATTTTCAGGTCTCCTTCAATTAAAATGTACTGCTAAATTTCAAGTCTATAGCACTAATACTCAAGCTACAAACACTTATTTGTTCAATTACAGAGCTTGTATGGGAACGATATGACAGAGAATGTATAGGCACGTTCGCATAATTGCAAATTTATCGGTGATATATAAAAAAAATCGATCCATAACAAAATTGAGAGCGTTACAGTCAATGATGCATAGATGATGTCTGTAGAATTTTAGATCTAAAGCTTCGATACTTAAGCTAGAAAAAGTATTATTTTATTACCGAGCATGTATAAGAACGCTATTACAGAGAATGTATGGGTACGTTCACAGAAATGGGAATTTCTCGCCTATAAATGATTTATTCCAAAAACATGTAAATATTTGTTTTAATACCAGTCACTATAAGAATACTTTTTCCAAATATCAGTAGAAAAAATATAATATTTGAGCTATATTAGTTAGTTAATTATTTAATTTTATTAATTTTATATCTTGATGTGTAATTTATTCATTTACTGATTTAATGATTGATACGAATCAAAATTGTGCTGTCAGGTAGTCAAACCCAAAGCTAACAACGAACTCTCTCATAAATCAAATTGAACGAACACCTGCCTTTTTTTGAGTGCCCTGAAAGCTCGCAGTTTCAAGGCGGGAACGCAGAAATGTGTTCTGTCGTTAGCAGTATCGGGTTAACTTAACATGCTGTAGAGGCTTACTAAGTATTGCTTAGGTGCAGCAAAAGATGGGACGACAAATTGTCCCCTCGATAAACATGCATTCAACTTGAAGACATGATTGATCACCTGTCTGCTAAGATCACGACTGATCTTTCATTTGCGTTTACTCCACTTGTTTCTCTCGCACATGCACCTACTGTATAAAAGATATGTGGCTACCAAAATATCACAGCACCTACATATACTAGCTATGCAACCCTTTCGAGAAGTCTATAGTGGGATATCCCACCAGTCACTTCATTTTCTCCATATAGGGAAGTCTTTGGATGGAATAACGTCGAGTACAACGGCTTTGCTGTATTCTAATTAGCTGTTCTTTCTATGGCATAGTGTGAATGAATTTACCAAGTTCATTTTTAATGTTTCACATGAAATGACCAACGGAGGAGGTCAGTTTAAGGTAAAAATATCCGCGGTTATTCGTCTAGCTCGTCATATTGACTTGGTACTGCACTGTACGACGATTCAGGCTCACCAATCACGTGTTCGTGTTGTCCAGACCACTGGAAACCCAGAAATACGAACACGATCAAGGCTAGGAAGGCCGCAAACAATCTGTATGATGCGCGCATTCCTATGGCTCCGATCAACAATCCACCAAGTATTGTTCCCCCTCCGGTTCCCACTCCCACAAACAGGCCGTTCAGGATCCCTGTGGGAATGAAATGAGGAAAGATAACCGTTATTTCTGATCCAAAAAAATGACGGAGTTATCTGGACGTTTGCTATACCGATGAAGCTTCCCTTGATGGGATTTTAAAAAGCCCTGATTTCAGAACAGATTATCCCAGGGAGATTACCCTCCCACAAATTTGGTGGACCTTGTAAAGTTGATGATTGTCCAGGAAATGTATTGGTTAAACTGAAAGGACTCACGCCCGAACTTCTCGATCCAGGTTCGGAGTGAGACATGCAAGTCGACCTGTCATAAAATCCCGCGTTATACTTTGTCATATTGATGGAGGAGTGCTGTAGGGTGTCTGTGTTATAGGCAAGGTCTCAATAATTACACAAAGATAGCGTGATTGACTTCGGTTTTGTGGAAGCAAAAGGGCCTAACTGTAATTCGGCTTTTGTAAATTGTTCAATGCAATATATTTTTTCTTTCTATAAAGACGGTTTGCTAAAGTCTTTCTCCATCATAAATAACCGAGTGCTTGAGAAGACGCTGGGCACCAGGAGTCTTAATAACCGCGCTCTCTCAAAATTAGCCCACGCGACCTAAGCTCAAAATTTTCAGGAATTTTTAAAGAGCTCTGATTAGACGTTCAAAATAAACTAACTCTGCAACAGATGTTTTTCGCAATAGCAAAATAAGAAAATGTAAATTTTTTTCTTGTTTCGATAAAAGCTCAAAATAACACGAATAAACCAAAGAGATCCGTTCACCAAATGATTGTTTACAGCTCCAGCCTTAATGGCATCAATCCGAAAAGGATGATTATTAAACAGCTTCTAACAAATAATGATTTATCTGATGTTATATAAAATAGAATGGTTATTTACCTTGTCCTGCAGCTCCTAGTCCCAGCGGGGATGCCATCTCTCCAACAAAAGCCACGCATGCCGTCCAGAAAACAGAGAACACCCCGCCAATTAATACATAAAACACAATCGCGATCCACGGGCTTTGAGCAAAAGAGAAGCCAATAAACAGTACTATGTACAATACAAGTCCGGATGCGATTGTAATAATATACCCCAACCGCTCCAGTGCAAAGTTTGCGACAAAATAAGACAGTGCGCTTAACACGAAATGTAAAGCTGCCGCGAGACCAACCTCGAAGGAGGTTGCCTTGAGGTCATCGAGGAACCACGAGTTGAAGTCACTCTGAAATCCGTCGCTTATTCCAAGAGAAATCGCTGCAATCCAGAAGGAGAATTTTACACGCGAATTAAACAGTTCCTTGATTGCAGATAAAGATTTTTTTGGTCCCTCGCAATAAACGATTTTCGCGAAGAATAGAAAGACAATCGTGATTGCCATAAAACCGGCAAAGAAATAGAAGGCGATGGAATAGTTTTTGCGCATCTCGCCGCAGAATTGCCGGGCATAGTGATTAATCACCAAGCCGACAGTCAAATTCGTTACTACCATTCCTACAGAGCCCCAGAGGCGAAGCCGACCGTAAGATTTCCTCTCGCTGCCTAGGAAGTCAACTGTACACCCGTCCAGGAGCGGGTGAAGAATGGACCCAAACAGTTCTCCAATGATAACAAGCACGAGAAGAATATAAAATATATCCAACAGCTCGCCATCGTCGACTTGAATGAAATATTTCTCTTTGTCTGGAGTACCTGTGGATGCTAACGCAGTTTGCACGGTACTGCTTAAAGTAGCAATTTTCTGTTGTGAGTTTACGAGGCTATCCCTCTTCGTGACCAGATGGGATTCATTGCCAACAGATGCAACGCACGCTTGATGACTTGGGCGAATGACTAGAATTAACATGTTCTTAACAAGCCATGCGCTTGCACCGAGTAGGAGAATTGCTTTTCTTCTCTTGTACTTGTCGGCAAGGATTCCCCAAAATGGCGCCCCTATTGCTTGGCAAAGAGGACGTATTCCTACAAGAAGCCCTGTTTGGGCGGCGGACAAACCTAACTGCTTGAAATACAGCGGTAGAAAAGTCATCAAGCAACCGAACGCGCCATATGAAGCGAAGAACAAAACCTTGTAGTGAAACAACTGGACCGTGCATCCGAATATTTTTAAACGTTCAAGAAAGCTTGACTTTCCTTTCTGTTCCTCCTCAGAACATGCCTTCTTCTGGGGCTCATCTTCCATTTTCGTCTTCGTTCGCTGTTGATGCAGCTGTAGTTAGCTGTTGCGTTTATGGGTTATTCTTTCTCAATTAATTCAGCTGACAGACTTGTAAATCGAGCGAAAATTGTGTACATGCAACACAAAAGAAAATGCTAATTTACCCGTCAAAAGACAGGCTTTTTGAATAAATTTACAAATCGAATACCAATTGTATACCACCATGCTTTGACGCCGTTGATATTTGTATTCTGAAGTCTTAATCTTAACTGATAATTCAGGCTACGGATAAATTAAAAGACTACAGCTTAGAGCGAGGATTAATCTGTAAATTAATTAAAAAGCTTCACTCGGGTTTTTTTTAATTCATACAGTCGTTCGTTATTAATTGAGAGTTCAAGTTGTCTGATTGCAAGAGGAGATGATGCGGTCATATACCACTGGAAAATAAGTTGAGTGTAATACAATAATTTAATCTATTTCTTCTTTTATTTATCTTGGTGAGAAACCAATCAGTAAATCCATTATCAGTTGTTATATAAGTGTTAATGTATGAAAATTCTGGATATTTGATAAAAAAACTCCAATAAAAAAACAATAAAAACGTTAACATAATTACCACTATATACGGTAATTTATGCTACGATAAAACTTAATTGTTTCCTGCTGCAATTATGATAATTGAATTCTCTATATTATAGTTACGTTGTCGATCTTAAGATGTAAAGTTTTAATACCGTAAGATTATCATAACAAGCCCAAAGTAAGCCCAGACGAAAATAAGTTCAAGCGCCACTCCCCACTCCTCACGCTTGCCAAGGATATCGGATGAAATTAGCTGGGTGACAGAAATAACGCAAGTGATCTGCTTGGGAGTGTTGGAAGACTTAGAAGCACACTTGGGAAGGGGGAAAGGAAGGGGGGGAGGTATTGAATGGAGGAGGAAAGGATTTAGAGAGATACGAGATGGGCGTCTTGGAAAAAACAAAAACAAAACAAAAGCAATGTAGTTTTCTAAACTTTTTATTTCACAGCATTACGCCTGAAAAGATTTTGAAACAATCTTTAGCTGCATGAAAATGTTACATTTGCGGTTCAGCTGGTACAGTGCGACAGCTTAATGTTGAAAGTGTCACAGTTTAAGTCTGTCTGCGAAACTGATCTCTAACAAATTTGAGAGTTACTTTACAAAAACCCTTCAAAGATGTCGAAAACAACATTTCAAGTCGATATGACCAGTGACCTAGTAGTCGCCCGTTTTCCTAATGATGACCTCAAGAAACTTGATGCCAACCCTTTCTTCCTGGCTGCTTTTATAAACCTCCAGAGTGAGGCCATGGCTAAGCATCAATCGTTTCGTGAACTCGGCTGTCTTCAGGAAACCTTCACCATGTGTAGTGGAACACGAGCCCCATGGCTTATCCACCTTAAGGGTGAAGACAAACCGATCAGGGTAAAAACTCGCAACTGGATCAGGAGTTCTCTTATTAAAACTTGTCATGTTCACCAGAGTTTCCCCAGATGTGGCATCCAGTCCATAGCAAGGGTAGTTCGTGCCATAATTCCCTTTGTCTGGTGCTTCAAATCCAATGAAGTTGATTCCGTCCGACACACCATATCTGATATCGCTGTCAAGTGTTTGCCCAATGCTGACGTCATTGGCAACTGTTATTTTAACGGTCAGCGGATTTGCATCTAGCAAGACACCTGCTGCCACCAAGAGTACTTTTAAAAGCACCGCATTTTCTTTTAGGCCTGCGTTAAACGTAATCTGGTCAGCAGATGTGTTATGATAGGTATCGATGAAAGAGGCGTGTGTCTCGAGCCACAGAGGCGTCATGAAGAACTCTTTATATATCTCCTGTTTGTGTTAAATAAAGTAATACATATTTTGTTTTATGTCGCTGAAAGCAGGTCTCTTATTAACTAATAATCAATTTATTGGCGTGTTCAGCATTGAAATAATTAATTCATTGGCGTGCTCTTGAAGGGAACGCTTCACTTACCTTGACTGTGATTAGGATACTTCGTTATCTTGGGAATTGTTCGCAGCATTCGAGCCACGTGTAAGCCATAGTTTTCTGCCCTTGTGAATTTCAGTAACGTCTGCCTTCGAAATTGATGCACGCTTAGTCATAAGTAGTCACAAGAGACTATCAAGGTAAAAGAGCGAGTCGCCCATATAGGCCTTAATCCCTCTTACATTATTTTTAGAAATGGTACCCATTTCTGAGTTTTGCGTATGTTACTCGCGCGTTGCGTGGATGAGCTTGGATGCTATCGGGAGGATTTGTTGTGTCTCTTCGTTTCAAAGCGAAAGAAAACTTCCAACGCTGTGGGGATGCCTTTTCTACAAATATCAAAGAAGCAAAGAAGCAAAGGTGCTTTTATCCTAGCTGTGTTTTGATACATTTCCAAACTTT